>JAABUP010001879.1_pt1 | contig 42753 bp, 42 predicted proteins | sample 5559201 | NCBI WGS metagenome assembly JAABUP01 (sample SAMN10711887, study PRJNA513373) | rock metagenome | isolation source: Antarctica rocks | place: Antarctica
GCTAGAAGGGTATACGGAAGTCTCCGGACTTTTATATAGCTTGATTGGGTCTAGTTTCTACGCTAACTACTTTCAGAAGTGTCCAGAAAGTGGAAATTTGGAAGTGTCCAGCGGCAAAACCTCCCTAATATTCAAGTGTCAAGCTTTCTTTGGGACGCTAAAGAAGCCTTGACTGCATCATCGTTTCGTGACAAGCGAGGCCTTAATTGGACACTCCCGTCCCTGCATTGGAGAACATCACTCTCCCCGTGTTTCCTGTTCTTCAACACCATAGGTCTGCTAATCTGCACCAATTGAACGTGACCTCTTCTGAGGGCCACGATCACCGATGTCGGGCTCGCAGAGCTTGGTGAAAGGTGTGAATCTTGCAAACACGGCCGGGACTACGTCGAAGTCGTCTTCACGACCTCTAAATGGCTTCGCGTCAAGCCGGCCGGCGATACTGTCCCTGGCAAAATTAGTACTCTTTGGTGTCGCCAACCTGCCTCCCATCCGTGCTGCACCACTACGATTTCTGCCCGCAACGCTACTAGAAGCTGATGGAGGAATGCCAGTGGACAATGCCACGCTATGGGTATACTTGGGAGTCGCGGTGGCCCTCGTGCTACTTGGTGGGGCCTTCGCTGGTTTGACCATAGCTCTTATGGGTCAGGTACAGTCCAATCTAGCATTGCTGACTTGAAAGTAAGCATGCTGATATGCGAGTAGGACGAAATATATCTACAAGTTATCCAGACCTCTGGAGATCGATCCGAGCAGAAACATGCGGGAAAGGTGCTTCGACTCCTCAAGAGGGGCAAACATTGGGTTCTTGTGACACTGCTTCTGGGCAATGTCATCACTAACGAGACTCTACCTATCGTACTTGATCGATCGCTAGGTGGCGGGTGGCCGGCAGTCCTCGGTAGCACTGTGCTCATTGGTATGCGACCTCGCATCAGCACGCATCCCTTCGACTACTGATATTGGCCTAGTCATCTTTGGAGAAATCATCCCGCAGTCCATCTGTGTCCGCCACGGTCTTCCAATAGGTGCCTGGATGTCCCCCCTTGTCCTGATTCTTATGTACGTTCTTGCACCAGTGGCATGGCCAACTGCAAAGCTTCTCGACAAACTTCTTGGTGAAGATCACGGCACTACATACAAGAAGGCTGGCCTGAAGACTCTTGTGACACTGCACAAGACTCTTGGTTCAGCTGGAGAGCAATTGAATTCCGATGAGGTCACTATTATCAGCGCTGTTCTGGATCTTAAAGCCAAGTCTGTGGGAAGCATCATGACTCCTATGGGCGACGTGTTCACAATGTCAGCGGACGCAGTCTTGGACGAGAAGACTATGGATATCATTCTTTCTGCCGGATACTCCAGGATACCAATCTATGAGCCCAGTAATCCACAGAACTTCATGGGTATGCTGCTCGTGAAAATCTTGATCACCTACGATCCGGAAGATTGCAAGCGTGTTCGGGATTTCGCATTAGCTACCTTGCCAGAAACGAGGAGAGAGACGAGCTGCCTGGATATCGTGAACTTCTTTCAAGAGGGCAAATCACACATGGTATTGGTCTCCGAATTTCCAGGGGAAGACCGGGGCGCTCTTGGTGTTGTCACGCTGGAGGATGTCATTGAGGAGCTGATCGGCGAGTTAGTGCTCCTTGGTAGTCCAAAGCCGAAGTAACAGAGACTGACTGCGGTTCAGGGAAATCATCGACGAGTCTGACGTCTTCGTTGACGTTCACAAAGCCATAAGGCGCGTAAACCCTGCCCCGAAATCTCGAGTACCCAAGGGTGAAGTTGTTACGGACCCAGACACCTCCGCTGGCATCGGTCAAGAAGATCTGATTGACATTTCCGAAGATCAAGACAAGGTTACGGAAGAGAGCACTCGTCGTGCAGCTACGCCTGACGGCACTCAAGTTGATGGGAAGGCTAAGGCAAAGCCAGCCATGTCTGAACATGGTGCATCACCGAAGGCAAATCCCTTCATGCGCCGAACCTCCAGTGTTGCAGAATCGTCAGACCGGGACACTGTCAACAAAGGCATGAATGGTTCAGAGAAGCTAAAGCAGCTGGGTCCTTCGAATTTGGCAAGCCGACCAAGACAGACTCGGTATAACACGGTGAAGATCAAGCCGGGTGGCGGATCGCTCGGAGAAGCTGCTGTCAAGGCTCAAGAAGCGCAGGATACTCCCAGAACTCAGTCCATATCAGCGGCTCCCCAGGGTGGCGTAGGCGAAGGTCTTTTGAATTCCGCAGGGAAAGACGCTAAAGACGGTGTCTTGGCCATCCAGGCAGGCTACGGTAGTATGGATCGAACACCCCCAAGAACACCGCAACAACCAGAGACCAGCAGCAAAGGTGTACAAGCCAACAAAGACGGACCTGTAGGGCAGGACTCCCCAGAAGCTGGGCGATCACGCCCTGATGCCTCGGAGAGACCAATCGCAAGCCGAACCGACACTGCTCAATCACATAGCACGATTGGATCCCTCCCCAGCCGAAATGGATCCAAGTCACCGAATCGTAAAAGACCCGTGGCAAGGTCTGGCAGCATCACAGAGAACATAGTCGATGCCGGAGGGTTTAAGAAGGTTGTCTTGGAAACTACAAGCAGTTCCGATGATACAGAAGAGGTTGCCAGCGGCACTCCAGGTGATGAAGTTGCCGAGGAACAGAAGGAGAACCATAAGCCCAGCGAAGGGAACGAGGCAGCTACGAGCAGCAAGAAGAAGCGGAGGCGGAAGAGGAAGAAGGGTGGTCGAGATAGCGAAGAGACGCCGTTGCTTGACCGTGAAGAATTATAAGGCTGCTGGCTGATAGATGCTGAGGACAAGTTTTGCTTTTGTGGCTTTGGCATAGAGGACTTTCGTTGGATTCTTGCGCGTGAGCTTCTTTCTGTCTGAGATGCTTACCTTACTCATCAGGAGATATCGTCTGTGCTGGAGAGTCATAGTATCCGGCCAGACATGAGGATGGAAAAATGTATTATACTACAACAAGGAGACTGCCATGGCCTTTCTCCATCAGAAAATTAGCTGTGAGGCACAGTTCTCGCGATGAGCGCCATTTCCTCACAAGTGGCTTCTCCTTAAGATTCGTATCAAGCTTCAGCATCTAAACAGGTAGTGTTGTGGTGCGTACAGGTATTTCTTCTGTCAGCCGTCGTTGACACGTTGCCTCGGCTTGTGAATTCATCCGTGGTCCATACCTGTTACGGCGGTCTCAAGCGCGGGATACATGACGCGTTGTTGCAACACTAACCATGACGGAAGATCATCGCGCCGAGCCAAGCTAAGTGATGGGACACCTTTCTCTTCTATTTCAACATTCCTCATCTTCCTCACTGTACATACTTGGGGCTTTCGCTGTCCATAGCTTCCGTCTGAGCCTTGGCAAGCGTAGAGATGCTTGTGAATAGTGGGCCATCTCACGAATTATCGCTGCTGTTGTCTTCTAACCCATATTAGATTTTCTGCAAATACCGTATTGAGGCTCGTCACCGACATCACCCCCGTTGCCATAGGTTCGAAAACTTACGCCTGATGCGTGCCTTTGCGGCCATGAATTCTCCAGTAAAAACCTTTGTCCTTGCGTCTGTACTAGGTTCCATCCTCCTCGTACGCCAAGCACCCAAATATGCCATAGCAGATTCGTACATATGGACGGCAGGTGTTCTTTTCTTCATCCAATTTCTGGCGTCTGCGACCTGGAAGATCGTTCTATATCCAAGGTTTTTCAGCCCACTCAGACATCTCCCTCAACCAAAGGTAAGCTCCGACAGTTTTCCTGATATCCGTAGCACACCGTTTGCTCACTATCTTTGTTGTAGGGCAATTCTTTTATCAATGGTCAAATGGCAGCAATATCGGCCGAACCATCAGGTGTACCGATGCAAAGATGGGTGAATGAGATTCCAAACGATGGACTTATTAGATACACCCATCTCTTCAACGCAGAGAGATTACTCATCACCAGTCCGAAAGCGTTGGGAGAAGTACTGGTACAAAAGAACTACGATTTCATCAAGCCATCGATGGTCAGGTTTGGTTTGGGGAGGCTGTTGGGCATTGGTATATTGTTGGCCGAGGGTGACGAGCATAAGGTAGATCTTTTACGGACATTTCATGGCACCTCAATACAAAAGATCCTGACCGAGAGCCCTAGACGCAACGGAAGAACCTCATGCCAGCTTTTGCCTACCGTCATATAAAGGATCTTTACCCGATTTTCTGGTCAAAGTCGTGTGAGCTGGTAGATGCAGTCACCGCTACGATCCAGAGCACAGCTTCATTCTCTACTGATGAGAAGTCATCCCTTTCCTCAGTCATCGAAGTAGGCGGGTGGCTCAGTCGTGCAACTCTGGACATAATCGGCGTTGCTGGCATGGGACAGGATTTCAACGCGATTAGAGACCCAAACACCGAGCTAAATGTAACATATCGGAAGGTATTTACACCCAGCAGAGGAGCACAGATACTTGGTTTCCTCGCGTTGTTCTTTCCTCCCTGGTTCATCCGCAGACTCCCTATCAAGCGCAACGAAGACGTTATGGAAGCCGTGAACGTAATCAGGAGAACGTGCCGCGAGTTGATCCAGCAGAAGAAGGAGAAGCTACAAAACAGAGAGAAAAAGACAGATGTCGATATTATTTCCGTCGCCCTCGAATCGGGTGGTTTCAGTGATGAAAATCTAGTAGATCAGATGATGACTTTTTTGGCCGCCGGGCACGAGACGACTGCTAGCTCCTCCATGTGGGCGATCTACCTTATGTGCCAACACAAAGATGTCCAATCACGTTTACGAGATGAGATTCGAAGCAATCTCCCTTCCGTCAATGACCCAACCAGAACGGTCACTGCCGCTATGCTGGATCGACTCCCATACCTTCATGCCGTCTGCAACGAAGTCCTCCGCGTTTATTCCCCTGTCCCGCTCACTCTCCGCGTAGCCGCCAAAGACACTACTATCGTCGGCCAGTTCGTGCCGAAAGGCACCACCATCATTCTCTCACCCTGGGCCATAAATACTTCCAAAGAACTCTGGGGCGCTGATGCCGCCGAGTTCAATCCGGATAGGTGGTTGGGACCAGGGAGAACGAATACAGGCGGCGCGGACAGCAACTACTCGTTCTTGACTTTCTTGCATGGGCCAAGGAGTTGCATCGGACAGAGCTTCGCTAAGGCGGAGTTTGCGTGTCTGGTGGCGGCTATTGTGGGGAGATTTGAGATGGAGCTTGAGAATAAAGATGCGGATGTGGAGATCCAGGGCGGGATCACTGCGAAGCCAAAGGGCGGACTGAATGTTAGCATGAAAGCGCTGGAGGGTTGGTAGGCTGGTCTTTCAGCCATGGTTGTAGTGGTGTTACTAGGTAGGCGCTTTATGTGGCCGTCGAGAAGGGACGTTCTGGGGCACTCCTTCGGTCAAACGCAACTCATACGGAATATAGACATAATGCAGAGATAATCTAGATGAGTTCAGCGCCCACCAATGCCGTCCCTACCCGAGGTGTAAGTTTGGCAGTAAAGAGGAGATTGACGGAGATGCCGACCACCATCCACATTCTCCGCTCGTCCAAGCCATTAACAAACTCCAACGCCAAGCATACCGTCCAGACCTCTACTCACCCGCTCAAACTCCACACTGACCACCAGACCCTATCGTCTACACAACACGAAGAAGACGCGAAAAGGTCAACAACTTCAGCCGCCTGGCCGTCATTCCACACAAGCACATTTCCCCAAACCCCCAAAGGTGCAAGACATGCCAGAAATCAAAGCTCCTCACGTCTCACTTGGTGCATGATGCACTGGCATTCATCAATATCCTTCTGGATGAAAAGAGGAATGACATGCGCCACCGTAAAGGTATGGCTGAGGGTCGATTGAGCGAAGAGAACAGGGGACTGGGGCCCGCCAGTGTGTTGATGGAAGGCTCTTTGACCGTTGAAGCGTATGTGTGGGGAGAGTGAGAATGGGTTGGTTAGCGATGCGGCTGTGAGATGGATGGGGTGTGGGCTTGGGTTTTGTTGTTGGGGTATATGGGGACTGATTCTGTTTGTTGTCCATCGATTGCTGATTCCGATTCCACCCGTGCCAACATCAACGATAATCCCCAGTTTTATTTCAGCAAGGGACCCGCCAGCACTACTACAGCATATGGAACGGTGAATATGAACACCCACAACGTCTCAAGACAAGACCGCTAGAGGGATTCGTCGTCAAGCTCCCCTTGAAGGTGATGCAGTGGAAACTTTCAAGAACAGCCGTGGCTTTCGAGATACATGCCACCAGCAACGAGAGTCCGACCCACACGGAGGTCTCCCCGCGCATATCACACACCTCCCCATCATAAGCCAGGCAGGCCCTTATCAGCATCGTACTGATCGAGGTACGTCACCCCGCCACGCCGGTCGGATGAGGAAGCTACCTTCCTGGTGCTCGTCGCATACATGTACATACGTATTCATGGATTTCGGATCGGATGTGTAGGGCTATGTTTTGGAAACCACCTAAAGAAACCCTCTTTTGTTTGAAGGCTAGGCTAGGCTAGGCTATACTCGGTCATCCCCGGGTCCTAGCTTGTGGACCTCTCTCTCTCTCTCTCTCTCTCTGGTTTTGCAGAAGGACAAGATTGGGAGGGAGGGACGGTTACGGTGGTTCGGGCCCCGTTGCAGGGAGCGTCCGAATCGAAAACTCCGTCCTCGGTGCTCTCTGTTTCTCCCCTTTTTGCACCGTTTCCCTTTGCCTAGCTTGGTGTATCGACTAAGTGACGTACGTGGCTTTCTTTAATTCGGGGTTTTTTACGGCGCGAGTGGTGGATTGCATTTCGTGAAAGGACAAGGGAGCGAGGGGAGGATGTTTGGGGCGTGTTCTGAGAAGGGGCCCGGGTAGGGTGGGAGGGTGAGGAATGGACAGAAGGGGGGAGACCGTGGGACGAGGGCTAGTCAGGTGAGTGTTCTGAGACTTTTGGTGGGTGGTCAGATTTAGTTGGTGGGTTTGAGAAGACGGAGTGTTTCTCTGAGGAGGTTTGGAGAGGGTCGGCTGTCAATGACTGCTCTCTGGGTAAACGAAGTATAGGTATTTACAAGAGACTTGAGTGATCACCTAACCTTGGCCATTGTTACACCTGAACTGGACCCGATATAAGTTTCCAAACGAGAAATAGATAGATGGAGATGTTTGATGGATACGTCGCTTAATGGTGTTGGTTGAACGCACACTCTGCAATTGCCATGTCGCCCGTCGTAGCCAAATGACACTCACACTCCCGTTGGTGGTAGACCCACAGCTGGTCTTGAGATTGGATTCAACCAGTTTGAGCACTTGGTGTTTTCGTCGATATCTCTAGACCGTCTAAAGCGAACTATCCCATCTCTATGCACGCTAATATATTCAATTTTCTAAAGTGTGTGATCGTCACTTCTTCTCCTTCGTCGCCCCTGGCCTCCCTCCAAAACCCCATCGGATTTGATTAGCCACTTGGATCTGTGTGTCAAGCTCTTCTGCAGACGACCATACAAGACCCGGATTCTTCTGGAACATGCGCCCCACAATCGTCACATCCAAGCCCTCTTCGAGTAGCTGGTTCGCTTGCTTGCCGCTCGTGATGGTGCCGACTGCTGCTACCAGCATCTTGTCGCCGACCTTTTCCTTGACTCGTTTGGCAAACGGTGCCTTGCATTCGCATCAGCGTCCAAATTCACAACCTTGTCTCCATGGAAGGGGAAGCCTCACCTGATACCCTGGGCCAGTCTTGATCTTTTGCTTGGGGTGATTCCCACCAGAACTGACATCCAAAAGGTCGATGCCTTTGCCCGCTAGAATCTCTCCTAGCCGGACCGTATCATCAACTGTCCAGCTTTCCATCCCTTCTTCTTGCTCCAGCCAGTCGGTGGCCGAGATGCGGAGGAAGACAGGCATGTCCTGGGGGACGTTACGTCGAGTGAGGTCGACAAGCTCGAGGGTCAATCGGATGCGGTTCTCGAAGCTGCCACCATACTCGTCCGTGCGCTTGTTGCTTACCGGCGAGACGAAGTTGTGCAGTAGGTACCCATGTGCGTTGTGTATTTCGATGAGGTCAAAGCCAGCCGTCAAGGCGCGCTTCAAACGCTCGCTACCCACGCCTTTTTAAGATGCTCAATGTCTTCTTTGGTCATCTCCTTCGGCATTGCGTGCTTCTCGTTGTACGGGATCGCACTCGGGCCGTACACCTTGTCCGGCCACCTGTTCACATGCTCGTCGGCCACACTTCCAGTGCTCAGCCACGGCGCGACCGTACTGGCTTTCCGACCCGCATGCCCAAGCTGAATCCCGATGTTTTGACCCTGACTGTGGGCGAACTCGACGATGCGTTTGAGAGGCTCGATCTGTGAGTCTTTCCAAAGCCCAGAGTCTTCGGGGGTGATGCGACCTTCGGCGGTAACGGAGGTGGCTTCAACCATGGAGAGGCCGGGCCCTCGCTGAATTATGCCGCCTAGGTGGGCGAAGTGCCACGCGGTATGGTGCCCGTCTTCGGCAGAATACTGGCAGAGGGGTGACAGCTTCAGACGAGGATCAGCAACAACAGTCGATCCCAGAAAGGAATACGTAAGGTACCATGATGCGGTTCTGCATTGTCATCCTCCTGATCTTAAGCGGCTGAAAGAGCTTCGGCGGATGGGAGCCATCAGGCTGAGGATCTGACGCAGTACCTGCCGGCGGTTTCTGCGCAGGGGTGAAATAGCTTATGCCCCTTGCTGCTTCTTAGCTATATCCTCGTGTTGTATATCTTGCTTCTCAGCATCGACAACGGAGTGGTGGGAAGACATGGTGCTGCAGTGCTGATAAAAGGACCTTGGCCGTCGTGAACCACAAAAATGTATCAATTGGTTGCTGTTATAATTGCTGCGGCTGAGATACCTTTGGGAACGCCCATCTTTACGTCGGGATATAAGAGTCGTAAAGCAATGATGTCAGTCCGAGGGAGCGGGCCAACGGCTCCAATCGCCATAGCAGCAGCCAGATGCAAATTCGATGTGCAACTGACGCTTGCCTGCTGACGTGCTTCCAGCATAGCCGGAAAATCGGCAGTGGTGATGCTTAAGAGTACCCTAAGCTTTCCCAAGCCTTCTTACCTGACGCGTTGAAGGTTTTGGGCGAGAGGACCTCTTTTGCATGGCCGGACTACAATATCCTACTAGGCCAGATTGGTAATCCGCAGTAGATCATTAGTAAGCCATGCCTCAACTTGTGATCGAAAGGATCGCAGAGAATCCAGACTGATTCCATGAGTAGGACGCCAACTCTGCCAGCCAGCTTGTCGTAGGTGCCTTTCATACGATCCTCACCGTTGATAAGTTCCCATGCCCTTAGGCTAATGGAAGACTCAAGAGGACAGGATGAGGTTCGCATTTATATGGAACTCAACATCTTGACCATCTTGATGTCTAGCGCATATATTAGACAGTACTGCAGGGAACTTTTAGTTCTCCAGAAATCTAATACTCCTCTTTAAAGACCATCAACCTCTCCAATCCATGATCATCTACCCACGTCCTGAACATGCCTCCGCAATTAAAGTCGAACACGATCTTCCCCTTGCCATCCAAGAGCTCGATGCCAATGATCCCACCTTCGCCTTCTCCGGTCTTATGCCATCGATCGCCTGCGGATTGCTGAAGCTCACCGCCTACTCCAGCGAACTGCTGGACGGCTGAAGCCAGCGAGCGATGTGGTGCGAAGCGCGCAATGGCGGCAGCTGTACGCACGCCGGAGAGGCGCACGAAAGAGTCGCCGTTGCCTGTGCCGGACATCGCTACTGCTCTCGTGGTGTAACCTGACAACTTCTCTTGGTTCAGTCCGTGATGAGGCACCCCACGGTAGCCGACGATGCCAGGTAGACATTGCCCTAATACCTCTTTCAATGCATCCGGCACCATTTTTTGCAACGGTGACCGTGCGTCTGGCTGCCGGTAGAGAATCGGCTGCTCAACCACCCATTCCTCGGCCCAAAACCCTGCCCCTAACGTCGGCGTATCCCCGATCCGTCCCGGCAGCTTGTTCGTGAGCCCGCCCGTGCTAGTTGCCACACAAAGCGTGCCATACTTATCCAGTGCTACGCACCCCACCGTCCCTTGAGGAAGATACTCATGCCCATCCCAACCTGGCCCTTCATCTACCTCCGTCACTGACCCAAACCCTCCAACCTTCTGCTCCCAGCTCTCCTGCTCCCCTCCCTCATCAGAACACAATCCCATCTCCCTCTTCAACCCGCGCCTATGCTCCTCCCACCTCCTTCTCGTCCAAAAATATTCCTCCTCCACAATCTCCAACCCCCACTCCCTCGCCAACTCCTCCACCACCTCCCCACTCAACTGACAATGCCCCTGCGCGCCCCCACTCCCCCCACTCGGATCCCCATCCCCTCCATTGTCCCCTCCGCCCCCATCTTCTTCGCCTCTAATCAACATCTCCCTCGCCAACAGCACCGGGTTCTTCACATGCTTGATCAGCATAACACCACACCCTCGTTTCCGCTTGCCCCGCGAGACCATGACGGAGGCTTCGAGCTCGATGGTGCCATTGCGAGCGAAGACGGCGCCTTTGCCGCAGTTGAATAGCGGGTTGTCTTCGAGGAGTCGGACCGCGTGGGTGGCGGCGTCGAGCGCGGTGGAGCCGTTGTGTAGGAGCTGGATGGTGGATCTATTTACTGTAAGGAGGGCGGCGCGGTAGGTGGCGTAAGAGGAGGGGGAAAGATTGGTGCGCGTGATGTTGCCGGCGCCGCCGTGGATGATGAGGCGGGGTTGGATTGGGGAGGGATTGGCGCTGGATGTGCAGTACTCCATGTTTCTTGGAGGTGATGGAGGGAAGTTGTCAAAAAGATTTATGCAGGCCGAAGTTCAACCGAGGTGAACGGCGTCGCTTGTGATTACGGAAGCAATCGCTCAGCGTTGGCTCCGTACTACGACAATAGCATATCTTGAAATCCACTGTCAAGGATGCCTCATTACATTTGTGGCGCTCAAGCCATTGAAATGTGAACTAGAGATTGAGGCATCAGGATTCAGAGGGAGTTGTTGTAAAAGAGTGCATATGATCAACATCTCCATCATACAGAGTGTGTCAATGTACGGAGCCTTGCTCTGGATCATCCCTTCATTCGCCGTAGTTTAACTTGTCGTATGCCAAGTTAGATCACGTTTGGTTCTCAGTGGGCGACTAAAGCATGTCCATTCGCGGTCCTGCAGTCCCAGAAGCGATAAGCCTCTCTTAGAACATGATAATGATTCAAATCCATCATGATGACGATCGGAACGTCATCATGATAGGCCCCCATCACCATAGCAGCACTGTGCGTCGAAAAAGTGAAGTTGATCTTCCAGTCTTACTAACTTCGCCTTGACTAGTAGATGCCTGGACCACAACTCGGGATCTCATGATCGCAGCTAGACTGATTGAAAGGGGGTCAAGCGGCCTCGAAGAGATAGCACATTCGACTATGTTCGCCAGGCCAGAGCACACGCCACTGAAAACGAACGATGTGGTGGACGCTAAGGTTGTTCGCAATGCTTGAACGCTGGACAAGAAAATAGCAACGTCATACGCGCATGCAAAGCCGTTATTTCATTACACGTTACCTAGAATTCACATATTAGTAAAGACCACAGGCAGGCTTTGTACAGAGAAGGTTTACCGATGACAATCATAAACCTCAATTTGCCGCCTTTCCCTTTTGAGCCTTCGTCATACCCTAACAACCCATCATCTAGAATCATCGTGCTGCTCTTCCAGCCCCAACTTTGACTGAAATTAAACTTGTCAGGTGCACTCTCGTACACGCTCAACATTCTTCCACCTTTGCTGGGCGAATAAATCTTGAAGTAGGTCTTGATGGTCGGTCGCCCATCGACATAAGGAGGTAAGGTTGAGACCTTGTATTTCGCACTTGACGCCATGTCATCCTCGTCTTCGTCAGTCTCGCCGGAACCGCCGCCAAACGCTCTGTCAGGAAGGCTCGACAACGTCAACGTGCCAGGTGTCTGCGAAGCCTTCTTGATGGCATCACCTCTTAGTAGACCACTGAGTCCAATCGGTCTGCTGGCGCTTGCGGACCCATTGGACACCAGAGTTGCATCAGGATCGCCGCCGGAGCCACTAGTCTCATATTCTGACTCCACCTGCTGCTGTCTCCTCGTTCTGCGCTCAGTCCTACGCAAAAGCATCTCGCGCTCCAAATGTCCGATCCTCTCGTCCACAGAGCCGTGTATCTGAGCGATGAGCTCCTCTGAGCCTTCCTTGTCTTTCGCGCGATGGAGGTAAACACCTAATTGCGTATTCTTGGTTGTCTCTACCTTTTGTATGTAGACGTTCCACATGCTGCCGGCATACCAAACTGTACGTGAGTAAACTCGCTTCTTTTCCTTCAGATTCCTTGGGTTGGGAAATTCTGCAGCAAATCTGAACGGAGGATAGTGAGTATAGGAGATTGGTGGAGGAGTGGTAGCCGTGCGTGCCGGCGTTGAGGGTCTCTCAGTTGCAGTAGATGCAAAATCAGAAGCCCACTGCACGTCTTGCGGGTCAATAGTAGCTGAGAGACGATTTAAATGTCGAGTAAGATACGGCCGATGCCCATTCGCTGCAGCAACAATAGCATCTGGATTTCCTCCCATTACGCACGTTGAGTCGGTATTGGGTATCCAGAACTTTCGAGGTTTGCCATTCCCGTCCCAACTGTCAGACTCAACATGATCTGATTCGGCATCACTAGCCTGGACCTCCACTCCCTTGCCTTTACTGTCTGCGTATGGTGTGCTGCCACCACTAAATGACTTGGACATGTTGTCACTTTCAGTAGTAGGATCTTCGGCTGGCTCCTCAGGTAATCGGCTTAGTCCAAGCTCCAACTCCGAGTCGTTCGCGTTAACCACCTTCTGACGAAGCTCCATAGACATCCAGAGAGCCGTAGTGATCACCTTGTCTGGCACAACCAGGGTATTGAAAACGTCTCTCTGAGCGCGAATGTGCTGCAACTGCTCGAAACTAAGATGAACGTAGTGTATTCCTTCGTCGAGGAGAACGAGTAAAGGAGCTATTTCCGGGGCCGTATATAGTGCTAGCCATGGTGCATCCTTTTCGGAAGTTTGCTGACCACTCAGGATAGAGTTTCTGCGATACACAGTGTCGAATCTAATCGCAAAGAAGTTGAGCGTCTCCGGCGGGGCTCTCGCACAAATCCCATCTGGTCCGATTAGACCAGCTTCGACGGCCTTTGCCTTCAGCCTTCTGTTCAAGATTTTCAGCGTAAGATGCCATCTCTCCCACTCCCCAGGTACAAAGAATCCATCACCACCTATGATCTCTCTGGCCATATCACCGGAGATTCCGTCCCAGTACCGATAGGGCATCTCCCACCCCTCTCGGCAGAGCATGGCTTTAGCAGACGCAAGGATTCTATCTCCAGGTTTTCCATAGTAATTGCTTGTAACTAATTTGATCAATGATGCCAATCTAAGCGGATTCATCTGGCGAAGGAGGCACTCGACGCTTGACTCAATCAAATCTGCCATTTCAAGCCAACATCCAGTTGCGAATAAGCTAATGGCTTCCTGGTCCTCTTCTTTGGGAGCATTGCAACCGTAAAGCCGCTTCAGGACCAGCTCAAACGCTACTTGGGTGATATTGGAATCAATGTCCTCAGGATGGAGAGTGATCTCGGTTGCTGAGCTCTCAAACCATGGTTCCGAGAGAGCAGATGAAAAGAAAGGAGCACGATCTAGCAAAATGCGATGGAGAGCATATTTCGCACCAAATGCATGAATCGTGATGTCAGAGTGCCGACCAGAGAGCAAGCCGCGGTGATATAGGTGGCTAGGTAACGGGGCTGTATCTATCGACGCTTTGAGGGAGTAAGTTCCAAGTATGTTGAAGAAATGTGACTATCAAGGATGTTCTTGCATACCTCTAGTGTACGAGTTACCACTCTGCGTGCGACTATAAGACGGCTCCCGGGATAATAATGGAGTTGACGCCTCAGGAGCCGCGAATAGTCTCGTTAGAGCTGTTGGTGTGTTGTTGCTTCTGCGATCGGAGGAGCTGCCGGACCCGATCGGTGTCGACGGGTCGTCAACTTCCTTCTCGGCTCTTGTAAGCCTGCTCCTCTTCACAGACACCTCAGCAATGTCAGGATGATAGTGCACAGTTCTCCTAGGAGCACCCGAGGAAGGGACGGTCAGTGCTGATAACGGGCGCGAGGAGCCAGACGGCGGCAAAGCACTCATGGACGCCTGGGCGGTGTTGGCCGACAACGAAGACGTTGGAGGTCCGGAAGAGAATATTGAGCGGCCAGGAGTGTTGAATAGGGAGGGTTGCTGAGCGAGGCCTGTAGACGTGGTAGTATCTAGGTCTGGAGCTGAGCGTGCATGATTTCTCGATGATGTCCTGAATGGTAGAGATGTATAAGGCCCAGCAGCATCTGACGGTGGTGCTGGCGAAGGAGGATTTGAGGGGTTGGTTCCGAAGGACCACGTTGGAGCTTGCACAGTGGGAGGTTGCATGTTAAGATCAGCAAGGAGGTTGTGCAAGGCTTGTGACGACGAGTCTCCATCCTGCTCATCTGACCGGTCCTGGTTGGTCATATTCCGGCTCTGCCACTGTTCAGATTCGTATGCCTACAGAATAAGATATCTCAGAGTATAGTTTTCTAAGGAGTAATCCGTCATATTCGTATGGTTATTGTGAGTGAGTTTTCCAGGAGGAGCGGGAGGCGATAATGGTGGTAGAATGCATGGCTACTTTACCATAGTGATGGTCGGCAGTGCCCCTCGTGGCTGTCAAATGACGGGTGAAGGCATGACGCACAGCTTCCTTGTTACATACATGTACTTCAGGGGGCCCTGAGTATAATTACCATGTCAGGACAGGCGTGTCCATACGCAGGCTCGCTAACACGGTGTCCTTGTGCTTAAAGTACCTGAGGTACCTAGTGGTACGTACCTACCTATGTACTCACTAGGTAGTGCCACAGTCCGGCGCGGGTATGTCTGTGGCTGATATGGGTGGTCCGTGCTTTGCATGATCACATTGATGTGCTTTGACTCAGCTTCGAGCATTCTAATCGACGTCCATTGCAGACATATCAATTGACAAACACGCAAGCTCGTCATGGCGTCAATATTCCACAGCTTTCCAGCTCTTCGCAGAGCAGCTCCTAGGCTGACCAGGGAGTTCTTCGTCTGCCGTCGATGCCTTCAAAGGCCGCCATCTTCTCCACGACTCGCGCAGAAGTCAAACGGGACAACTCCGTTCCTACAGGCCTTTCGATCGAACAGTACTCATTCCCCACAACTGAACCGAGCAAGTGCTGAGCCAATACGGAAGTCTTCTACGCCACTTGCATCCTTGAGCAAGAGTATTTCCAACAACAGCAAGACAGCACGAGCGAGCTTCTTCCCGGAAATAAGTGACAAGGTCGTGGCTTATTGGTTACTTGGAAGTGCGGCCAGTGTGTTTGGGATTGTCGTTTTTGGAGGTCTGACAAGGCTAACAGAGTCTGGGTATATTCTCTTCCATGCGCTTGTTCTTACGACAGCAACTTACAGGCATGTAGCTTGAGTATAACGGAATGGAAACCTGTCACAGGATCCCTTCCACCTACCAACGCTGCTGACTGGGATTCCGAATTCACGAAATACCAATCCTCCCCCGAATTCAAGCTCCTCAACCCAAATATGACCCTCTCTGAATTCAAGTCAATCTACTATATGGAATGGGGACACCGACTATGGGGTCGTTTCGTTGGACTCTCCTTCCTTTTACCTGCCGTGGATTTCATTGCACGTCGAAGAGTATCAGCACGCATGGCTGGAAAGATTGTTGGAATTTCTGGCTTGATCGGATTTCAGGGCGTGCTGGGTTGGTGGATGGTCAAATCCGGGCTGAAAGATGATCTATTCGCACCTGGAAGCCACCCAAGGGTTAGCCAGTATAGGCTCACGGCGCATCTTGGGACAGCCTTTCTATGTTTCACTGCTATGCTTTGGAATGGCCTTTCCATACTGCGCGCTCACCGACTCCTCGCTGACCCTGTCGAAGCTGACAAAGCACTGTCCATTCTTCGCGATCCTAGTCTGAAAATCTTCCGCCGGTCTGTTGCAGGCTTAGCTGTCCTCGTGTTCTGCACCGCTATGTCCGGAGGGTTAGTGGCAGGTCTTGACGCTGGCCTCATCTACAACGAATTTCCATACATGGGCTTGGGTCTCACACCACCAAAATCGGAGCTCTTCTCCGATTTCTACTCCCACCGCGCAGACAACAGCGACATCTGGTGGCGCAATCCACTCGAAAATCCATCACTAGTACAACTTGACCATCGCATCCTCGCCACGACAACCTTTACATCCGTCATGGCTCTATGGGCATACGCCAGATTCTCACCGACAGTACGCAAGATGCTCCCAGCTTCCGCCAGAAGAGGCATGCACGGCGTCGTTGGCTTCGTATGCCTCCAAGTGATCTTAGGCATCAGCACCTTGATCTACCTCGTCCCTCTCCCACTCGCCTCAGCGCATCAGGCCGGAAGTCTGGCTCTCCTAACTTGGGTCGTGGTCCTGGGAAGCAGGGTGTGGGTGCCGAGAAGAGCGTCGAGGCTGGTGGCCGGCTACCTTAAACGAGCGGGCGCAGCTCCTGCGAGGAAGAATTGGCTCGAAACGACTGGTTTGCGGATTACCAACAGGGGTCCTGAGAACGTGCAGGTTCCTCATGCGATAGCGAGTTCGAGGTTGGGGCCGCTGGGGAATAACGCGCCACATGCGGCCTCATGAGTATTGTCTTGGGTTCAATGGAGTTGGATTTTTTAGGATTAGGATGGAGTTCTGATATAGCACAACAGCGACGCTAGCAATGCACACACACCACTCCGTTATCTTTCCATGCTCTGAACCGTGTACCAACCACTTTCACCATGTATGTCTTCAATCTTGACTGGCCATGAATTGATAAACCTCCCCCGCACCCCGTCCTAGCGACACCTGACCTCAATACGTAAAGCTCTTCCTCACGCATCACCAGACGCGTAGTCCAGAGAGACCTACCCAACGACCCCAGAGCAGGGCCATCGTACTCACACTTCGCGTTCCTCCTTGTAACTAGGCAGGCGGACCTAAATATCTAGAACGCCGCCATTCCTCACGGACTAGAGCGACGTAGAATAAAAGAATAGATCCACCGAAGGAAGGAGTGTCGTTATTATTGTATTCTGTGGGGGTAAGTCATGGACGTTGGCAGATGTGCACGAGAACAAAGTAAGGGGATAGTGATTTGTAAAAACCATGAGATGATCAGCTTCGTCGGTGGACGTGAGGGTGGGTGATTGAGTGATGACAGCGACAGCTACAGGGAGAAGAACGGGATATTGGCATGAGGGCTGCAGTCCAGCAGTATCCGTAGGCGTGTCGGTTGGGTCCCGGCATTCTGATGGATTATCAAGTCAAGTGGTAAGGCGTCGCAGAGGCGTGAGTATTCTTTGTGGAAAACGTAGATGTGTGTTTCTGGCGGCGCGGAAGCCGGTGACGGAATATGAAATTGTGTAAGCGCTCCAACCCTAAGCCCGGTAAGCCAAGCCAAGCCAAGCCATCACGCACCACCACCACCACCCTCACCGCCGCCATAGAAATTCCCCCTGACCTTCCCCACCAAAAACTCCCCATACCCCACCTCCCCGTACTCGGGCCTTTCCCTCCCACCCCTGCTGTTCACACACTCCCCCAACGGCCCGACCCTCGCCCTAAAATCCGGCTCGAAGAAAAACGGCACGCTGACTCTAAACCCCTCTCCGCGATGCACGACCCTGTGCCGGGTACTCTTCCACAACCCGTTCGTCCACCGCTCCATCATGTCGCCGATGTTGACCACGAAGGTGCCGGGGATGGGGTCGGCGTTGATCCAGGTACTGTTGCCGGTGAGGGGAGAGGTGGTTTGGACTTGGAGGGCGTGCGGGGTGGGGTCGGAGAGGAGGAGGGTTAGGCAGCCGTAGTCCGTGTGGGCGCCGCAGGATATGGCTTCGTCGTTTTGTTCGCCGACATCTGATCCGGTCTTGTCATCATCGCTGGTGCGAGAGGAGGTGGTGGAGGTGGTGGTGGAGGAGGACGCCGACGATCGCGGTAGAGGCGGGTATCCAATCGCGCGCATGACCCACCAACTCTCGCGCGTCTGCTTGACGAAGAAGTCTTCGTCTTCGAGCCCGAGCGCCATTCCCATAGCTTCTACGACGGCCGTTCCTAGCTCCAGCATACGCTCTACGTAAACTTCGTATTTGTCCCGGAAACCCTCTGATTTACTGGGCCACAGGTTCTTGCCCATTAGGCACTCATACGGTGGTGACCTAGTATCGTCGTCCACGACGGGTCGGTACCAGTCGATCGCTTCATGCCAATCTCTTTTCCCCTCCGTCACGTTATCGCCAATGACCTGGTATCCACGCGCACCATCGCCATTATCGATGCCGGGGTCTTTGCGTGCAATGGCGAGTTTTTCATCTTTGGGTGTGTTGAGGAAGAAGGTGCGTGCGCGAGAGAGGATCTCATCTGTTTGGGAGGTTGGGATACCGTGATTGGTTAGGTAGAAGAAGCCTGTATTGGCGCAGGCGGAGTACAATTTTTGCGCGCATTGTTTGCGGGCTTTTTGATCATGAGGCGAGGTCGGAAGGAACGATGAAATGTCTATGAGTGGGAGATTTGGACGTGCGGGTGGTGAAGACATCTCGAGAGGGCACTGTGAGATTGATGAGTTTGGGAGGGAGCTTTGCCAAGCTCAAGAGCTAAGCCGGAACCAGCACCAATGGCACGAAGATGGAAATGTAGTTGAATATTGAGTGACATCTTGCCACTGAAGCCGTGCTAATATCCGAATTTTATGATTAGGAAAGATGACTTTTATATGCGAGCGCAATTGAACACCGTGTTGAACAAATGAGCAGAACGCCAGGCCCGCTTGAAGCACAATTACCCGATATAAGACCGCTGAAAGTCATGGCATCTCTACCTCGCATGCCAATTTACATGATGACCTCGTTCGCAACATCCTGTAAAGCTTGTGTCAGTGATCATGGCAACAAAAGACGGTCGGTGTCAGAGAACTCACTCGTTTCAACTCCTTGTACGGCAGGCAAACACAGTTCTGCACCCTAACTTCGTCTCCTACACCACACTCCTTCCCAAGAATCGTCACGCTCTGAACTTTGACTCCATTCTTTATGATGCTTGTGGAATGACTACCGACTGGTGTCGGTGTTCCCTCAACCCTTGCCCAGGCGCCAACGCGACTGTTCCACCCTATGATGGAGTAGAGTACACAAGCGTCATGCTTGATCTCGACATCTTCAAGTACAATCGACTCCTTGACTCTCACACCAGCTCCAATGACCGCGCGAGGGCCAATTGAGACATGCGGACCCAACTTCGCCGTGGGATCGACGGTGGCGGTTGGGTGAATGAAGACGGGCGGTAAGATGTTGGCGGAGGGAGGTGCCAGTTCTTCGGACTGTGACTGGAAAGCTTTCTGTAGATAAAGGGCGTTTGCTGGAACAGCAGAGCCAGCGGTTTTTATTTGGCGCCAGAAGTCCTTAGTTTCGTGGACGAAGAATTGGTTGCTGTCCGCCAGGTCCGAAAGAATGTCCTGCTCCAAACGAAGGACTTCATTCTTCTCTCCATCTTCGTCACGCTCAGCAAAGAATGAAGATTCAAGATTCTCGGATGAGGGGTAGGAGATCATTCGAGGACGATCTGACCGGCGCTTGATGGCGGAGCGAATAGAAGGGAAGATGCACTCGGTGGCGAAGAGGTAAACGCCGCAGTTGATGAGGTTGGAGATGTGTGACTCAGGCTTCTCTACGTAGTGAAGGACTCGCTTCGTGTGCGCATCCGAGACGATGCATCCAAAGTTACTTGCCGCGTCGTTGCTGACCCGAGTCCCCAATATGACTGCCTCTGCATCCTTCTCCTCAAATAGCTTCAGCATCTCACCCAATGGGAACGAGCAGCAGACATCGGCATTGAGGACGAAGAAGCGGTCAGGCCGACCCTTGAGGATTGCGTCCCGAAAGTGGTAAAGCCCGCCAGCTGTACCCAGCGCTTGATACTCCCGGAGGTATTGGATGCGGAGTTGGGGGAACTCTTTCGCGGAGTCCTTGATGAAGTCGCGGAACACAGACTCGTCGTAGTAGCCAATAAGGATGACTTCACGGATGCCTGGTACTTTGGCGACAGCGCGCAGGCAATGCCAGATGATGGGATGTCCGGCGACGTCAAAGAGAGGCTGTACTGAGCTTTAGCTGCGAAGCTTAAGGATTTCGATGGGAAGGCTTGAGATCGGAAGGATAGACTTACTTTGGGTACGTCCAATGACAGTGGTCTGAATCTGGTACCTCTTGATGGACCACCAACCTCGCAGACAATCAGCTAGAGCTGTTAACATTGTAGAAGCGGCTTACGAGAATTACAGCTTTCGTAGCTGCAGTCGTGCCGTTCGTCTTCCCCCTTATTGGTACTTGCAGCATGGTGCCTGATATACTCAAGGCGCTTGTTTGATAGAGGGTTTCACAAAGAGTGCAATACGAAGTGGGTTGGAAACCGTGTTGCAATTACTTACTGTATGGTGTAGAGTTTCGAAATGTTCTGGACAGTTCACCAACAAAGTTTCGCCAAAACTTGTCCCTTGCAGGTCAGCACCACCGGAAAGCTAGACCCTTGTCAGTCCTCAGTATCAGGGTCCATCACTAAGGTATGCAAGTATTCAATGCCGATTTCTCACTGCTAAAGTCAATGCTTATGTGTCGCTGAGATGTGGTCACAATTCGGCCAGCGCAATTTCTACAAGAAGGTTCCTATCCACCACATTACGGACACAGGTTGAGGCGTTTTCACATCTGAGAGTTACCACCGCAACGGCACGACACGTCCAGCCGCGCTCACGGTGTTTGCTGAGGACACGTCTTTATCTCGGCGCCCGAATAAGGTCAAGAGCGGGAATTTGATGGCGAGGGGCCAGTACACTGATCTACAGTGACATGCCCAAGTACTGAGGGAGAGAACTGCCAAAAGCACAACTTGATGTATCGCAGCGGCAGTATCCCTTTCCATATGCACTCCTGAGCTTTGCAGACTTGACAAGCCAAGGGTCATCTGCATTTGCTACCTCAGGAACAGGGTTGACGTGCTTCACTGGTCGTGGTCATGGTGGGACTTCTCGGGGAAACAAGACTTGACAGCCTTCCGTCCTTGATCTCAGAGAACTTGCATGTTCATCATCGAGAAGTCGTAGAGATCTGTGAAATTAACTCCCTGCGGTGAGCCCCACAGTGTCTCAGGCATGCGCGCACCGCGAACGCGAAAGGTCGATCGAATTGTAGGCAAAGACAAGTCTTTACAGCTTTATGAAGTGATGCCGCAACAAGAAGAGCAGAAGCTGACATAAGCTTGTATTTTAACGTTTGAAGCTACAACTTCGCTTCCAGAAGGTGGATTTTAGCTCCCGTCTACTGGGAACTGCAACTCCATGCCTGAACATCATCTAAAAGGCAAACTTCCAATTGGTAGACACGGTATCACTTTACGCGTATGAGCAGTTTGCAAGACGCGACTTGGAGTCATGGCGCACCTTGGACTTATTGAGACGTGCGCGCTTGATAATCGAGGCGTTGGTTGAATGGATTTGGCTATAAATTAAGGGCGCGCACCTACGTACAGAAATACTTGAAAAGACAAACCCACAAGTCTTGCACAAAAGCGTACTTTGCAGTGCTTCCAGTGTCGAGCAGAACTCTCTGGAAATTTGGCTTAATCCCTTTTCTTGCTTCTATTAGTTCCATACCAGATTCGCTGCTGCCCTAGATCCTCGACTCTTCCGGCACGTTCCAGACTAAAGTAACGAGTCACACATATCCTGCTCATTGTCCTTGCAAGCGTGCTTCTTCGATCCTCCGGCTTAAGCTCGAAGAACTTCTACAATTCACCGCAACCACCCAGCGACATAGCCCTTGGCGTCCTCCTCACGGCTGTCAACGGCTAGTTTCTCGCTGTCTTCTATCGAGCACTTGGTAAGTCCTTCTGGCAATTCTTTTCGATAGAATACAACTGTGGTACCTCTGCTTGAAGCGGCGCGAACTGGAAGGCTCCGGTCGTCTTTATCCCCCATACTTCTATGCAGCTACTGAACCCTAATTCTCTCTAGCTATCCGGCTTTGTTGCTTCTCGACCTGGGCTCTCAAGTTCTTCTGAAACTCCAGCTTACAGATACTGTACCAAATGGTCAAGCGGGAGTCTGTGTTCCTACCACAGTCGCGAGACACCACAAATTACTCCATGGCGAACCTCGTAAGCTCGGGCGATACTATTGTGGATCCTAACGTGGATATGGGCGATGCTCAGCCATCAAGTCAAGCGACTACAGCCGATGAGGGTTACCAAACGGGCCCCATCAGCAAGGGACGTACCCCTGGGTCTTCAAGTAAGTGATCTACCCATTGAGCAGCTGTATCTAATCATATCACACAGGAACAGTCCGTCCATCTCGCCACCCTACCCGCACACCAGCTCTTTTCAGTAATTATCCTTCTGGTGCCGAATCTACGGAGTCGAGTGACGGTTTGGAGGTCTTAGGTCGCGGCGTGAAGAAGCTCGTGCAGGGCATCCAAGCCCTACGTCAGCTTGGGGTAGAAGATCTTGTACTGCCGCTGCCGAAGATCTGTGTGGTGTAAGAAGAACTTCACAACTGCCTAACGATAACACGAGTAATAACAAAGAAAACAGCGGCGACCAGAGCGTTGGAAAGTCATCCCTGATTGAGGCGATCTCCGAGATCAAGGTGCCCAGGTATGTGACTCTCTGTTTACTCACCGTCGGACATGGGCTAATCTGTGACAGATCTTTGGGAACGTGTACGAGATGTCCACTAGAGATAAACCTCACCGAAAGTGTGGAGTGCAAGGGAATATGGGTTTGCAAGGTGTGGCTACATAAGAAATACATGCAGATAGACAAACCTCCTGCTGGATCTCGTGCACGACCACTTGGACCTTGGGCGCCTCAAGAACCGGAAGACTTTCTCTTTGCGACGATTCGCTCAAAGGAAGAGGTTGGAGAAGTACTGTACTGGGCTCAACTGGCCACACTCAACCCTGGGCAGGCTTATGAGAAGTACACGCCAGGCGCGAACGCCTATACTCCTCATACGTTCACCACGAAATTCTCGCCCAACGTGGTACGATTAGACGTGGGTATTCTCGCTTCTCTACTCGCTCTTATTAAGCTGACACTGTTCAGATATCAGGTCCGGGTTTACCGAATCTGTCATTCTATGATCTGCCTGGAGTCATTAACGTCGCCGAGATCGTACGTGGCTCTACCACCACTAAACATCCTTCTCAGGCTGACCTATAGTCTCACGCAGGAAGAAGAACGCTACCTTGTAAAACTTGTGAAGAATTTGGTTAAAGAGTACATAAAAGCCGACAATTGCATTAATCTATTGGCCCTCGCGATGACCGACGACGCCGCTAACTCCAGCGCTATGGGTATCATCAAAGAAATTGGTGCACAGAATAGGACCATAGGTACTTCTGATTATCACCGACTGGTCATCCGTAGAGCTAATCCTCATCAAGGTGTACTTACCAAACCCGATCGTGTCCAACGTGGAGAATCTTTCGAGCAATGGAAGATGATGCTCAGCGGCGATAAGTATGCTGTTAAGCATGGCTATTACGTTGTCAAAAACCCTGGTCAGGGCTCTCTGGACCAGGGTATCGATCATTCGCAAGCCAGAGCAGAGGAAGCGGAGTACTTTACGGGAAATGAGCCATGGCGATCGGAACTGTCGACTTACTCAGAACGATTCGGAACGGCACAACTGCAAACAGCTTTATCGCAGAAGCTTACGGCCCAAATACTGACGAGGTACGTCGAACCTCTACTTCTTAATCTATGTAATACTGACCAGGGACCTGTACAAGCCTACCCCGCATACACGAGCAAGTCCGGAGGAAAGCCGAATCCATAGAGATTGAGCTGGCAGCGTTACCAGAACCACCAGCTGACAACCTTCCCATGATACTGATGGGCAAGCTCACAACGCTCAACCGCGAGATAAGCCAGTACTTGACCGGGGGGTATCCTTACAACGATTTTCAGAAAGCCTGGAATAATGTGGCAGTGCAGTTCCGGAAATCAATTGCCGAGTCTCGCCCAGTGCTGGTTATCACAGATCCATCTGAATCCCCAAGGAAAGCTTCTCAGCATGCCGGACCTGATACAGCACCACGAGAGACACCCGAGACTCCGACACGGGCCCGGCTGCATACCCAAGCTATCGAGCTTACGGATTCTGAAGGAGAAGCGCAATGCAAGCCGGATCCCATCTTGTTGTCCGGTAGAAAGCGTGGCAATGCCGCGGTGAATGGACCACCAATGTCAACACCTCGGAAACAACCTAGATTGATCGATCTTCCACCGTTTGCCACAACCAAAGGTGCGAAGTTCTTGCAGCATTATGAAGCAAGAAACTAACTATCTCCACTAGGTCTGGCGCGACGATTTACTTTGACGGATATTCGAGAAGTAATCCAGGACGCTCACGTGGCAGGAATCCCGAATCAGGTCGATCCCAAAGCCATCGAGCGAATGAGCCAGATGAGTGTCGAGCATTGGGACAAACCAATGAAAGATTTCATGCAATCCACGGGTGATATGTTGCAGAAGCTCGTCCTGAGTCGACTCGACGACGTTTTCGGCGCATGGAAGCAGACAGCTCTCTTCACGGAAGCGACGGCCATCGTCAACGGCTTCTTGAGTCTGGCTTTGACCGCACAGCGTGAGGCAGCTGAGCGTGTCTACAGGCTCGAGAACTTCAAGCCAATTACTTACAATGGCGCAGCTCTAGACCAAGCTAAGGAGGCAGCTCTGTCTGTCATACGTGCTCGACGTCGAGATGCTCGTATAGGAAGATACTTAGACGAGCAAGAAGCGAAGAGCGGCCGTGCCACTTCTGGGCAAGATCGTCAGAAGAAGATGGCCACCGTAACGGATGTGCAGATTGGGATTGATCCCTATCATCAGGAAGTTGACGCAATGGGTGTATGTTACTCCTATTCCTCTGACCGGAGACATTGCTAAGACGGAATGCTTTAGACCGTCCGCGGATACTATGACTGTGCCTTCTCCCGATTTGTCGACACGATTTGCCGAGACGTCCACGGAGAGCTTTTTGCCAAGTGCCGTAACGGCATTTACATGGAGCTCGAAGAACAGCTGGGAGTGATGCAGCGAGATGGTAGCGTATTGCCTTCATCCTTTGGGATCTGTCATACTAATACACGATTGACAGCTAACGAACGTTGCGCTCGACTGATGGCTGAGGATCCTCAGCGTGAGATAAAGCGTGCTCAACTGAAGAGGGAGAAGGAGACTCTGGCTAAAGCTCAGGACTGGCTGGCGAACTTGTCAGCCGATTCGCCGGAAAAGGAGATAGAGCAAGTTCTCTATACTGCGTAGGGTCTCGACATGGAGGCCACTCCATAATCGTAGCACGTCATTTCAAGAGGAAATTACATGAAGTACACACCGTGAGTGAATTTATACGGCCTCTGATGTGACCGTCATTGCAGTCCACTTGTATGAATCTTCATCGTGCATCTCGAGAATCATTAGAACTATTAACGTGGCGACCTCCATATGAATTATCTCTTCAAGATATGAAGCTCACTGCACGTTATGGATATCACTATATTGATGACTATTGAGGATTGCGCCCTTGACTTCGTCAATCCGATCTTCTATCCTCGTCCGCCATGACTGGGCAAAAACACAGGGCAGGGCCAGATGCGAGGATGCTGTGGGAAGATGGTCACGATGTTATTTGACCATATCTAAGATCGTTGAAAGGCTACGGAGAAGCTTTGCAGTGAGTGAGGTAAGAGAATCCGGATACAGATATGGAAATGAATTGTGGTAGCTCGCTTTGCCCTACCAATAGCTCGATGGCATGCTGCTCAAATCGCCTCCAACGTGAGATCAAGATGACCAGCCAAAGGAAGAGAAAGAGACCCTAAAAGAGGCTTAAGACTGGCTTGTGAGCTTGGCAGAAGGCTCGCCAGTAGTTGGAGTGGAGCAAGATCTTCATGCTGTGTAGGAGAGCAACAGAAGACGCCTCGACGTATGACCACCAGATGAGTATGTAGGGACAGATAATCCTGAGCCCGTTTGTATAGAAGATGAGGGTGAAATATGACAGACAGTGGCTGCAAGATAGGGAACAAGGCTCTGACGGTTAGAATAGGGCGTTAAGGTGATAAGGGTGGTTAGGGTGGGTTAGGATAGGAATGTATATGAAAGATTTATGTCTTGGCTGTAGAGTTGGTATACCTTTCCTAGCATGCCTGCCCTGAGTCATCCCGACATCGTTACAACAGCAGGCAGACCATTGGCTTATGACCTGGTCCTGTGCGAACGATTGTAAGCATTAGGATTCTGGGGAATGTCGGTCACCGTGTCTCTTGCAATTCAATCATGGAAGACAGAAGATCTGGTTGATCTTGCTCAGCGCGCTGCATATCCTGTGTCTCATGAACGATTCCCTGTAACAATCTTACCCATGTATCTGATAACATAACAAATCCGTCCATGTTAGAAAGGGAGTATCTTAAGAAAAGTGTTCCAAGCCCGCTTGTGCACTAACTACTTAACATCAACATACATGTACTGTAAAGTTCCCGACCTACGGCGGTTTCCGTGACTCATCCCACCGCGGATACAGTCAATAAAGTCGCAACAATCACAGCCCCACAACGAACCACAAACACAGCGCAATGGCGGACTCAGCGGAAGCTCAATTGGGCAACCTGCACTTGGACGAGGTCACTGGCGAGAAGGTATACTTTTTGCTCTCTGTTATATGTTGATTTGATATTGACCTACTCCGTAGGTCTCCAAGTCCGAATTGAAGAAACGCCAGAAGCAGCGCGCCAATGACGAGAAGAAAAGGGAAAAGGCAGCAGCAGCTCCGCCAAACACCGAGAAAAAGGTCTCCGCTGAAGAGGAAGAGTCAAATCTAACACCTAATGTACTTCGTCCACCGATGGATTTGTTTTCCACAAGCTAAAGTTGTTCTTCAGCAATATTACGAAATCCGCTGCGGCAAGATACAGAAGCTCCGACAGAGCAAGAATCCCAACCCTTACCCTCACAAATTCCAAGTAAAAACCGATCTGCGAGATTTTCTCAAGAAATATGAGTCGCTCAAGACGGGCGAGCAGCTCACGGATGTCGAGGTTCGCATTGCAGGTCGGATATATACCAAGCGGGCTTCAGGGTCTAAGTTGGTCTTCTACGACATTCGAGCTGAGGGTGTGAAGGTGCAAGTGATGTGCCAATCACAAGAGGCTACAGGAAATGTACCATTCGAAGCGCAACATGAGCATCTGCGGAGGGGGGACATCATTGGCATAATCGGATATCCAGGAAGAACAGCGCCGCGAAACCGGCCGGAAGGAGAGCTCTCGATATTCGCTCGACAGGTCATACTTCTTACACCTTGCTTGCACCAGATACCATCGGAACACTATGGCTTCAAAGATCAGGAACAGAGGTATCGGCAACGGTACCTCGACCTGATCATGAACGACAACTCCCGCAACGTATTCATCACACGCTCGAAGATAATTACCTATATTCGCCGTTATTTTGACGAAAGAGATTTCATAGAAGTTGAGACACCCATGATGAACGCAATCGCCGGCGGGGCAACAGCTAAACCCTTCGTAACTCATCACAATGACCTAAACATGGACGTCTTCATGCGTGTTGCACCAGAACTATACCTCAAGATGCTGACAGTGGGTGGTTTGGAGCGGGTCTACGAGCTTGGGAAGCAGTTTAGAAATGAAGGAATAGATTTGACGCACAACCCGGAGTTCACGACACTCGAATTTTACATGGCCTATGCGGACGTGTACGACATCATGGACATCACAGAAGACTTAGTCTCAGGCCTCGTCAAGCATGTTACCGGCAGCTACGAGACTAAATTCCACACACAGACCGGAGTGGAATACCAAATCAACTGGCAGAAGCCATGGAAGCGAATAGAGATGATTCCGGCACTCGAAAAAGCTTGCGGCGAGAAGTTTCCACCAGGAGATCAGTTGCATACTAGCGAAACGAATGAGTTTCTTAAGCGCATGCTCAAGAAGATGGACGTCGAATGCTCTCCTCCGCGGACAAATGCACGAATGCTGGATAAGCTAGTCGGCGAATTTCTTGAGGAGACTTGCGTCGATCCAACCTTTATCACTGGTCACCCGCAAGTGATGTCTCCTCTCTCCAAGTATCATCGTGATTATCCAGGGCTCTGCGAGCGCTTCGAAACATTCGTTTGCAAGAAGGAGATTGTCAATGCATATACCGAGTTGAATGATCCTTTCGATCAGCGGTTACGGTTCGAAGAACAAGCCAGACAGAAGGATCAAGGGGACGACGAGGCACAAATGGTTGATGAGAACTTTTGTACCAGTCTAGAATATGGACTTCCGCCGACGGGAGGATTGGGTATGGGTATTGATCGGCTGATTATGTTCTTGACGGACCATTACAGTATCAAGGAAGTTCTTGCCTTCCCGTTCATGAAGGATGAACAGAACCAGGGTAAAGATAAGAAGCTGGCGGCTGAAGTAGTGGGGGTGAAGCCAATGCCGGAAGAGGGGATACGTAAGACTATATATCTAGTGCGCCCTTTTTTCTTCAATCTTAGCTGACTATGGATTACAGCACACAAATGAGGGAGGCCGCCGAATGAACTCCCGTACTATTGCGTCGCATCCATCTTCACCGGACCATATGGATTCATAGCTAGTCCACTCCACTAGCCCAGTCACAGGCACTCATAACTCCTACGCCTCGGGAAGGGAACAGCTAGCGCCAGAATATTCTCTTGATCTTAGCGGCTCGTGCTACATAGAAGACTAGAAAAAAGCAACAAAGCACAACCAAAGCTTCGTATTCTTCGCTCCAAGGCGTGCCGACACCTTCAGTGATATGGTTCCTGTGGAAATCCCCAGTGGACCAACCACAGAGTCGGCCTTGCCCTAAGCCATCGGCCCCATTATACCATATAAGTCGCTACGATTCCAATCACCCAAACCCAGACCTGCATCAGCGAATCGAATCCACCCTGCGCGTACTGCTTCAGTGAAGCCTCAGTTCACTGCGAACACATCACTTCGCCTCTCTCCAAGTGAATCACCTTCTCGGATGCGTAGAACTGACTCCCGGCGTCACCCTTCTTCTCATCTCCTCCTTCTCTTCTCTTCTCTCCAAAACCTGCATTATCAAAGCAAAAAGCACACACACAAAATCCCAACCTAGTCATAACCTACCAAGGAAAAAGAAAATGCCAACGCTCCACACGGCATTCACGCCCGTGACAATCCACACCGCCAAATGCGACATCTGTAACCAGCACAACCGTTCCGTACTCTTCCGCTGCGCGGACTGCGGATGGCATGTGTGTAGCCCGTGTTGGGCGGAGAAGGGCGGGGACGGGACGCATGTGGTTAATGAGGGTGATAGGGGGTGGACGAGGGAGAGAGCTGTGAGGGTGGGGGTGAGTGAGGGTGAGGAGAGGATTGTGGCGAGGAGGAGGGGGAAGAAGATGAGGGGGAGAGATAGTAGGGCAGATGAGATGGTAATGGAGGAGGGAGGAGAAGGGAGTGAGATGGGGAGTGGGGAGAGAGGGGTGAGGAGGAGTATGAGGCAGAGAGGAAGAGGGGAGTCGAAAGATCTAGTAAGTGTGGCCTTGGCACCCCACAGGCGAACCAGGGCTGACACTGACAAACCGTAGGATCATGCCGACGTGCTCGCAGCCGCCGACGTTCTCATCCAAGCAGCGTCTGGCGCCACCCCTTCCCTATCCCCTCCACCCCGCCATGCTAGGCGTCCATCGGCTTCCGGCCACGAGAACGCCAACATCACAAGTCTCCTTCAAGCAGCCGCGCAGATCGACCACACACGTCCAGCGTCAGAAAGCGACGGAGCGTCCGGCAGGGGCCGACCGACGAGTCCGCTTTTCGTCCCCCAAGGCAGCCCACCACATGATTTTCCAGCGCTAGACATGACGCCGGAGCCGGCCACACCAGAGGATACCGCGGGAGAGATGCCAGACGACGGGGAGGCTCAAGCCCTCGGATCGCTTGACCAGCTTGAGCTTGTCGAGCTCGAGCTCCAATCGCCGATACCGACAGCCAGCCAGAGAGGTGTTGCAGCTCAAGAAGAGGTTAGAAATGGGGGGATCCCACGTTCGAACCGGCGCAAGCTTGAGCAGCAATGTGATGGGGTGGAAAAGGTACCGGTTGCGAAGCGCTTGCGGGAGCTGTATCAGAGGGCGGTCCTGGTCAAAGATCGCAAGGGAAGAATGAGGAGGCCGGGCGGCGGGGCCGTTGTGCGACGCTCTGAGATGTGAGTGCGCATCTCAGGGAAGATTTGGGTTGAAATTGTCGTCAATGTCGAAGGCGGTGGGATACGGCCAGGGTCTTGTTGGTTGTTGTCGGGATTAGATTATTAGACATTAGATTCAAGGTATTTAGCAGATAATGGAATGTCTTTGCTAGATCATATCATTGTCTACGATCAGTCAGCATGAGGGTGCTTCCCTTGCAGTGATGGTGCCCAACCTTACGAGAGACTGGCGTTCCCCAGGTGTGATTGTCCCCTAAGTGAGGCCAGCTATACCCCTGAGGCTCATTGAACGTATACAGCACATCATGTAGGCATATGGAGCGAGATAGCAGTTGGACTTTCTATTTGGAAGCTCCATGGCTTGATAGCATACCTGTTAAATTTGCTATAGTTTCGTCTAATACGCCGTTGACGCTTCGTAACTCCGTACCCTGTACCGTAAAGCCCAGAAGATAGTCTCTCACGCATACATGTCATCCCACTCTCCGTCCTCCTCTTCCTCTACCTTCTGCGAAGTTGGAGGTGGTTCTGGCTTCTTCAGGAGGTCGATTCGGTCGAGGGGACACGTAGCATGGAGCTTCAGCCAGGGCTGTATGCATTCCAGGTCGAAGAGGTGAGTCTTGTGGCATGGGAGGCGTACGACGAGAGGATATTGATCTACCCATGATAGTTATTGAATTAGCCCGTGTAGCAAAGGCAAGGGTAAGAGCTCTACCTTCTAAGAACGGATTGTTGCAGATTGGGCAGACGTCTGCCGGTTTCAAGGATTTCTTGGGTATTCGCTCGAGCTCTGGGGTCGAAGAACAGTCAGCAATCAACGGACCTGGGGAGAAGGGGCAAAAATTGCTTGGAGGAAAGATAGCATCTTCTTGGTGTTCCTGAATCATCGACTCAACTGTCTTTGTCTCAATCCGCGGTTTCCTGCTCACTTTCTCTTGGCTCAACTTACCGTCTAAGAAACTATCTGGTACTCCATGCACTTCCCTCGGCGGTCTCTCCGCATCCGCCATCAACGTCTCCACCAGTGATTGTAGTAGATTGTTCTCTTCCCCACCATCCTGCCTCATCCTCTCGAATGCATCGGCAAGAGTTCGGAATGCCGCAGATATATCGCCAGGTATAGGTACTGCGTAGCTGTTGTTGTGTGCCCGTTGTTCGCCAGACGTGTCGACGAGCTCGAGTGTGGAAAAGAAAGTTGAGAGGTCCGGACGGCGAGGTGGATGTCTTGGGGTTGGAGTGGTTTGGGGCTCGGGGATATTGTGCTCAACTCGAGGGAGAATATCAGCCTATAAAGAAGAATGGATATCTGCAAAGAGTACTCACCTTCGTAGGTAGCCATTGCTTTGCTTCGTCATCAAGGAAAGGTTGTTGTGGGGATTGTAACTCGATGTATGTAGCTTTAGGTCATAGTTGTCGATGAATGGCATCCAAATCTCGAGAACGTTTCCTATACTCCGACTGCCTGTGTAAAAACGTTTATCATCACACAGCACGCCTACGACCACCTCAACTCTTCAATTTCAACTTGATGGTGTCATTGTTGTGATTATTGTTATATTGATATCATTGTTTTATTGCTCAGTTGTCTGCACCTTGTTGTTATCACAGTTGTAGTCCCAGGTCGTAAATCGCCAATCCCCGAGTATTTAGCACATCAACACCATATAGTCAGATCATGATAAGGCATTCATAAGCATGTAATCTATTAGATTTCACTGTTATAATCCTCAATAACATGGTATTATGAGATGTCCATACACATTGGGTCAAGTGGATCAATATTGAAAGAATGTTTACAATTCGAGTGACTGGGTTGGTTCCTTAGTATGACTTGAATTGCTCTAATAATTGAAATCTTCGAAAATAATCTCCTTGCCTGCCAACCATTCGAGAATGCTTTTTCTCAATGCAGTGCCAGTGCAGATATACCATCGAGGAGTCGCCGCCTGAAGGTCAGTACTGAACATCCTTCTGCGCTCCACCCTCGCGCCTGACGCTGTCACCTCATGCAAAACATCCTTGTCTTCATCCGGCAAAGTCGATTCGTCGCCAGTCATGAAGAGACTCGTCGAGCCACGAAGCCCGGGAAATTGCTTGAATGTGTCACGGACGAGACCAACGTCACGGACACTAAGCGTCCAAAATAGGTGCAATCGTGCTATATCCAAGACCGGTAGCTGTGCTAGGAGGGGTGTGATACCAATCCCACCCGACACGAAGGAAACTACCTCGTCCTCACTCTGTTCGATCGCAAACTCCCCACCAAATCCTCTCAGCGGTATCTCGAGCGCAGATCGTTCGCTTTGCCTGAACAGAAAGCCAGTCACTCCCCCGACCTTGCGTATAGTGACTTCGAACTCGTCGTCTGGCATCTCGGCCCGAGGCGCCGAAGATACGGTGAAGGTCCTCAGATAATCATCGTTGAGACTTTTTGGATCGTCATCACGCATGTGGCTGTATCCCATACTTAACTCGTCTTCGAAAGCAAGCGCCACATACTGTCCTGGCTTCCATCGCCCAGCTGCTACAGGGTCACTGATACTGAAGCGGAAGCGCGCAATCGTCGGGGTTAGGATCGTTTTCTTGAGGAGTTTTGCGTAGACGACATCGGATTTCTTTGCTTGCGTGTCCGGCATTGCGCGCTCGGTGGAGAGAAAGCGCACTGGAGGGTTGTACGGGGATCGTTCACCAGTTTCACCTCGGAACGCTAGACCCTTTTCTACGAATCTGGATTCCGTCACGGTGACTTTGACCGCGAGGTTTGAGCGTGGGAGGAGGGTTGCTGCGTCTTTGCCGACTAGGATTTCTGTGGTGCCGGTCACGTAGAGGACGTCTCCGGTGTCGAAGTCTGGAAAGACTAGGCCTGCTTGAGGGGTTGTTTGCAGATTACCTAGGGTTTGGTAGAGGCGGTTGCCGGAGTACTCAGGGTAGACGAAGACTGCACCGCTCGGGTTGTCCTGTACTACGCGGACAAAGCCAGGTGTACCACCTCGGTGGTTCGTGTCCATGTCTGATTCGTGATTGGAGCTGGAGATGAAGAAGAGGTCGGATTTGGATAGTAGGTCAATGGCTCGCTGGGGGAGATGAGGAGTACTGGGAATGAGTTTTGGTTCTGGTAATGACGGGTAGATGTGTTTCGAGTTCAAGTACTTCGGACAATTGCCTGCCGCAACATTCAACAAGGTCAAATTGGAATGAGATTTCGAGCTCCTACCTAAACTCTGCTCTATTTTTACCACCAGTTGCACTTCTCCCCTTGCACTCTCATCCACCTCACCTCCTATCTGCCCAAGAGCGCCTGCCACCATTCTTCCATACAGCTTAACCCGCTTCCTATTCGCGAGATCAATCACCAGACCACCCACCATTCTCCCCTTGCCTTCCTCTCTTATCACTTCCCCATCATCCCTCCCGCCAAGTAGCGTCTCAACAACAGGATCATTCTTCCGATCCACAAGCGTTTTGACACCAATGATCGACTGTGCGATGGGCCTTGAAAAGCCAGGCTCTCCACCCCAGATCGTGGTCCAGGGCCTGCCTTCTTTGTCTAGTGTTCCTAGTGCGAGTAAGGGGGAAGACTGGAGCATATAGGCAGCGCCGGGCGTCAGGAAGGGGGAGGTGGGGTTTTCCTGGTGCGGGACGCGTAGGAGGGAGTGCATTGCGGATTCGCCGGCGTGCCAGCCTAAGTCGGAGGAGTGGATGAACGCCATTGTACAGTTGATCTTTCCGGGTCTATGGTCTTCGTGGACAAATGATAGGAAGAAAGATTACATAAACCTAGAACCCATGGGAACTGAAAGGACTACCATCAAAAATACAAAAGTAAGCAAGTTTGCTATACGGATAGCTACCGTGACATCGAAGAGGGGGGTGAGAAATTTCAGCAATGAAGACAGGTTCCACTGGAGCCTTTTCATTTTCATATTAGGTACAGTCCCACGATCAATAAGTAATAATAGCATTTGTAAGCAGCCACGATGAGGTGGTGGCCACCGTGGATCTAGTCACTCGCGGGGTAGCGGTTAGATAAGCTGACTAAAGCTTAACTGAACGAGTCAAGTACGGGCGTGAGGCCGGAGCTGACATGATGTAAGAGATAGAAGAGAGGAACGCGGAAGATAGAGGACTTCGTCTTGAGGTGCTCGTCTTTGGAATTCTGGTAGAGTACTTGCAGTGGCGGATGACGAGCACGTGCACGCTATAGGCTTGAGTCCCAGACCGTGGTGCCATAAATAGAGGAACAGAGGCAGCCTCACAGGGGTGAAACATCTTCCCGAAGCAAGATCTTGACTACTTTCCTTTAGCTACACCCCACCAGCCGCACTCGACGTTGAACTTCCTGTCGTTCCTACTCTGATTTTCACACTCTCGACGTGCCAATCACTCGGCTTTGGGAAGTTCTGGAAATTGCCAAGTGTCTTACTCCCCAGCAAAGGATACCTCTCCTAACACTTCCTGGGGGGCGCACATCGCTGAATCTCAGCCGCAACGAACGTCAATCGCAGAACCATCTACTCCGACACTCGTTATACAGATATCAAGATTGAGGATCCAATTGGACAGAGATAGCTTCAGAGATCTCGACATCATGGCGAAAGGAAAAGTCAAGAAGCAGCCCTCACACTACCCCGTACTCCCTTTTCACCTCATTCGACTCGCACAACTATTGTCCTCCATGGTAGTGTCAGGAATCATGTTCTATTTCATCTACCATCTTACGCATGGGAGCTACAAAGTGCCATGGACGTTCCTTCTGGTAAACTCCCTACTTCCTTCTGTGCGGTTTCCGTCTGCTAACATCTTTCGCACGCAGCTCCTCGGCGTATCCCTCCTCACATTAATTACACTCACACTTACCATTCTTTTCTATTGCTGCCGAGTTCTCAATCCGGTCTTCAACATGATCCTGAATCTAGGTCTAAGCGTTCTTTGGGCCTTATCCTGGAGCCTCCTCACATGGAACATGAGCGGTACCCTGACGCATACGTGCAACACCGAGAACTGGGGCGATGCTTCAGGCACCATGGTCTGTAGGCTTTATAAAGCGCTCTTTACCTGTGCTTTGGTCGGATTGTAAGTATCCTCTCCGTCCTTCGAATAATATACCTTACTAACTAGCCGCGCCACCAAAAGTGTCAGCACCGTCTCCGCCCTCATCCTCGACATTACAGTGCGAAGACGGCAGAACTCACGAGGCACTTACAACGCCATGCAGGATGTCAAGCTAGCCGCCAACGACCCCATCGATCCGTATCAGCACGGTGGAGACATGCCCGGGCAGACGTTCGACATCACGCGTCCCTACCGGGCGCAGCAGCCGATACAGCCGCCACAGTCCGGTTACACTGTACCGGCTGAACAGCAGACTTATGATACTGGATATCATAATGCTTATGGTAATGGTCACTGAACAGCGCTTTCGTAGGTCTTGTATAGATCAATGGATGGGGAGGATATTCGGCGTTGGATATTGCGTTGGCGTGGACGGACGGAACGCTTGGATACACTCGCAGCCTTTTCGACGGCTGGAACCGATTCTGATAGGTGGCTGTTCATCGACCTAGCAGAGTTTTTGACCTCAGAGTATAAATCACCTCATCTTCTCCTGATCCCTCCATTCTTCGTCTTACTTGTGCTGCTAACATACCATACCACGAAACGTATCTGAAAGCCGTATTCATTCGAAGCGCCCATATCACCAGTACGACGTACGCAAAACCCTCCACACTCCCACCACATCAACCGCCACCTTCCAACCCCCACACCAGTCCAGTAGCCCCAGCTATCAGCCTACCCCTCCGTTCCCCACCACCACACAAGCACACCTCTCGCCCCAATAAACCACTCTCTCAAACCTGGAACTTCCATCCCCGGAACACCCCTAAATGTCCTTATCCTTCACCGAGTTGAAGCGAACCTCCACGATTATATTTGGCATACTACCCAACACCCTAATCAGTCCTCTCAGTAACTTCGTCTTGTTACACGTGAATACGGTGAGGCTGCAGTGAAAGGTCAGTTTAGGTGGTGTGTTGGTACACTACATATCCATCCGGCCGACAGTGACGACGTTTGTTGGCGATGGTCAAAATGAAGAGATAGGTGCAGGGGGGTGATCTGATCGGGCCGAGTAGCGACCGAAGGAAGAGAACGGTGAGCTTGATATCAAACGAGAATAGGGGAAACCAATGGTGGCTCGCGCGCCATGGAGATTGTGGAGGCTACACTGCGGAGATTACCTTTTTGAGTGACAGTTGTGCAATTCTGATATTCTGGTACTTTTTCCGAACCTTATCCTATGGGTATCATCCCGATGCCTGTGACAGATGGCCACCCATACGCTATGCAGAAACGAGCAGCCGGCCATGCTCCTAGTAAAGACCCTGCAGATCTCGAAGAAAGAGCCCTATTATGGTTCCGAGAAGTGAAGATCCACATTCACTGCGTCTGCGCCATAGCCATCCCTCCATCTCTCCTCCTCAAACACACCTTTCCCCCTTCACCAACGTAAGTCTCGTAGCCCCGCTTATCCAGCACCTCATCCGGCACAACCTTCCTAGCCTCCAACTGCTCAACGACCTTCTGGTTATCCCTGTTGCCCTCCAGCAAGAAGCGCAGGCACATGATTGCATGCTCGCGGATGTACGGATTATGCGCGTCAAAATTGCAGCAGCTCAATATCATCTCCACGCCTCCGAATTGACGGACTTGCTCTTGCACGAGGGAAGATTTCCAGACGAGAGAAGAGAGGACGAGGATGACGAGTTTTTTGAGATTGCGCCATTCGAACTCGGATGGGTCTTCGATGCCGATGGCTTGGGACTCGGATTCTGGAGCTGATGGGTCGTCGAACTCAGCGGATTGGAAGGTTGAATCGTTAGCAGCAGGGTCGTAGGGACGTTCAACCGCCACGGGTGCAGGGGATACGCTCTGACCGTTTTGGGCAATGCTAGCAGCAGCCGCAGCAGCCGCAGCGGTCGGAGGCAGACTGGTCGCTGTAGTGAGTGGAGCCTTGGGTATACTAGCATCTAGCTCTCTGAGTAAAGTAACCAGCTCGCTCACGATCTCCCACTTCACCAGCAAAGACTTCCAATAGTCGTTCTCTGTCAAAACGGCGAAGAACTCCAGGAATTGGTACACGCCCTCGTACACACGTTCCATATCCCAGAGGTTGAGCGGAAAATCCTCTGGAAGGGCCGTACCGGCTCGAATCTGGCCTTGCAGGTAGATCAAAGCGCAAGTCTCAGGGATGATAGACTGACGAAAGACGGTGAAAATGTATCGAACGATGAGCACTTCAACACGCGAAGGAGCTGCCGGGCGCTGCGAAGCCGCAGACTGCGTAGACCCGGGCGCAGCAGGGTTCTTTACACGGAAGATCTGGGTGAGGATTTTCATCACGACGGACTGAGCAGGGGATATTATGTCTTTGACTCTGCTCAGAAAAACATTAACACCCACATTGTCACATCAGACTCGATGTAGAACTTACTCTCCAAAGGTTTGATAAGCAAATGGCATCAAGCCATTGTGCAAGATCGCTTCCATGATTTGTTGCATCATCTTGAAGTAGAATTCGTCATCTGTCAGATCCCAGGCAGCGATAAAGATGAGCAACTCCCTTAGCAGATTCCTCCCAGCCTCTTGAGCTAGCAAAATATTGCACCTTACCGCCTGCATCTTCTGCGCCTCTCTATTATCACCAGGCGGTTTCGGGCCAAAACCATCCACAATGCCCGCCTGAATGATCATAGGTAGGGCCTCGATCTCTGTGGGTCCCAAGACAAGAGGAATGTCAGTTAGGAGTCCACGCTCCTGGTCGCCCGGACCGCGGTATTCTTCATCCTCTTCGTCGTCATCTTCAACGCTGCCGTCTGCAGCTACATCGGAGCCTCGAATGTCACCTTCATCACCTTCCGCATGCTCCTCGTCGTTTTCTGAGACGGCATAGGGATTGTCATCTTCTTCCCCATCTGCAGGCAGCTGCGAGGTGTCTTGAAGACGCGCCATAAGCTGGTCCTTGGCTGCCTGAAGAGTCATAGCCGCCGATTGAGGAGTGCGTCCTATGTTCGTGTCCTCTGCCGTGATGACATTCGTATTGATATTTGAGTACAGGGTCGAGTCTGGAAGGTTAGTCCAATTCCAGGAACGTAATTGAGACGCCACAGCCGGCATTGCCGAATTAGGTTCCGCGGACTGAGCATCGACTCGGCCATTTGCAGCAGGCGATTCCTCCAAAACTTGCTTGTTTGGATTCTCATGTTGAGATAAGCTTGCTTTGGCAAGAGAGTTGTTAACCTGTGCTAGCGTGATGCCTGCGAGTCCGTGAACGGTGTCCAATACTTGACTTTTGATCATGGCCACTTTGTCTGCGGGTATACCAGGCACATTAGAGCCAGAATCAGCCAATGCTCCTAACGCAATCTGAATGTCCTTGAGGTCTGCCATCTGACTTCCATTTGAATTCCCATGAGCGGGCTTCATAGTGTTACTGAATTTCGCTATTTCAGCTACGCCTTCAGATAAGGCAGCCGTATCTTTCCGCGGATCGATGTTACCCGTAAAGTACGGGTCTGCAGATTGAGAGTTGCCGAAAAGATCTAGCCAAAGTAGGAGCTTGCGGTGCTCGTTGTGCATGACAAGGTTGTGAAGAAATTGCAGGCAGGTAACCAACAGCTTCTTGTCTACGCATCATTGAATTAGCTATGTACTTTTATAAACGAGAAGCCGTGAACACGTAATTCCACTATGCCCATGAAGGAAGCCCTCCAATGGATACTAGAAAAGCGCGACTACTCACAAACAGTGATGATCTTCTGCCATTTCTCCTCATTTGGAGTTTCCGCTTCCCCATCGTAAACTCTCGCTGTGACTCGGACACACACATCTACTAATTTCAATATTTGCTGATCAAATGAAGTGTCTGCTGCGAGGTTCTGCGCTTTGCTCGTTGTAGCTAGCAAATTTCTTGCAATCATGCAGAGATCGTTAAGACGCTCAACGTAATCGAGGAGCGTGACATAGTTGAGCGCGATGAGGGTTGAAGATGAACCGTTGTAGTTAGGACCAACAGAATCATGAGCCGCGAAAGACAACCGCTCTAAAACCGGAACAGCTACAGTAAAAACACCAGTAAGACCGAGCCATAATTGAGCGGAAAGACCGAGTGCGTGTCTAGAGCCCATGAGATGAGTTAGCTGGGTCCAACTGCAAGAATGGTACAAAAGTTCAAGATACTGAAGATAAGGCAGGCAGAGGTGGAACAGCAACACTAGCAAATAGTCGTCGCGCTGGTAAAGACTGAGATAGAATCATGTGGGAATATTCTTCGAAGGACGCAGAGTTTGACGTACCGTGCTTCAGCGTCCCTCTGACTCTTTTCCATAACCTTTTTTCCAGAGTGCAAGATATTGGCCATGCGCTTCTCGTCCAGAATCCCAGGTGTCTCAAAGTGACTATGGGTGGCGACGAGCACGAGCTTCAACAAAACCTCCGGTGGGTTGCATCTTGGCCTCTGCTGCTGTTGTTCTGGCGGCATCTTGCTCTTGTCCTTCACCGACCGATCCTCGAGAGATCCATGCAGAGCTTTGATGACGTAGAGAAGGATCCCAGCGCAGGTCTCCGGATCGTAAAATGTTTGTGGAGGCGTGAATGTTGGTGCTGCAATGAGCTTAAGGCGCTTTTGGCCCCTTGGAATGAGTTTGTTGTACTCGAGGATTCGAAGCGCAGCCCTAAGGCGTATATTCTCACTGCAAAGCCTTTCGAAGTGTTCTTGTTCCGACATTGTGACGCGTTACGTTATTGCGTTAGAATGGTCGGAATATCGGTGTTCTATTTTCCCGGATGCTACTTAAGCCACGCTAAAATTGCTGACAAATACTTTTTCGGTGGCAGGGCTCAGAAAGTCCTTGTACTACATACCTTGTACATGTACTCAAGGTACCTCCAATAATGATTCTCTGACTCAAACAATGAAGTATCTTTTCTCTATCTTCCGAGTCGCCCTAGTTGCTAGCAGCAGGGAGGTTGCCTTGAAGCATGACTTATAGGCTGGAGTGATATACAAAGATACAGGAAGCGGTTTAAAAAGGATGGAAGTTCAAATTCTAGAATTTCGCTATTTGGTTCGAAGAATGTCTATGAAATTATCCCAGAAGCCAAGGTCGTACATGTTATGTACTTCCTGGAGCCCCTTGACGCTGACCCAGTCTGGCCCGTGGCTGATATGATTTGCATTCGACGCAAAGCTAGCCGCGCTGCCCAATCTGCTCGCTTCGGTGTTGGGAGGTAAACGTGTCTCTGTTCTCACCAGTACCTGGTCGCTCTCGATCGGCCAATCCACCTTGGGATCTACCTCGGGGTCGAACAATCCATTCCCGGCGGCCTTCAAGCTCCTTCGCCCCTTGAAGACAAGACCATCTGCAATGTCATCTCTCCAATCCGACCACTTAAGACTCTCATTAGTCGTCATACCTGCCCATATAAGATAAACGTGGTAAAGCAACAGACCCCAAGCCAAGGGCGCTGTCATAGTTGTCAGCATTGCAACGCTTCCAATTCGAACATCCTTGGTGATGGCCCAGCCCCATAGCTGGAAGTAAGTTGACCAGTTTTTGCCCACGCTCCAATGACTTCTCGACGCCATGCCTTGAGCACGTCTCAGTGTCGTCTCCTGTAGCGTCCGGGTCAGAAGCATGTGACCCAGATATCCTCCGTAGGTGAGTAAGATTGACAAGGCAAGCAACAAAGCGACAAAATAGCCGTAGTTGCCTCTTCCAAGACAATTGTTGATCCAGACGCAGTGGTGGTCATTCTTCGCAACGCAAGCTCTGCAAATGCTGCAGTGCTTGCTCCGTGCAGGCTTGAGAAAGTGGCAAGTGCGGCACATCTTGTCCGGTTGATAGAGAACCCGGTCATACGGGTAGTAACGCATGTGAATTCGGTGGTTCTCAGGAGTGATAATAGAAGAGTCTGACGTTACGGTGGAGTAGATGAAGATATAAGGCAAGGTTACAACTACCGGTACGAGAAGGCGATGGATGGTGTTGAGACGTGGCCAAGCTGGGGGGATGAACATGATTTCCGAGACGCTGAGAAGTGCGAGAAAAAACCCCTACGCGAATATCAGTATGATACTGGACTGTCTTAGAGAAGTTCATCGTACAAGAACCAGAGGGTGCTTCTCGTTCATCAAGTAATGACCCATATATGCGAGTGAGGATGTGAGCTGCCCACCTGTAATCCTTCCGTCTGCGTTGCGGAAAGCACCCGGTAAGTGTATCCATAGTATTCGATGAAGCAAGCCTATGGGAGTCTTCCTAGGTATAGTCAGCCTGGACCTCGTGTTACTGGTTCGAAACAACGGGAGTCCATACCGAAAGGCTGGCAAACGACCGAAGAGTGCAACGAATGTGATGAAAGATATTCCAAGGACTGCAGTTGCTATCTTCTTCAGCATGGTCATCACGATTCAGAGGATCACCGTAGTCAGTTGAATGGTTGAGCTGACTCTGTGCACTCCACAAAAATCTCTCAGCTTACGATCATCATCATCATACAGCTGAGTTACAGATTCTAGTAGTTGACCGCAAGCGAAGAAAGGCGTTAGGAATCAACAACACTAAGGTAAGATGTCCGGGATCGTCCCATAAGGCTGAGAACACCGATACATGGCACGTGCTGCGGCGCTTGGACCGCGTTACCCCAGACCTCACTGACGCGATTCGTATCGATAATTGCTCCTTTCTATTGAAATCACAGACACGCAGTACCTGAGCAGCCAAACCAAATACGGATTCGAGGCCCTACAATATGGCTCGCGTAGTCTATACAGGTGTTAATGACAAAAGTGGACTGGAAGGTAGTCTATTCCAGGGCCAGAAATTTTGGTTTGCGCAGAAGGTACCGCAAAGGCATTGGTTTATGGAACAGGTTCAGGTCAGTATTAGCCAGGCTTAGTCCTGATTTCCTTGATTTTCTCCGAATCTGATCAATTTTTTGACATAGAGCAATGGAGGCGTTGTGGTTCCTTTGGAGAAGCAAGCAGATATCAAGCTTGTAGACCATACAAGAAAAGATCTTCCTCCGGATACGTAAGTCAGCACATCATCCCATAGAAAGTCGAGGACTCACGCATGGCATTGAAGTTACTCTTACAAATACGTTGAGGTTTCCATCCGCAACGGCCAACTCGAAAACCTGAAAGATCATACTGCCGGTCCGCCTGCAGGCACAATACGCAGCGCTGGTTCCACTACCATGCCTGCGAAAGGCACTCGAAA
>JAABUP010001880.1_pt1 | contig 42742 bp, 47 predicted proteins | sample 5559201 | NCBI WGS metagenome assembly JAABUP01 (sample SAMN10711887, study PRJNA513373) | rock metagenome | isolation source: Antarctica rocks | place: Antarctica
ACGAAGTTGCTCAGAGCTGCTCACTTTCAAAGTGAGAAAGCGCACTGTGAAAGCACATTACTACACCATTTTACTACTTTAAAACCCTACCTATAAGTCATAGTCATAGCTCCGGTCGCAGCATGGATGGGGCACAATGGTTGTCATTTGTCATTCACGGGATCAGCAGGATTGCAACTTCTCCTCCTAAGATGAAGGCAAGGTCTGGGCATGGCTATCCTAATTGCCATGCCCAGACCTTGCCTGGGCATGGCAATTAGGATAGCTACAGCAGCTAGCTAGCTGATGGCAAAGGTAGTTGAATACGAGCACACCAGCCGCTGTGTTTGACATCATGACAGTGTCACTCAGCCTTGCCCAAGAAGCAAAGCAGAATTGGCCGTGAGCTATACAGCATGTCTAGCAAGCCTGCTGCTCCTGAAACACATTAGTTGTCCAGGTATGTCATTGTACAAAGTGCACACATGGACCTCTGACTCTGACGTCAGGAGCACCTGGTACCAGGGCAGAAATGAAACAGACGATGCTAGCACCCTCATGGCAGTCAACCAAATGGCTGAGGTGGGCACTGGGGAATGACAAGCAACCAAAGCTCTCCAACAAAAGCATTGCTTTCAGTCAATGGCTGCTGCTGCCAAAGAATCAGATATCTTTAGAGTGGTGTTTCACTTCCACTCTCGATCATTGTGGTAATCTATCGTTGTGATGACCACTATTGTGGCCATTTGCTGAAGCGCCTATCAAGTTGAGTGACTCCTTTCTACCGTGAGACTTGCCTTCTGGCACTTTAATGCTCTGACTGTTCGGTTCGAAGACTGGCAGTTTCTGACATGACGCTGTTCCAAGCTGTAGAGTCTGACTCTGTTCAGGTAGTACACTGTTTGCGGCACTGATGTTGTAGCTGCTCCTTGCTACTGGACTGCTAGGGTCCTGGTGAATTTCAGTGTGTTGTGCAGGTACCAGAGAAATTTCACCAAGGCTGGCATCCCTGATTGTGGTTGCATTTCCCTGCACAGTAACGCTGGTGCCTGATGCGCTGAGTCACATGTGTATTTTGACACAAATCCGAAAAAGCTTCAACAAACTTACAGCCTGCTGCTGACCAGTGCTGAGTGCTTTCTGAGGCACAGGAGCCAAGCTTTGGCGCTGACTGACAGGCTTGACAATCTGCACACAGATGCGAATAATCGAATTGTGTGTTTGCAAGATGAGTCAGCCCTTCAAGTCGCTGCACGCACCGGAAGCAACCCAGGAAATCTGGGTCCAGTCCGATCCTCAGTCCTTTCCTCTGCATGCAGCTGTGAGTATGGCACGAGACACGGCGGCGACAGTAGCACAGCGTCGCTACAAGCAGACAATTGCGTCCAACCTGTTGATACCCATCTGAGCAGTTTGTATTTCGCTGTATCGCCTGCAATATCCCACTGCCTTCGCCACTTTCGCACACGACCCTGAAACTGCTGCTTGTCTTGACCCCTAGCTGTGCTGGCCCGTGTGGTCATGTGCACACATACATGTGGAGCTGTGACAGATGCTAGCGCGCCTGTCGACAGCGGCGAGAGCCAGGATCTTGTGCAAAGACTAGGGTAGCGACAGTGACGACTCTCAGAGCAACAGTGCGGTCAAGCTACCATGCCCACTCCATTTGTGAGTTTGTGTGATCTGCACTACAATTGTCGCCGTCGATGTTCACCCGACAGGCCTTCTGCAGAGCTTAAAGCGGGGTACTTACTGTTGGGCGCATACCGTACCGTACAGATTCTGTACCGTACCGTTCATAGTCCTGCTTCACAGTTTTTGCAGAGTCTGTACAGACAAGCGTTCAACCGACAAGCTGCCTCGCTAGGCTGCGTTACGGCGTGACGTACCGTGCGCAAAAATCTTGTATATCCATAGATTGCTGTTTCGTGGACACCGCCTATGCGTCTTGAGGCTTTGCAAGCCTCAAGACGCATAGGCGGCAGATACACGAGCGTTGCTAGACCGTATGTTGTTTGCCGGGCTGTGACAGTGTTTGCCTGCTCAAAAGAGGTCAACAGGTCTTCATGCCGCCCTCACAGGTAACAAAGAGCTGCTTTGACAGTCAAGCGAGTCTACTACAGTCACTGAGCCATTGCAAACTGCAGACGGCCCAGCCACTGCCACAAGGCTTGAGCGAAGAAGCTCTCAAAGAAGCCCTTCAGGTCCAAAGCATATGGGTCGAGAGCCAAGATGTGCAAGAGGCCAGGTGTCAAGAGATTGAGAGAGAGGTTGGGGTGCACAAATATTGCATGTGTGCACCGTGCTATCTGCATAAGAAGGAATATCAGCAGGACATAACAAAGTCGTCTTTCAGGTGGCTCTGTTGTCCCCTTTCATACAAAGAGAGGTTTTGCGCTGTGGCCATGGGCTTGCACAAGCTGACCCAGTGGTTCTGCCAAAGCAGGTACTTAGGGCACTTTGTCAAGCCTTGCTTCTAGTATTCCAGTAAGACAACCTGATTGGTATAACACATCAAATATGATTGCAGGTGAACCCCGATGTGCTGAATTTGCTACTGGATTACTGCCGCTTTCACCGCGCTCCTGGCCGGTCTGACAAGGTAGGCTGCTTGCTGCTTCATGTACCTGGCCATCTTACTTCGTTATTGTCAGAGCAGGTGCTCAGAGTATTGCATCCGGTAGTCAAATGCAACACCATTGCAGCTACTGGTTTGAAATTTGATTCAGGAACGCAAGCTATTTGATGAGAAGTTCATCAGACTGGACACTCGGCGGCTGTGTGAGTTGACCAGTGCAGCAGATGCACTTGACATGAAGCCCCTTGTGGACTTGACTTCCAGAGCATTAGCCCGCATGATCGAAGGCAAGAGTGCAGAGGAGATAAGGTGTCATCCCAGTGAAGCACATGCCACATGTCTCCTGTGTCTGTCTTACATAGAATTGGTGTTTTGCTTGCCTTTCGGCTCATCCTGCTACATATTCGCATGCTGCGCAAGAGGCAGAACCCAGCATGCAGGATCTTCATCCGTGTTCCATGTGCAGAGTCAATGTACATTGGCTTGGACACCTGGTTGTGTAGATTGTTACCTGTCAATGGGTTTTGGTCTATTTGCAGGCTTATGACCTGCCTTCTACATATTGCTTCTGCATGCTGAGAACAAAAGCAAAGTGTTCAGGTCATGATGCTTTGTTCTTGAAAACGCAGGGAAACTTTTCACCTTCCAGATGATCTCACGGAGGAGGAGAAGCTGGAGCCTGTCAAGAATGCAACAGCTGATCCCAGGATACGCCTCTTGAACAGGCTATATGCAAAGAAGCGCAAGGTGTGAACATTACTTGACTTATGGACGTCATGCATGCAACATCAATTCACACACAGTAGCAGGCGGCAGATTATTCATGTGTGTTTTTTGTATGCGTCACTGTGTTGGCTGCTGCTGCTCCCAGCATCATGCATGCTACGGCTGCCCGCGTAAGCTGTCCAAAAGCTTTCATTGCGCATATGTCTCCAGGCAGGTCCAATCATGACTGACCAATCGGACTTTGTTTTGTGTAGGAGCTGGCCCACAAGAAGGCAGAGGAGGTGGCTGCAGAGGCCAGGGCTCGCCAAGAAGCTCAGGCTCCCAGTGATGACCGCCCACTTGAAGACTTGCTGTCCTTCATTGGCACTGAACCACCATGGTACATCTTGCACTCGTTTCCCATGTGGCCTGACTCAGATAAACTCACCAGCTTCCTCCCTATGTCACACACCTGCACGCTGCCTTGCAGTCAACACGGCCCTTTCTGCTTAAGTGCACGACATTGCTCTTCTCGCTGGCACACAGCATTGCACCATCAGTACACTAGTGATCAGCCTGTGAACACCGCTTGTGATGATGCAGTGCCAAGTCCAAAGGTAAGCAGAAGAAGAAGCGCAGCAAGAAGAAGAACAGCATGATGAATGCTGCATCTCTTGATAGCGAGGCTTCACATTCTGTGGAAGCTCGCCCATCCTCTGACCCCTTACCTGCAACTGTGTCACTCATCCAAGGGCCTGAGCAGCCCGTGCACCAGAGCAGCATCAGCTCAATGCCTGTCACTGCTGCACCAAAGGCAATCAGTGATGAAGGGGCAATCAAAGCTGGCTCAGCTACACCAATGCCCATTCCTACTGACACCACTGCAGCTGACAGTAGTCATGCACAGCCTACTCAGCAATCACATAGCAAGCTAGAGTATGCGCAGTCACAGCAAGCAAAGCCCAAGCAGGTTGCAGAGCCTATGCCGTTGCATCATCAGGGTCAGCACAGTCTTGGACCGCTGCAGCAGCTAGAAGGTTCACCAGCAAATACTCTTTCAGGCACAGACTGGGGTCAGGCAAATGGTCATGGGGTTGAGCCCTCGCCTCCAGCCCCTACACAGCAAGATGGTCTCCTGGATGATGACACCAGCATCACAGATGAAGATGATGCAGCCCTCCTGGCTGACATGCAGGGCTTTGCGTCTGCCTTGGGCTGTGACTGGCAGGTCAGAAGCTTACTCCCCCTGTCTATTGTGCATCCAATCTGATGCAACATTACAAGGGTTGCATGGTGTCATCACTGCCTGCACTAATCCTGAAAGTTTGTGGTGAACAAATGTCCCCTTACTGCAAGAAGTATTGCTGCCTGATTCTACCACTGTTTGTCAAGGTGGGTGCTGCACCTACAAGAAAGCGAGGCATGTTATCCTGGCAAACGCATGTGGTGCACGTGGGGATTGCAACTCCTCTAGCAAAGCGTGTTCCTGGTTTCTGCATGCATTTGCTTGCGTCATACTACTGCAACTTCAGACGGCTGTGCCCTCAGCCATTGAAACACCTGGAGCATTGTAAGCGATCTGGTTGCATCCATGCACCACACAGTCTGTGCACCTTCTGTTGCTGCCAATACTCAATGATTCCAGCATGCGTGCAGGTACGTAGACCAGACATGGTGTCGTTAGGCACTCTGCCTTTGCCAGGAGCTCACATCACCACTCTCACCAGCTTGGCCAACTTCAAGCCAGGTCATGCTGACAGATCCCAAGCAAACCAATGTGACTCTGAGCTTGACGCCTCCTCTCGGTCAGCTGGTGGTGACTCACAGGAGTCTGAGCTAGATACTGACGACGAGCTAGAAGCAGCATATGAAGACAGGCAGGCTACTAACTTGCGTGAGGCAAACCTTGCCTATGACATTGCCATGTCAAGGGTTGCTGCAGAGGACAACACAGCAAGCTTCAGACCCCATTGGCCTGATGATCCCACTCATGCTTCTCATGCCAGCTTTGATGACTGGGCCGCAAATGGGTCGCATGCTGATGGCACACCCAAAGCTTTGGCTTCCCATGACTCCTTCAGCTTTGCTAATGGGTGTCAAGAGACACCAGCACATCCAGAGCTGCAGTATAGGCAGCCTGTCCCTTCAGCGTGGCCAGACTCAGTTCCAGAAGTCTCTGTGCAAGAAAGCAGAAGGGGCAGCATAGACGTGCAGGCAGTCCAGGATCTGTTTCAGGACTTTCTGCACAAGGCTGGTTTAGACAGTCACCTAGAAGTTAGGGCAACATCGGGTAGGGCTTCAGACCCACATTGCCAACGGAATGTGACGGTGCAGAATGTATTGCCATGTGGAACTTTCATAAAAATCCAGCTGAACTGAGTGCATGTGCCCGCATTGACTGAACAGTGGTGCAAAAGACAGTCCTTCTTGACTTGCTACGTTCCCGAGTGCACTGAGGTGCGGAGTTGGCGGAACTTTGACTCTCTTCTAGTATCAATGCACTTCTTGTCAGCTGTGCACTAACGCCACCTCCATTTGCAGTCTGTTAGAGTTTGTTGTATTATGTACATGTAGCGTTCCACTTTACCGCTCAGCAGCTGCTACCAATAGAGTGTGTTGCATCAGGTCATGACAGGTTGGGACACTGTTGCCTATGCGAGCAGCGGGATCTGCGCTGTCCGGCGTTGATCATATTGTATCACCACCAGTTATTCATGACTAATGCCGAGCTTCGGCCAGCTGTCCGAGACTAGCGCACATCTCTGCAGCTCGTTCTGTCATGTCGCTTGTCTGACGTTGCGTCAAATAGGTTGTGACAATTCCAGCAGACAGGTAGGAAACAATGCAGATACCATTGTGCGTTTCGCTGTAACTGTGTCGACGATGATCAGCGACTGCAAAGCATGTATCGAAAGAAACCTATGTCGCAACGATCGTACAAGGCTTGGCGGACGGTCGGTATAGTAGTTGCGTGTATAGCGACAATACTGCTGCTGCGTTGGGGTGTTTTGGGAAGCTCAGGCCTGTCTGGGGCAACAGACGGCTTCTCTGCAGCGAACGGCAAAACGCTCATCATCCATATATTCGCTGACACTGATCCGGAATACTTGGAAAACTTGAAGTTTTTTGTGCGATGGGGCATTCCGCCACAAGACCAGTCAGACTATGTGGTTGTTGTCCAGTCTACAGATTCTGCTGTGGTAGGTCTAACTATGTTGTCCTTTACTGCTGAAGTATCACATGGGTGTCTGAATGGCAGTTAAAGAGTCTCACGGTCTTGGTTGGCGGTTACTGTGACTTCTTTGAATATGCTGCTGCAGCTTGAGAAGTTGCCAAGACTCCCTCCAAATGCCAAGTATGTACAACATAAGAACGAGTGCTATGACTGGGGAACCTTCGGCTGGTTGTTGCTCAAGTCTGGGCATGTGTCATCATCCAAGTACAAGTTCATAGTCCTCACCAACTCATCCGTCAGGGGTCCTTACCTCCCTCCCTACATACCCGTGAGTTCTTTCATGTGCAGATGAACCATGACTGCTGCAGTGCATCAGGAAATCAAGCAACAGCACATGTACCAGCAGGCAACATTGAAATGCATTGCCAGATGGCAAGATTGCTGCACGTGCACCTGCCAGACACCAAAGCGTCATTTGGTTCTAGCTTGTCAGATTTGCCACAGCTGACTGTCTGCAGATGCATCAGCAGCAATGACACATGGCTGCAGTCCTGACTCCCTGTCTGCATTACTGCTGCTGCAGAAGCAGCTGCCTTGGCACCGCTTGCTGACGCAGCGCTTGACAAAGGACGTGAAGTTGGTAGGACCCGTCATCAGCTGCGAGGGGTCACCATATGAGGGCAATGTCAGCGATCACTGGCGCACCAACCCGCATGTACAGTCCTATGTACTGGCCATGGATCAGGAAGCATTACAGATTCTGAAGAAAGACAACACAGTGCTGAACTGCTATAATGATCGCTGGGATGCCGTCTACTTTGGGGAGCTGGGATCATCCCTGGCCGTCCTCAAGGCAGGCAAGAATATCGACAGTCTCATCTCCAAGTAAGCTGCTGCTGCTGCTGCTGCTGCTGCAGCAACATCTTATTAGTTTGGCACTTGGTTAACAGTGATTATCACATTCAGCATGACCAGGCAAGTTGCTGCTCTAGACAGGTTTGACGTGCAAACACAGTGGTGTTGATCTGTCAGCAGTAAGGAAAGCAAGTGCAGCTGAGACTCAAGCAATCAGGTGCATGTTGAGGTTTCCTGCCTTGTCGGAGCCACATTTGGCTTCTGTAACAGATCAGACAGTTCATCTGTGGCATCGCAGACATGCAGAAGCATGGCCCTCCTCCTTTCCATGTGCATCCACATTGCCTGAGGTGCAGCAGAGCCAGCATTTCCACAGAGCTACCATCAATTCTGATCTGAAGCACTGACACCGTCATGTTACTTGTAGGTATCAAGACGTCGACTGGAGGAAACAAGCAAATTGGGGTTGCAATGGCGGGTATGTAGTCTCTGCTCTGCTACTCATATCTCTTTCTTGCTGGTTTGGCCTCTGCACTTGCTGTCGCGTCTTGCCTTCCATGCTTAATCATTTACAACAGCGGCCTCCCAAGCAAAGTGATACAAGGGCAGCAATGCTAGCATCACTATGCTCATCATCTCTAAAACAACTCAGAAACATCCTTTAGCTGCCCATTGGCTGCTCACGGCTGCCATGTGACCCTGCATTTGTTTATACTTTGAAGCACAGGTGTGTCGATGGTTGGCATGCCTTCAAAAGAAGTCACTGGATCATGCATGGTAACTTGTGGTGCTATGCAGGATCAATCCTACTGGCGAGCTATACTTTGATGGCATGACTTTGGGACCGTATGATGTTCTCTTCGTCAAGCTGAAGCGCCTGATGTTGGAGGGCCGCACACCGGGCACAACAACTGCCTTGCGTTATCAAAACTGGATGGCTGCTGCGGTGAACACCGTGGCCAATCTCTGACTTGACAGATCTGCAAAAGTCGATGTGTTCTGTGTGAAGGAAAGGTCTGGAACCTACCCTGCCGCCAAGCAATGCAGGTTGCTGAAGTCAACGACTGCTGCATATCTGCAAAATCAATGTTTGATGCTATGCTCTTTGATGCGTAATCTACTCAGTGCAAGATAGCAACACAGATCTTGTGCAGGATAAAAAGATGCAAGATGTCACCTCAAATGCGTATGTGACAGATGCTGAGAGCATCAGGGCTCCCAAAATAGCCCTCCTGAGGGGCAGGGGCCCCGTGTGTTGGGATGCTGCCTTCTATCTGGAACACAACCCTGACCTGCCCCAGGGGGGGGTTTCCACTGCAGGCCAAGCCTGGGAGCATTATCTTGGCAATGGCCAGTTTGAAGGCCGCGCTTCCAGGTAAGTATCTGGGACGACCCGGTGTGCTGCCATGCTGCAGGGCATATGCATCCCGGGCACTGCCTCATCACAATATTGGGTTGTCTTGCATTGAAGACTTGCATTGGGAGGTATTGCTGAACATGTGTTGCTTGTGTACACTTGCAAGTATTGCAAATACAGCATATGTGAGGAGCAAATCCAGATGGCTCTTGCCCACAGCATTTCTATGGTGCAGGTACACATGTGATCCTTACAAGCCTTGATCTGCTGACCCTTTCAGAGCTGGCATCTTAAATCTAGCTGGGTGATGTAACACTGAACTGCTTGCTGCTGGCATAAATTTATTCCTGCAAGCATGTTCAACATTGTGACTGAATGATATGACAAGTTTAGAGCATTCAAAGCCAGTGATGATTGTTGTTCAACTTCAGCTGCTAGCATGATATGATACAAATGTGCGCTCGTCACCACAGCCTGTTGCAAACCGCTTGAGGTCAAGCTCTGAACTACATGTGTTTGCAATGGTCAGCACAGCAGCGCTGCTAGGCAGCAGGCATACCTTCTATCCACAAATGTAGTCCCTAACAAGGAACTGGCAACTCGTCTGTTTATATACATTGCCTCTGAAGATTGCAGACAATGTGCAAATGCCTTCCAGCAAAGCTTGAAAGTATTGGCAAGTGGTTGCCAGAAAGTGACCTCTTCATCACACGTCACTTCGTCCAATGATAACAGGTAGCTGTGCCAGCCCTTGTGCAAATAAGCAACAATGTACACATCATGAGCGGCATGGAACTGCACAGCAAGTGAGATACATATGTACCAACCAGCTCGTAACGACAAGTTCTATACAGCACGTCAAATGAGGCCTGAGCTTAAGTGTTTCCAGCATATAGCACCAGCATAATAACACTGCCAAAGAATGAACATAAAGCTTGAATGTGCAGAGCGTATCACAATGTTGTGGCAACCCATACCACAATAAAATTAACTCAAAATAGCCTACATGAGGAAGGCAATTTAGCAAGACAAATCAGTAGATCCTTGGGAACACAGGTCCAGTCCAATCTGTATAGCAAGTTAGGTTCACATACAGTGACACATTCAACAATCAATGGAAGTATGCCATGTGTCTGCTAGGGAAAAACGGTGCAGGCTGCTTTGAAGCTGGTTTCTGTTGTTCATCTGTGCCATTGGCATCAGGTCCTTTGTGACCATTGCTGAGCGGAGTGCCATGGTCCTTGTTTCTGACAGCATTTCTTTCTGTCCTGAGCCACCTTTCCACAGTCTTCAATAGCTTTGCATCTCCCATGTCGGTGATCTCTCCAATGGGACCACCTGTTGCATACCGTGATTTACAGATGTGCTTTGGCATGTGAGACTGTGAGGACAGGATGATGAGGCAAGACAAGCAACAGCACATGAAATGTCAGTGAGGTAAGCATGTCAAGGATTAGGCTGGCATGAGATTCCAGAGAAACTTTGAGTGCAGGAGAGTAATGTGAACTGCACAGTCAGCGCTGTGCAGTGCCACAGCCGTAGATATATCCATGAAAAGAGGTCTGGAGTATGAAAACATGCAGACGATGTTTCAGGCCACGATTACCAGCAGATGTCCCAAGTACGACCTCAAAGGCTGCTGTTCTGAATGCCTCCTTTGCACAACAGCAGCCTTGTGAACAGCATTGTCTAGTGTGAGCTGGAACACCCGAGCAGGAAGGCAGCGTGTGATGTCTAAAAGGCAGCTTATGATGTGTGAAAGGCAGCTTGTGATATGTGAAAGGCAGCTTCTGATGTGTACAAGGCAAGGTGTACCTTTGAGGAGTTTGCCCTGGGAGATGAAGGCAAGGTGGGTGAGCCAGCCCTCCAGGCCGTCAAAGATATGGGTGGCGTACACGATGGTGGCCCCCCTCACCTCACACTCCTGCCTGCCACACCCACTCACATGAGTATGATTCTTTTGCTATTCCACTCTTGAGACTTTTTAGTCGTTTCACACTCCTGCCTGCCGCGCCCACTCACACTCTTCACAGCAATTGCTCACATGGTGCAGTGGGGGTCGACTCAAGATAAAGAAGAAGAAGGAGAGGAGGAGGAAGAAGATCAAGAAGGTAACGAGGCGGAAGAAGAATGGAGGGCAAAAAGAGGAAGAAAAAGAAGAGGAAGAAGAGGAAGAACAAGAAGAGGAAGAACAAGAAGAGGAAGAAGAGGAAGAAAAAAGAAGGTCAGGCAGGAAAAGCAAAGAGGAGAAGGAGAGTCGAGGTAGATTGCAGCAGCGGATACTCAAGGGGACCTTCACGCTGTGGTCTGACATACACTGCAAGCACAGTGATGAAAGGCAGCACAGACCTGCAAATGTGCTTTGCTTGGCTTTTATTGCGGAGCACCACAGTAGTAGCCACATCTGGCACTCATACAAATTCAAAGCAAAACAAAGTGCCTCAAACTCAAGGCTTTCTGCTGATGACGCCGCCATCTTCTCTGTGTACGGTGTTGAAGCAACATCACACTTTTGTTCCTAAACTGATCAGGTCTGACTGCATATGGGCAATAGCATAGGGCGCATGTCATGTGGTAACAGAACACCCTGGGCAGCCCGGTATAATACTTGGCTTCTCATTGAATTGACGCCAAAAGGTGTAGTCTTTTCTTTTTCTTTTCTTTTCTAACAGAACATCACACTACACAACAGCACAGCACAGACACATGTCATGACAGCAAACATCGTATCATGTAATTGTACTATGGCATAGCAAAGTATGGCTCAGCATGCAGAGCACAGCATAGAGCAATGGAAGCACCTGAAGAAATCCAGCAGGTCCAGGCGAGCCACCACATCCATGTCCACAGTCACCTCATCCAACAGCAGCACCTGCACTGCAACACACAGTAAGCACATCTTTGACCATGACTCTGTGACAATCACACATGTTACGCACAGCAATCCTGGCAAATGGCATACTGAATAACTGACCCCCTGCCTGACACCTTGTGGTGCCAGCCAAGCCATCTAATGTTGATTTTTTGCCCCAAGTGCCTGTAGACACAAAATTTCATGGAAGCACACACAGGCCCAACAGTGTGCCAAATTGGTGATGACTTGCACAGCAAGGGCAGGCAATTCAGTCATGCGGCACGCTGTCAACAGCAGACTCTGCCAACACAGAGTAGAGAGGCTTGAAGCTTGAGCAGGGTGAAGCCTCAAGGCCAGACTGCTCAGTAAGTGTCTGTTGGCAGCTGCCAAGAATCCTCGTGGTGCCCAGAAAAGAAAAAAGAAAAGGCACGAAATGAAAGGGAAGGAAGTGTCTTTTGGCACCGATCAGAGAAAAGGGAAGCGCGAGGCTGGAGTATATTGGGGTGGTGCCATGCACACCTTGTAAGGCTTGAGCAGTCCCATGCAGATCTGCACACGCCGCCGCTGACCATCAGAAACCCTGTTGAGGCGCCACTGCAGGTCTATGTCCAGAAGATCAATCAGCTGTTGGCGGCGTTTGGGGTCCACCCCCTCCACTCCATGAATCATTTCCCCTGCTGCCAAGTCACCCTGCAAAAGGCATAAGGAGGGCAAAATGATGTAACTCGAATAAGCATATCAAGTCGTAAAGTAGAGGCTATACATGCTTTTAAGCTAAACAAAGAGTCAAAACAGTGTGACAAGTCAAGAGCGCTGTCTAGATTTATTGATGACTGTCAGCTGAATATGGCCCAGAATATGTGAACCTGTTATGTTGCTGTACATTGCCGAGGACTAGATGCTTGCATTATATGTGTTGAGTGACATGATGTTCTGTGCCCAAGAGCTGTTAATTGCAGTCATGTGTGACCCCCATGTCAGCAAGCAAAGCTGCTGCATGGGGGTCACACATACAAGATGGGAGTCCACATGGGAGAAATCCCTATCCTCAGGCGGCTTACCTGCAGAGCTATGTCATAGCCAGCAAAAGCAACATCCCGCCTCCACTGAGCTCCCAGGTAGCTGAGATCACCTGACGATGTCAGTTGCTGCCAATCAACAAGTAGCAAGTTGCTTTGTGGCATGTGTGGCTACTGAGTATAGCAGATAGCCAACACCATTCAACAGCGGTTCAGCTCAGCCATACCACATCATGGAAAGCTGGACGTCCAAGGATCCGCACTACATCTGGACCAACCATGTGCTGACCCGCTAGAATCTGTAAAAGTGTGCTCTTCCCTGCCAAGCAAGCAACACATTATCATGAGCACACATGTGTTGCACCAAATTTAGAAAAGGAAGAGCGCAGGGGTTTGTGGGGTGATCTCACCTGCACCATTGGCTCCCAAAAGGAGACACCTGCTGCCGCGAGGTAGATTCAACGTGAAGTCGCTGATCACGGGCAATGCCCCAGGGTATGCGTAGCTCAGGGAGTTAATTGAAAGAGGCAATTCGTCGGGTACGTCCGCAGCTGAGACACTGCTGGACTGTTGCGGCATGCCAGCTGAACGCGGACGTATAAAACGTATGGTTGGGACGCACTGAGCGCTGCTGTGTGCTTTGATTTACAGCGATGAAGCAGGTGTCATGCAGCAGAGATAGATTCTTTTGACGTTTGCTGCAGTGGTCGGGTCAAACACTGCATGCAATACTCAAGCGTGGCAGCATGCAGTCAACAAATTTGACTCGTCAACATTTGCTTCCAATGATCGTAGCTCTTGTTGATCCTACACGTACAACCCTGCTTCCTTGATAGATTGGATCTCAGATACACGTTCCCAAGGATACACTAATTAGCAACCCTGCTTACAGATGACTGTACAATAGGTGACAGATTCAGAACACAAGGCCAGCACATGTAGTCTTAGGCTAAAAGAAGTTAATCTATTACGGTGCATTGCAAAGCTGTCTTGCTGCCCATTTTGATTTGCAGCAACAACTCCTAGATGAAAGGTTCATCACAACAAACGCATATGGCAGCAGCACTGCACGGTGCTGCAAGCAATTTGAACGCTGCAATTGGTGCAATATATTTCTCACAATACTACTTCTGAAGTGATATGAATCAATGAAATGCAAGCTGGGCCGTCACAACACTACACTACAGTCCAAACTGGAATCCCCAGCAGAAGAAAGGCAAGAAAACAAAACAACACTGAATGTGCATAGCTGCATACATGTTTGCTGCATGTCAGCAGGTAAAGTGATATGCACGCCCCTCCTGAAAGCCAAAGTTCACAAAATGCTGAAAGGCTGTCTGCGCAGACATCCCTTCAAACTCCCAAGGTGCTGAGTTTATATAATAGTCAGCATCAAAGCACTTGAAGTCTTTGAGCTTTGGGTTACTCTGCATCTGCTTGTACGCGTGGGTCTTCCAGTCATTTGTAGTGATGTCTTTCACTCCTGTGGCCTTGTTCTCTGACTGCCATTGAGTGTATTTGACAGCCTGATGTGCTGCAGACCCCGGCAACATTGTGGGCCCATGCTTCACCTTCACAAACATCACCTGCAGCCAGCACATCTTTGGCTTAGACATACACTAGCAGCAAGCTGCTCTCTGCATGAGCGCATCAGTCCTGACCGTGAGGGTCACCAGTAAAATTGGGGATACAACGGATACTGGAGACTGCTTGAAAATGTCTAAAGAGCGTTCCAATCAACAAAGATAGAGAGAGTGGCTGTCCTTGGCAGTGAACCTTGACAGTATGCTATGAAGGTGTCGCATAAATGGAGCTGAATGGAGCACCATTGCCACAGAGTTGCAGATGCTGGGCTTCACTAAAACAACAGAAAAGTTACCACCATCAGTGCAGTAATGCTTGTCTCAAATGCACATGGAAACTGCTTCCTTTGCTTTGCGCTCACGATATAATGCTCTGCCACATGCTGTACCACATTCCAACACTGCAAATACACAGAGCCCACTTGCAAGCAGAGAAAAGATGAACCTCTAGGGGGTTTAGGGAGGTGCCATCATAAGTACCCTCCTGATGAGGAGCAACCATGGCCCCACACCGCCACTTGCTCCGATCCTGCCACTCCACTCCCTGATACCTCAGCATCAAACAATCCAGGTTATAGCCAGCCTGCAGGAGCAAGTCAAAGTGAGTCTCTACAGTGTAGCATCTCCAAAAGTGCAAGTGTGCACTTCCACATCCCAGGATATGCATGTCAGCTGATACTCATCTGCAAGGCAGAAAAGGTGTCCAGCTGTCCAAGAGGTCCTTGAAGGTTACTTCAGTGTAGGAGGCATGCATGCTTGCAACAGCAGCATCATGTGTGTGTCACATGCAGCATGGGACCTGAGTACATGCCATAGCAAAGCTTGATACAGATACAAGCATGGCAGGTATGCATTTTATCAATATCCCTTGCACGCACAAGAGCGCAGGCCATGATTCATTGACTTGTGGCTAGTGCTTGCACACTCCTCATGAGAAAAGCAGATGCTTGTAAAGCAGGTTGTGGCTGATGCATGCCTGCAGAATTGCTGCGCTGGCTGCAACTTCCCCCTTCACTTTTGCCTCTCGCCAAGTTGTGAAGCACTCGAAGCAGCCGGCCTCCTGGATCACTTTGAGGCCAACCAGGTCTGTTGCCATCACGCTGGACTCAACATGAGGTACCACAAGCATGGAAGCATCCTGCATGCCCAAGAAAGCGTGATTAGTTCAAAAGTGACTTGAGCCAAATGCTGAAAAAGACATAATTCGATGAGCCCTTGGACTGGTTCTCTGCTGTGTGAGCCACATATGGTTGCCTAAGGTTGAGAACTCACCGCTTGAAGGCTGACAGGTCCGCAACTGATTGTCGCTCCAACAAGCTTAGTGGTGGTTGTGAGGCGAGAAGTCAAGAGGGTATGCCAGAGGGGAGGGTTGCTCATCCCAGTCACATAGCTTGGCAGAAAAGGACCCCGTACAGAGCTGTCGACCCATACGAAGTATTGGTATTGGTTGACGTTGACTTGAACTGAGCTGAGACCTAATAACACCTTGCCAACGTGACCCAGCTCGTAACAGCCTCGGATTGAGAGATATTCGGCGTTGGCGGGCAAATTTGGCAGGGCGCTTGATGAGAAATGACCGTATTTGTCTAGTCCATGATCCACAACAATTACGTAGCGAGCGGAGTCCTCAGGCTTGATGACGGTTCTAAGGAAGAACTGCAAATTGCTGACCGCCTCTGGGTCGGTATTTCGGTAGCTATACACTACAAGTGTGCTTGCTGCAAGCTGTGGCGAACTGAAGGTAGAGCCACTGGGATACAGCCTGAGTGTGACAAAGGCGAAAACAGCGCAGAACAATAACAGAGCAAGCAATAGGTAGCTGGCGGACAGGCCAGTTCCGAAAGGCGCGCTGCGGCGTTTAACAGCTCTATGCATCAGCTAGGCAAGGAAGATATGTGCATTGCTAAGCTGCATGCCGCGTGAAGCCGTTCGGCTGCAAGACAGGTGTGAGATCCTGCAGTTCACCGACTGTACCCAAGACGCAAAGCCGGACGCGTGCAACCAAGTGGGTACTCGACGATGTCACTGCACGAGACAAACCCCGGTGAGCGCTGGCCGGTGAAGCTTTCGGCGATTGCTGCAGCCCAGAGTTGGTAGCTTGTTGGCAGTGACACACACTCGGCTCCGTGCTTCGACTTACCGACACGTGACAAGTTCAAAGCTGTGACCCCTTTTTGAGACTTGTTGGCTGACTTGCTCTCTGTCTCTCTCTTTGATGGTGAGACCGCGGCACGGGGAGGTCCTTGATGGTGTCGCCGGCTGAAAGCCACTTCCAAGCACAGCTGTTGCCAGCTTTGCAGCATGGAAAGTTGAATTTGCACATGCATAGCCTCAACCGATCCGTTCTTGTTGCGTGCTGGACCCAGCAGCTGAAGTGGTACTTCTTGGATCGCAACTGCAATCGTCTGTGCATAAAGAATCGCGTTTGAAATTGCTACGTCCATTTTGCAAATTTCCCCACCTTAAAGTCGGGACAGATCCTGTACAGCTAGTTTGCGACCAAGCTGATCTTTAATAGAGTTGACTTGTAATTTGGAGCTGCACTGCAAATGTCTAGCGAGGTGTGACCATGGGCTTGTGGGAGCCAGGGAAGTCACGACAACATACGTTGGTGCTGTACTGGCAGTGTTCATCATGATTCATTGCTGATGCACTCTCTTTAGACAAACTGCCAGAATGTCTGTTATGCTGCGGTGACAGCTGCTACTGCACCTTGGTAGAAGCTATAAATCTCCAGTATCGGTTGACCTTGTGGTTTTCCTGTCCACCAACAGTGTGGTGTCCACTGGCGCTTCTGTTGGAATCTGACCATTCTTATAGCAGACATGGCGCCAAACCCAATGAGCTCTGACATGGTCTGCAACCTGCAAAGTCAAACGATAAAGTATATCTGACAGCATGGCAGTCACAGTTTTCTCACTGTCTAGCATGTGAGTCAATGTCTTCGACTACCTGAGTAACCAATGTGACGCTGTACATGCTATGCTTCTCATGCAAAATCACACCAGTTTGTCTGTATTGCTGCTTTTGGTAAGTGTGCAAGCTGCAGACACTCAAGGTGAGAGGGAGGGCTGACATGCAGGCATGCATCAGTTAGGGCAACAACACAGGTCTGACAGGCAGAGTTGACAGCCAAAGCCCCTTGCACTACAGCAAAGGTGCCCAGCATGCTCACAGGGAAGCTCAATTGACTTGACCCTTGAGCTGTTTTTGAACTCATGCCAGACCATTCAATACATACTTTTTCATTTTAACCCAGCTCTGGTGAAGCCAAGCTGCTGAGCCTGAGCTGTGCTGGCATAGAATTGCATCATGCACAGAATTGAGCCATACCTTTTCAAGAGGAACACCTCTGGTCTCTGGAAGCAGGAAGTAAATGAAGAGACCAGCCAAGAGATGCGACATACCAAAAAACACAAAAACACCTGCATACACCATAGTCGCAACAATAGTATTCGATACTATTGATAGTACTGTAACAGCCAAATATCCCAGGAGCCATGTTTGCGAGACTGTGCAATGACTGACTCTATGCGTTCCGCTGCACATGGTATGTGCATCCATACGATTTGGGCATATGCACTATAGTTATGCAGGTCACATCCATGCATGCAAGATGTGTGACAGTTGCTCACACCATGTAAACACTGCACATGCTGCTTGTGGTTTTAGCCTGTTGCATTGCAAGCATGCACTCCATCAGGCAGTTTTGAAAAGATGCATTCTAATCTAGACCAATGATCATGTATGAGTCATCGGCAGCTGGTGAGTCAGCATAGATGCATGTGGAGCTAAAACACACATAGCATGATGGGGCAGCTCAGTAGATGCTTCATCATCGTGCAAATAACATATTGCTTACCATACTTCATGGAACACAACATGCTCAAGAATGTTTGGCCCACTGTAGCGCCGCTGGTGAGCTGCACAAAGGTGGTGATGCTCTGCCCTGCAGACCTTGTATTCAGAGGCTGGATCTCGCTAGGCACCAGCCAACCCAAAGGACCCCACCCCCACCCCACCCCCACCCAAAGGACGCAATGAAGACACACACCTTCAGCAAGCACACCCACTCATGGTGGGGTGCTAGTTACCACCAATGACAGCTGCGTACAACAAGCCTGGCTGCAATGGTTGCTGCAACACATGCAGAAGTAATCTTCACACAAAAAAAAGAACACAGCGGCCGTTCCTGATTTGCATGATGTTAGGCATACAGGTATTTGCCATTTGCTGCTGGACGGCACATGACACTGCCAATGACACAATTTTGCCATCATTGGCTGTCACGTGAGCAACTACAAAAAAAAAGTCTTGATGTTCTCAGCATTGCATGGCAAAACATATAGGACTCACCAAAACAATGGCCCCAATGGAAGCAGTATGGCTCATTTGCGCTGAGGAATCTGTGGCTGCATATGCAAGAAGGCCTGCCAGCGCTACCTCAGCCAAGCAGCCCTGCAGCACATGCATGCATCACCATGCAGCATGCTTCCAATGTCTAGTGTGCTGCTGTTCCACCCGGGAACAGTGAGGCACTCTGACGTCTGGCAGGGGTAGGATCAGGCAAGCATGCATATTATGTATTGTGCAGACCAGGGCAGGGCAGGGCAGGGCAGGGCAGGGCAGGGCAGGGCAGGGCAGGGCAAGATGAAGGCAGGGCAGGGCAAGACATGGCAGGGCATGGCAGGACAAGGCAAAAACAGAGACATGAGCATGATCATACCTGTATTGATGCCTCAATCAGGATGGCCCTCCTGCCTATTCTGTCTACTACAACTACACTTACCAAGGTTGCTCCTACCTGCAACACAGCTACGCTTCGTCCTCTTCACCATGAGTATGCGCTGGCTACACTCTCATTGTGCGCGAACTCTAGTTCTTCCTCACTACAGCTGTGTCAAGCACTTGTGCCTGCTGGAATGAATAGAATGTCCCACATAAGTGTTGATGCTTAGACACAAACATGAATCTCAGCGATGTGTTGTCGATGCAAATTTTCAACAATGGGACGTATAACATGGTTCACAGCCAGCAGTCATTTTTACATGACTATTTTGTCTACCTGTACAGCACCAGTTACAGCAGATGCAATGAGACCCCCCTTCGCCCCCTCTCCCAAGGACCCTATCCCGCCAAACAGCTGTGGCGAGAAGAAGACCACCGCATTGATTCCGGTGGCCATCTGAAACAACGGCAAGGCAATTGCCAAGATTAGTTGCGCTCGGCACTCCCGCCTCAAGATTGCCAACCAAGGACTGCCAAAGCGCTTCTCAGCCTACAACATACATCAAGGATCAAATCTGGCTTGGGATTGTGCCATTTCCTAGGCTTGGCAGACAGATCATCATGAAGTGCTATGCATGTGATGCATCTGCTGAGCTGCATGACTGCCTGCAAAGGTTGTTGTCTGACGGTTCGAGCTTGCATTCTCAGTATCAGGTGTGCAATGATGGCCTTTCCCCCACATTCAAGGGCCCCACCCCCCTCTACCACCCATTTTCTTTCCGCTGCAATGGTATTTCTGGGTGCATGTGCATTCATGCGCCCACATAGGCTCCAGCACTGCCAGTGGCCAAATCAGAAGCGCCAGGAATTGATCGTCGAAATACTGCTTTCAGTTCTCCTGCCGTGGGCCAGAGCTGCATTTTGACAAAAGCTTGACACACACAAAATTGAAATATCACTCAGCTGGAACCCACAGGCAACCAGTGGTCATGCAGCTGTAGAGCTGCCTGTCTCAAACATGTGTATATTCTTTGTACCACCTGTTGGATAGTTTCAGCTCTTTGACTGTCATGAACCACGCTGAAAACATGCAGATGTATCAACTGATATTGTAAATGAGAGAGAGACTTGTGCATCGTTCACCTCTTGGGCAGCCAAAATTGTGCCGTACTCCTCTTCTACTTGCTGTGTGCCCCTGATGCGCTGCAGCACCTGCTTGCCCTTCTCAAACTGCCCTCGCTCTATGAGGCTGTTGGGAGAGTCCGGCAGGAACAGCCCTCCGAGAAGCAGACTGGTGCCTGGGACAGATGCAAACCCCAGGGATAGCCTCCAACCCCAGGGCCTAATGTTATAGGTTTCAATGTTGATCACCTGGGCAATCAGAATGCCTGCGATCATCAACTCAGCCTTTATGTTGAACACACAGTGCCACTGCAGATATTACCCCATGAGTGTCACATACTTCCCTGCGGTGATGTACTTCTGTTAAAGGCAGGTGACACAAGCAGAACACATGGTAATCACCATGACAACAGCAATCTTTCAGCTCTAGATCATGATGGGGAGCAGTGTTTGATTTGCAGTGCAGTGGATCAGCAAGTGGAAGCGCTGCCTGCATGTTAAAATTGGTGCATGCATTTTGCAATGCACAACTGTTGCATGCATAAGTCTGCCCACGTCATATAAAGCTGAACATATGAAGCTGAACATAAGTCAATCCAGGAGTCCTGCACCTTGAGGTATGCATTGTGTTTGAGGAAGTTGAGTGCTCATTTCAGGGTAAGTCATTAGCCAAAATGCATTGGGAAGATTGTGACAGCCGAGAAGCTTGTTCTGTATCCATCATTACCTGTGACGGTCGCCAGTTGGAAGAGGATATGCAGCAACCCCCTCCATTGAGGCGGGGCCACTTCAGCATTGTAGATGGTCACTGACTGATCTGCGAAGCCCACCCCCACCCCCCAGAAGATGCGCCCCACCAGCAGCAGGGCCACATGCCTCTTTGCAGCAACTTGCCAGACACAGCCAATGAGGAACGCAACACCAGCTATTGTCATAGATCTGCATTGCGTGGGAACAACAACATCATGTTGTGAAGCTAACTGCAAGGACGGCCCTTGTCACTTCTTTGAAAGCCATGAAGCTCACATGATTGGGGATCATGACAAGGTGGCATGAACAGGCACCAAACTACGGTATGCTGCATGTTCGCTGGAACTTGGCTGAAATGGGTCATGTACTGCGTTCATGGGTGTGCCGAGTACGTGCAAGCACGTAACTTTGTCACAGTCACCTGGTGCGTCCATACTTGGCTGTGAAGTAGCCAGCAGGAAATGCTGCCTGCGCCCCGTGAAATGCATGATCGAAGCAAAGGTTTGCAGGACTCTGTCATCGTACTTGCAGTAGAAGTTGGTGTCCGTCACACCGACGGTGCTGGGGAAAAACTCTTCAGCAAAAGGCTCCATGACAACAATGCCTCCTGTGACGAGCCTGCGTTCGAAAACGGTGGACAGACGTCCTGAGCGGTCTTGCTTCGTTTACATCAGTTTGACGCAAATATCCGACGCCTTCCGGCCAGCTGTCAAGTAGCCTATTATGTATAGCGTACTCTTACCGAAGAGAATTCCGCCGCTAACTGCGACAACACAAGTGAGAAACACATATGCTGTCAGCTTCGCATGGAACGCAGGAGCCGAGCTTGCGTCTTCGACGTCATATGTTTGTGAGTTGCGCATTGTGGTGAGCAACTGTGAGATTGGCAAGTCGACTTAGGCGGTGCATGTGCACAGTGTTTCTGATGTGCAACACTAAGGAAGTGCCGGAACGCATGTGATGTTGTATGTTCGGTCTGATGGCGCACGCGACATTGCCCGCTGCGTGATCAACGCAGCGCTGCCGACTGCATCGGCTGCAAAGGTAGTAAACCCACGTGCATGACTAAGCGAGACATCTCAGCATACGCGAACTCAGCCTACCTCTGACTTCGCATGACAAGCTGCAAGAGTCGTATAAGGCCAGACGATGTTTTCGTCTAGGCTGATTAATGCAATCGTAAACACAGTGCGGCAAGATTCAACCGGACACTTTCAGGGACTACAGGCGCAGGGCTTGTTTGTCGGAAACCTCGCTGTCACCGTACGATACCGCGTTACGTCGTGTTCTACTAGGCTCGAACGCTCGTACCACATGCCATGCTGTGCAGGCATTGCAATTGGCAAAGAGCTTGCGAACACTCCTGGTTGATCACAAAACCACAGGCGGAGAGGTCGCATTAAAGGCGTCCGCTGCTGACGCTGCACCTCCTGTTGCTGCTATTTGGTTAAACAGGAGTTCGACGTATGCAGTTGCAGTCTTGGCTGTGCTTGCGTCCGGGTGAGCTGTTGAGCTGCAGCCTCGAGAGCCCCCTAGCTTGTGCAACATGCAAACAGTTGCTACGGTGCAGGTGTGCCTTCATGCCCCTTGATACCAACAGTCCTTGCTCGCATGTGGCACAGATGTTGCAGCAGGCCCAACCTAGCATCTTGATCTGGGCTGACAGAGACACAGAGGGAGGTGCTGGGCCACTCAGTGTTTCTGCCTTGCCTCATTGTTGTATGGTACATCAGATCACAGTTGAGCAAGGCTTGCACCAAGCTGCAGGGGGTACTTCCCTGCCTGGTGTTCATGTATCTGTTTCAGCTTGCACCAAGCCAATTGCCAACGGGCTCTGTGAACTTATTGCCGACTGGCAAATAGCTTGTGAAGGTCTACCAGAGCTGCCATTCTGCTATGTGATGTACACTTCAGGGTCAACAGGCAAGCCTACAGGCGTCTGTGGGACTGAAGCAGGTGGCTGATCTTTCCTGTGCTTACACAGTGTACTTTGCTGCAGGTCATGCATGTACCTGCACACCATGCATGCACACATGTGCGTGAGAATGCATACCTATGATGCAGATTTGAGAAGCGCTCATGTTTTGATGCCTGAGACGGAGCTCCTTGCAATACACAGCTGCTGATGCATACTTGACAACGCATGCAACGTGGCTAGCTGTCACAGTGATGTTGACAGTACGCTTGATGTTGCAGTGGTTTGCCTTGCAGGCATTCTGAATAGGATCAACTGGATGCAAGCCAAATTTCCTCTGAAGAAGGGGGATAAGATGGCTTTCAAGACATCTACCTGTTTTGTGGACCACTTGTGGGAGCTGTTTGCCCCCTTCCTCCTTGGTGAGCCTGCGCATAAGGTTCAAGCTCTGTTTGTTGCTATATGTGCATGCACATCCCGCACTCTCATCAACACAGATGTCAGTTTTGCGGCTCGAGCCTCTGCGGCAGCTGAGACTGGACATAAGCCTGCTGCAAGTGCAGTGCCTTGCATTGTACCAGAGCTCAAGTTTTGTAATGCATAGGCCAAAGACGTACACTTAGCAAGCAATGCAAGGGATTGCATGCTTAGTCACGGTGGACCCAGTTTTGGCATTGCAGGTATTGACGGCGTCATCCTACCTGATGAGACAGTCAAGAACCCAGCATCGCTTGTGCAGGCCCTGATCAGGCACAGCATCACTCATCTCACAGCTGTCCCAACCCTACTGCAAGCCCTTGTCCCATACCTGCAAGCTTGCCCACCTCCCCCGTCTCATCAAGCCGCAGTCACTGCAACAATCCCTGATATGCTTGAGGTCAGTCCTGGCAAATGTCTCACGGCCCTGGACAGAGACCTTGGCACAGACAGTCTGCACACCCACACGGACAGCAATGGTCCACATGGGCAGACAGGCACAGATGTCAGCCTGTCAACTGGTGTCACAGCAGAGAACAAACTGGCTCTGAGGGTCCTCATCTCTAGTGGAGAGCCTCTGACAGTCGCTTTAGCTCAAGCTCTGAGACAGTGCCTGCCTGACAGCGGTAGCCTGCTGAACCTGTACGGATGCACAGAGCTTGCTGCAGACTGCACATGCTTTGACATTTCTTCTGTGCTATGCAACAGCAGCAGCCAACTGCCGAGCCCTTCAGACAAGGGAGCAAACAGCCAGCGGACAGGAGGCCTGTCGCAAGGCTTCAGAGGCGTCCATGATGTCAGTGTGTCTGCACCTGTGCCCCAGCAGCAACAGCAAGGGCTGGCATCAGTCTCAGAACCAGCGTCAAATTCGGGACCCACAGCAGCATTTGACACACCAGATCTGCAGCCTGCTGATGATCAGGCGAGCTTGCATGCTGCACGCACTCAAGGTATTGTTCATCAGGACGGTCTGGGCAGAGTTCTTGGCTGCTTTCAGAAACGCTCCTGAAGAGCTGAGGCACATGCTAGCTTTGCACAATCTTGCTGTCAGCATCACATCATGCACCTGGCAAAGCCAATATGGTGTGTGATGTTCAACGCACCTTTGCCAGCCACATGTCATTCTAAAGTGATGTACGCTGACAACTGTCCTGCACTGCAAACTACTCCTTCTTCTTCTTCTTTTTCTCCCTCTTCTTCTTCCTCCTCTTCTTCTTCATTCCTCCTCCTCAAAACCTTTTATGCTGTGGCTTGCTGTTAGTGGCTCTGTAAGTGTGAACAAATCAATGCTGTTGCTGTGTTTCAGGGTCAGACCATGACAGGAAGCAGAAGAGCAATGCCATGGTTTCGGCAGGCTGGCCCCTCACTGGCTTTGCTGTCTTCATCCTGCCTGTAACCAAAGCTTCAGAGACACAGCAAATGGACAGACACCTGCCTGAACCTGCCAACAACCCTCCGCCATCAGCTTTTGCCAGCCCCAGGCCACCTGCCAACAGCCCTAGGTTGCCGATGGACTATACTACATCATGCGCTGGAGTGTCTGCACTTGCTGGCAGTTCATCTCCTTCTTCTGCAGTGAGTAGTGTGCGATCTGCCACAGACCTTCATGCATCTCCCAGCAGCCTTGATCTTGTGGACAACAACCCTAACCTCTGGGCATCTCACCCACAACAACAGCTCATGTCTACTGTCGTCCACATCAAGAAAAGGAAACGGAGTGAAGAAGACAGCCCAGAGGAGCAGCAGCAGCAATGGCATCAGCAGCAGGAAAGGCATGTGACCAAGGCTGCAGTCAATCTACTGTCAGCAGGCCAGATTGGGGAGGTTGTTGTGACAGGAGTTGGCCTGGCAGCTGATTACTACAGGTCAGCTCACCTCCAAGGATGAGCCTAGATGGCCCAAACTGATCATAGTCATCAACTTTGTGCATCAAAACAGCTTGTTTGCCCCACACAAGTCCGGTGCTTGGTGACTGTCTGTGTAGTGACATTTGCATCCTGGCTTGTGTAATGTTGGTGGCTGAAACGTTGTTCAGCGCATCATCAGATTGTTCCAGCATCACTCAATATATTTCAACGTCATCTCTCTAAACTCCATCAACATCTATTGGTCTCATGCTACAGGAATTTCGAGTTGACAAGACAGCGCTTTCTGAATATGGACTTCAGCCAGCTAGAGAGCCAGAAGGATGACATCTCTGGATGGGAGTACCTCAAAGCACATCCTCTCAGTCAAATCACCTGTTTCAGGTGAGTAAAATGGCATACACAGCAGTGACTGACGTCTTGCCTCAATTAACCTCAATGTGCAGCTGTGATGCTTGCGATGCATAGTGTCCCAAGACAAGGGCTGAGGCAGTGCTGTAAGGACCGTCTGCTGCTGCAGCACTCAATGTGCAACAAGGCTGGGCAACAGAATGATTGTTTGACAGCTAGCAAGTAGTTTGGCAGCTAGCAAGCTAGCGCCCATGTGGCAGTCTATCCTGGCACCTGTGTGAGTCATTGCCTGACGTCAAGACAACAAAGCAAAGCAAATTTGAAATGTGTTTGAAACTGTGTTTTTTAGTTGTGTTTCGAAACGTGTTGTATGACGGGCAGCAGTTGTACACGCAGACCAAAGATGCGGTGTGCAGAAATGGATGTTTTGCTGCAGGACAGGAGACATGGGCTACCTCATGCCTGATGGCGCCTTGCACATCTGTGGCAGGCAGGACCTGCAAGTCAAGGTCAGAGGTAACTTCACAACTACCGTGTCAAGTAATGTGAACCATGTTAGATCAGAGCTTCTGACACCCGCTGCCGCTGATTGCATCCAGATGCAGTCAGCATGCAGCATGCACATGAATGATCTCTGCACTGATTGAGATCTCATACCACTCTCATTTCAATGCAGTGCATGTTCAGCCGACACCTGGCGTTTCCACCAGCTTAAGCTGCCATCGTGCGTAGGTTGCTCCCGTGCTCCTTATTGCTGATGTTGTCTACACACATTATTGTTGGTACGCTGACTGCCAAAACAGAACCTCATACAGGGGACTACTCAGGAGTGTATGTCCCTGACCCTAGGGGAAGACACACATTCAATGCATGAATGACTGTGTGATGTGTCTGCTGGCGCCAAACGCAAAATGCCAGACTTCATGTGCAAGAAAGAGCAAGTAGCCAATCAGGATGATGGCAGCTTGAGCTGGGGGAAGGTTGAGGCATTGCTGATCAATTTACTGCTGCTTCCATAGTATCTTACTGCACCATTCACAGTAATTACTGCTGCTTCCACAGTGCGTACTGCCCCTTACACAGTAATTACTGCTGCTTCCACATGTGACACGATAGATGTAGATCCTCTCCCGGTTAAGTTGTTTCAGGATGACACTCGTGCAAACCCTAGTCCTCACTCAGACCCTACACTAGGCTTGTACGCCAATTGGAAAATGATTTGACACCTGACACCTGCTGGCACGCGTTGGGTTCGTTTGTCAAGATGAAGGTCAACCTGAGGGGCAACTTTGACTGCAGGGGTGAGAGTGGTTGGTACTGATGTGGAAGCAGCTTTGATGAGTCACCCGGCAGTGGATGCAGCAGCAGCATGCACATGGCCATTGCCTGGCAATAGAGGTCTGCTCACTGGATCAGCTTGCCACATTCATACATTATGCTTCACATGTACGTTTGTTTATACATATATTGCCATATGTACATGCTTACACACAGGCTTTTGCCTGCTGCAATATTCTGCCTGCTTTGCCTGAGACCTGAGCTTGTTGCTGCGCTTCATCGCTGCTGTGTGACAAGCACAAATGCTTACATTCCTCATGTGATGCCAGATTGCTTGACTGAAACAGCCTCTGCAGGCCAACTTGCACAGGCTGGGTTGTGCTTCACCCAATGCCCACGTGCTTGAGCTGTGTTCTGCTCTGGGCGTGAGCACCCAACTTCAAAGCTTGGTTTGGACAAGTCACCTTGGGTGGTGTTGCTGCACGCTGCGATGCATAGCTTGAATTGTACAGCATCCCCTTGCAGCTGTTTTAATTGTGTCTGGCTGGTGTGCTGAACATGATCAAACCATCTCACTGTCAGTGTTCAGTCACAGCTCATGAGACTGCCAGCTTGCAGATTCAAATACTTCTGCAAACAGCCGCTGATTGCATCATGCAGCCATTGCTCCAGAGCTGCCTGACATGCCATCCCAGCTGTTCTCACTGATGCAGCATTAGGCATGTTGGCCTGGAATTGTACTCTGAGGCACACTGATCTTGCTACTACCGGCTGGTAAAGCAAATCTTGATGCGTAGATCTGCAAAGAGACTTCTTAGCAGGGCGATCTGAAGGGCTGACAGTGCTTCTGCAAGCTGAAGGCAGCAGAGAGAGTGCTTTTGCAAGCTGAAGAAAGGCAAGCAAGCATACATCTCACCACATATGGTGCTTCATGCAGGCCTTGCTTTGGCAGCATATGTGCACTTGGTTGCTCCCAGTGCCATCACCCAACCAGCAGCCAGCACAGCTGGTCAAGCAGCTGATGACATAACAGAGGAGCTCCTGCAATGGTGTAAGGACATCCTGCCTGTTGCTGCTATACCTACAAGCATCACAGTGCTACCCCAGCTACCCCAATCAGCAGGGGGCAAGCTGATGAGGGGGGGCCTGCCACCCCCTGCATGGGCAGCAGTAGACACGATCGAGGATTGTCTAGCATCCCCAAAGGAGCCTCATAAGACTTTGACATTTCAGTCAAAAGTTGTTGCTCAGCACCAAGGGCCGCCTGCTGTCCAGCAAGGGCTGGAGGGCAGGATTCTGGGGCTGTTTCGAAAGGCCCTGCGGCACCCGCGCTTGGAGCCCTCCGACAGCTTTTTCCAAGCTGGGGGAGACTCCCTTGCGGCTGCTGCAGTAGCCAACGCCTTGGTCATCCATCCTGACTTTGTCCTGGCATTCCCAACTGCCAGGAGACTTGCTGCTGCATTGTCACATGCGGCCCATGTGACAGGTACTACCCAAGCATCGGCTGACTCAGCTGCATTACTTCAGCAAACCTACCAGCACTTCTTCACCAAGAGACCATTCATCACAGCCTATGCCGCTGCTTCTGCTGGACTCTGAGCCATGGTCGACCCCAGCTGTGGCCACAGCTGGGGAAGACGAGGAATGGCAGCAACAGACTCAGCAGGCACTGGCAACCTGCAGTCAAGCAGGGAGTTGGGTGTGTGAGAGGGCTGGGGGGTTGCGATGGGCTGGCAAATGCCACACTGTTAAGTCGCCACAAACCCTTAGCAACTCCCCCCGATCCCGGGGGGTACCTGTCACAGAGGGTGAAGACAGTTGTCAGCCTAGACAACACGCTGCGTCCGAGCAAGATCTTGAATGTCCACCAACTGAGCAGGCATGTCTACCACCAACAGACAAGTCCAGTCTGCTCTCCAACAGCGGGAGCCCATCAACTCATCAGCAACAGCAGCCGCAGCAGCATCAGCAGCATCAGTCACCACGCCCAAGTGGTGCACTGCCTCTCAAATGCTGTTGGCGTCTGAAGCTGCAGGAATGTGTCGATGCATCTCCAGTTGTGCTCATCACTGCCTGTACCTCGCAGTCATCAGGGAAGCTGGTGCAGCAGCTGGAGGAAGTGCAGCAGCAGCAAGTGCAAGGTCCTGTAGCACTCATTGAGAGGCAACAATTGCGACAATCAGTTTCACGCACCGAATCACAGCATGAACAGCAGCAGCAGCAGCAGCAGCAATCAGAATGGGTGTTTGCTTGTTCTCATGGAGGTGACGTGGTGTGTGTGGAGGGGCATTCAGGCAAGGCTGTTTGGAGAAGGGCCCTGCCTGCAAGGGCAGAAGCAGGCCTGACCATCACATCAGACTGCCAGGTAAGCTACAGGACACATGACAGACCATGACTACATTCAAATTCCAGGGCACATGGTACATGATGTTGACATGCACAGCAGACAACACCAAAGCCCTACAACTGCTGCTTTGCTGCTCAGGCAGACAATACACGCGGATTGCACATCACCCTCCCGCAGCATTGACCTGGCTTGAGCTCTTGCTGAGTTGCAAAACGCCTTAGTTTTGCAGTTGTGACTCAATGCGCATTGTTATCGTTGGCAGAGCATGTCTTCGTTTGGTTGTGGTGGCAAAGCAAACTCTAAAATCGGTCAGGAGGGCAATTTACCACACACGGCAATTGCAGTGATGGCAGTGTTTGTTTCCTTGACATGCCATTGAGGAAGCAGCCTTTGGTAGTGGATACTGAAGGAACCACCAAACTTCCTGAGTTAGTATGCTCTCTGGCCTCATAGCAGCTGGGAACACACCAGATGCTGAACGTGTATGCAGGCAGTTGTTGTAGGATGCAGCAATGGCAGCCTGTACTTCCTGGACATTGCGACAGGGCACCAGCTTGCAGTAGTAGACACCGGCGGCACGATCAAGTCTCCCCCAGCAGTGGACAGCTGGCAGGGCTGGGGCTGTTTGTGGGTGGCCTCACACGGCAGGCAGCTTTTAGCCTGTACCGGTGAAGGTACACATGGAGCAATGATCACATCAGGCGTATCTTGCCTTGCTGATCAGCTCCGTAAACTGCTGAGTAGCTCAACTTCCTCACAGCATTTGCGTTCTGCGTCAGATGCGCCTGAAACTGCATCATCTCCAAGAGCAGCTGAATTACTGTCATGCTCAGTGGACATCATCTGCCATTGTGTGCAAGCTTGAGCTGTACAGCAGCACATGTCAAGCACGCCAGATGTACCCCTGCACCGGAAAGGGGAGCAGATCTGTCTGTCTGTCTGTCTGTCTGTCTGTCTGTCCGTCCGTCCGTCCGTCCGTCTGTCTGTCCGTCCGTCCGTCCGTCTGTCTGTACGTCTGTCTGTCTGTCTGTGTAGGTGATGTAGTGGCGCAATGCATGGTCTCTGGTCCAGTTTCTGCTGCTGTGGCATTCGACCACCAGCACCGCTTGGTCTTTGCGGCCACGCTGTCTGGACAGCTACAAGCCTTCCATGTGTCCGGTGACCACCTGAGCCTTTGGTAAGAACCATTTTGTCGCTGCCTGCCAACTGAGAGCCGAACTGTTGGGATATGAGTTCACATCTGGCAAGCTACATGAAAGGATTGTTAACTCCTTTTTGTTGTTTCCAGTGATTATTACCCAGAAAGAAACTAATGATTCTTTTTGATAGTTCGTATTTTAGATTGTGAGAGTGCTGGACAGTCCTGTTTTTGCCCATAACACTGAGAGTCATGTTGAAATCTGCTGCATTGAATGCATCCATATCCAATTTCTAAATTCTTGGCAGGAAAGCACGTCTGATCGACTCCTTTGACCATATGGCTCTTTGTTTAAATCTAGCAAAAGACACCTGCAAGGCTGCAAGAGAGCTGCTAGCTTTATCTGTATGCACTAAATTGCTATTCAGCATCATGCTGCAGCTGGGTGGCATATGGAATCCTGCCTGGATTGCATCATAGCAAAATTGCCATTGACACATGTCCTGTTTTGTTGCTTGCAGCATGTTCAGTCAACTTAATGTTCCTGATCGTCAGAAATACAAGATATTATGTTATACCTACTATGGTCAATACCGTAATCACTGTAAACCATGATCATGTTATTACTGCTAACCTAGTTACTATTATCGTTGTTGTTGTCATCAGTATAATTATTGTTGTTGATACTAGTATAGTTGTTTCAGCATAGTATACACATGAAAAGGGTGTTATTGCAGGCCAGCCTGGACACACCAAGCTTCAGCTCCAATCTTTTCCACCCCTGTGGTAGACACAATGACCTCCATGGTACTTGTGGCAGCAGTTGAAGGTGCTATAACAGCCCTGTCACACCTTGGTCAGCCACAGTGGCAGTGCAATTTGGGCACACACATCTTTGCTCCACTTTGCTTGCTCAGCGCTGGTCAGGAGCTAGTCACTCAAGAAGCTGCCATGGCAACCAGAGGCAGTCAGCTTCCAGGCAGCTCTCCACAGCACATGTTGCTGCCAGGTAATGCTGACAGTGCAGCAGCTGCTGGCATCGAGCCTTATGGCATAAGCAAGGATGCTGGACCGAAGCGTGTGACTCATCAGGAAGCTGCTGCAGCAGGTGGTGCTGAAACAGCAGTGGTGGTTGGCAGTGCTGAAGGTGAGCTGCATTGTATCAGCTGCTCGCGTGGACAGCAGCTCTGGCAAGTGTCCATGGGGTCTGATATCAGCACTGCAGCAACTGTGTTTAATGTGCTCAGCTGCTGCTCATATTCAAGCCAAGGCGCAATGGCACAGACGCACCCACAGCTGGCTGTGGCCGCCCAAACACAGGCAGAAACTCAAGCAGGACCACTGTCACATGGACAGAAACCGCCAGATGCACAGGTGCAGCAGACATATGCGAAGAGGCAAAGAAGTGCTCAAAAGCAGGCACAAGTGTGGTCACATCCACAGCTGCACTCACACACAGATGCCAGGGCAGGGTCACCTACACAAGCACAGACAGTGTCAGACCCACCAGCACAGCTTTACACTCCGGCACCAACCCAGGCAAGCCAACTGTTGGTGACATGCACCAACACTGGAGCAGTGAGAGTGGTGAGGCTGCCCACCGCCCCCTCTGCCCCCTCTGATGGCTCAGTGCTCAAGCCAGCAATCAGTCAGACAGCTAACAGTCAGACCTCTGCTGCTGTGAGTGGGCAGACAGACGGCATCAGCCTTGAGAGCTTGCAGCTAGTGGGGGCTGTGCAGATGCCAGGTATTTACCAAGCTGTAACTGTGTGGCTTACGCATGTAAGCTGCACGCATTGTGCACTTTATTGCAGTGCTTCACCTTGCATGAAACCTCGTGGCATGGCTTGTTGATAGGACCCTGACTTCTGTTTGTAGCCGGTGCACCTTGCATGAGATCGTTGGCTTGAATTGGGTCAGCTAGCACGACTATGCTGCCCTGTGAATGTGGTGTCTGTGATTGTCTGAGTCTTTTGCATTGTCACATGGTGAGATTCCTTGGTAAGCAGAAATTGTGATGGAACTTTGATGCTGTGTATGGTGCCACAGAGCTACTGTCTCCTGCGCAGGTGATGTGTTTTCCAGCCCTGTCAGTGTGGCTGGCAGCATCTTTGTGGGCTGCCGTGATGACCACCTCTACAAGCTCAGCTACATATGAATATGTCACCCAGATGGTAGGAGCAACATCATTAGATACATTGTTGGCAGTCAGATTCTCTCTTACCTCCCAGAGGCTGCTCCTAAACAGATGCTATGCAGCTGATGGAGCTACACAGGATGATGAGCGCATTTGCCTGCAATACATGCGGGAGTACTGTATCTTGTGACTACATTTTCAGCAGGACTGCAAACAGTGTAGCATACGCAACCGAAACGAACACCGCTAGCTGCGTCTGGCATTGATTTACTGGTAGGAGAGTGAGATTTGCACATGTGACACACTCTCACAGCTGTAGGAGTATGTTCTGATGGCTAGCAAATAATGCCTAGTAAAGAATGAGGCACCTCAAAGACAAATAATGTAGTGACCAATAATGAAATGAAACTTCTACATATGTATATACATATATGGTTGTGTAGATGTACTTGGCACGGCAAGGCCAACTGACATGTCTGTACACACATCTTCTTAAAACATAGAATAACACCACAAGTCAAGCTAGTTGAGGCTACTTTGAATCCAGGAGGCAAAATTGCATAAAAAAACGACGCTGCTGCCTGATTTATGTTATGAAATCAAAGATGTGACAGGGGCGTAGAAAACTTGCAGGCCCTTCAAATTGCATTCAATGCCAACTTGCTGAGTCGATTTCAGCATACACATATAGATAATCATGATGCTCATGCCTTCTGGTTCATGCTCAGCTAGGAACGTGCAGGGCAAGACTTGTCTCTCCAGAGCAGTCTGTTCTAAGCATCCCTATAAGGTCTATCAATTGTCATGTATCACTGCTTCAGGCGTACACAGGGACGCCGTCATGTGCAACTGCCTTGGAGATGTTATACGAGTGAGGCTTTGCATCAGCTGCAGGACCCAGATACTGCTCTGTGAAGCTACCATGAATACCTGCATCGCAATATTTGTGCAGTCTGAAGGCTGCAACTAGTGCATGTTGCATGTAGTATCCCTTGAACAGGTAAAAGTGAACAATGATCAGTTTTCACAAGCCTGCTTTACAGAGTACAAGACAGTAACGGTCAGGGCAACCAGGTGCAAGGCTAACTGCAGGCAAGCTGTAAATCAGGTAATACACAATGTAAAGGTAATACACGCAAGGGCAAATCAGGTGACGGTAGTAAAGGTAAGGGCAAATCGTGGGCAGGGCACATTCTGGATAAGGCCGTTCAGCACAATCAGAACAGATACTAGCAAACAAGAGCAGAACAGTCGCAAGATAGGACAAGGCAGGGCATCAATGGCAAGGTTATTGAGGAAGAATTTGCCAGTTCTTACCATACGGTATTCGCTGTGGCAGCTTGATGCGGGCAACCGGTCCTTTCTTGAGATCTTTGGCGTCCAATACAGCCAGATGGCTACGATCACTTACGGAGTCATACACCATTGTAAACACCCAGCCATCATCCTCTGTCTGTGCGTCAGGGCAAGGGCAGAAGATGGGCTCTTGGGCAAACTGGTCTGGCCCGGCGTCCCAGACGTCTGTTGAGGCTTGCTGCTGACTAAACGGTGTGTCTGTGCCGAGGCCAGGGGCCATGGAGACCTTCATGACAACCTGCACGCACCAGACTCCAGTCCATGGCAACCCTCTGTTACAACACCGAGTGATGGCTGAAAGGCCAAGGGAAGCTTGAGCCCAGCAGCCCTGAGACGCCATGCTGGCATAGCTTGCCTTTTACAGAAAGTGAAAGTTGGTAGGCAAGAGATGCTGTGAAGCATTGTACACAGCTCGGCATCACCTGAAAATTTTCTTTGATGAGTCGCCTGCCAGCGTCATCTTTTTCTTCTTTCTACTTTTACAGTAATGCATGGCATGTCTGTCAGACACCCACAGGGGTTGGCTGTATGCATGGAGACCTTCACTGCAAGAATGGGGCTTCCAAGACATGGCATCCAAAGTAGGTGCTATGCTTGTTGCTGCACACAACTGCTGCCAGAGCTGCTGTATGTGCAATGCAAATGGACCAATTGCGTCTCAGGCATAGAGACCTTACCCCGACCATGCCCAAGGCAAATTCAATTTCAGTCTAATTTATACTTAGTTCGAAGTCAATTGAACTCTAACTCAGCAGTAGTTCAAAGCTAAGTCAACGGCACAAACTTCAGCCCCATATGGGCAGGTGAGGCCACAGCAATTGCACATTAAACACAATTAAGGCTGCGAAACATCTAGGCAGCAAGTAAAAGCAGACCTGTTGGGGGCCCCACTTGTCCTCACCCACCACCCGACTGCCAGCAGTGTAGGCATGCTGGTGTGGCTTGCCAGTTGCCACAGGAGCAACTGATGGGAACTCTGCAGCTCTGTCAGTCACCACCGGATGTCTTTGAACCTGACGCACATGATGACGACCATTTCATTGCATACAGTTGGTTCACAGAGTCCACAACTGATTCCTGTTGAAATCAGCAATGCCATCAACGCCATTGATTCCATATGGTTCAAAGCACATGATTACTTGGTTCCCAATGGGATTCTAGAAAGCATGGTTGGGATTGCAACAACAGCGTGCATGGGACACTTGCTGGCACAGACATTCATGCTGGAGAGATGATGCTGGAGGCCATAGACAGCAGCAGGATAGGGGCAACAGCATGCAACAATTTGCCAACGCAACAGGTGCTGATCAGCTCAGAGTGTGTCATGCTGTCGACACCAAGCCCATGTCTAGCAATACCATGCCAAGCCACATTGCTCATATTGCATCATCATGATCATCGTGTGATCAGACTTGGCGGGTTGCAGCATTGTAGTCTTTCCCTCTAAGTCTCTAGCAGCTTGCTTTCTTCAAGCTCAACACAAGATGTACACCCAACACATGTATACTGACAGTTGTCAGTGTACCTTTCCACTCTTGCCATCGATGACAAGGCGTGTGACAACACCCTTTCCAGCCTTGCCTTCAAACACGCTGGTGCCACTGTCAATGTTGTTGCCAAAGTCAATGCCGGTCATAGCTACTGTGTCAACTACCAGGCGGCCTTCAGATGCCTCAAAGGCATTCGCGTGATGGAAGGAGAAGAAGGGAGTGGTCTCAAAGACTGTATGCGCCTTGCTGCCTGCGTCAAAAACAAAAGTGCTGCTGTGAATGCCTGCAGCATGCGGTTTGAAGCAACGATTTGACTTGAAAGTTTGGTGTTTCAGCCTTGGTGAAAGCACTAGCAAAGCAGTCTTAGAGGAAGCACCTGCAAAGCACTCTTGCAGGCAAACCTTTCAAACAAGCTATGTGCAGGCACAAGTCTGAAGTTGTATTGAGAATGCCAGCTGATACATGGCATTGACAAGTGTTAGGTTTTGCTCTACAATGCATGATTGGGTACATAATGCTCCTGCTCATGTTCTAGTTCATGTTTTGTGTTATGTTCACTCATCGACAACAAGACAGATATGACTCAGCTTGTAGCTGTGAGACAGATGTAGCTGCCTTACCCAAAACTGAGCTGTCCTTCCCTGGTCGCTTAATCACATGGATCTTGGTTGGCTTGCTGCTTTCATACTGCAGGCATTCTGCCAGGCAAGCTTTGGCCACGGTGTATTTAGTCAACAGCTTGCCAAAGTTCATGTTGATTGGGTTCTCCAGAACAATGTAATGCTGATCTGTGACCAGGATGTCATGAATGAAGCCAAATGTGCCTCCCTGCATTCATTACATAATGTTCACTCATCTGAGGGGTGTGTGCTACCCAACCAATCTGTAGCACGTCTGGACCAAGAGCAGTTGGAAAATAGAGTCTGCGGTCCTGCAATGAACCTTAATTCTGCATGTCTGTCCACACATGTGTGCTGTCAATCTCATCTGGCAATCAAAACCTATCCTGGTGTATCTGAGCTAATGCAAGCACGTGACCATGGCATCATGTATAAGAGCCATGTAGCAAGAGCTTTTGTGCAGTGGTTTAGTTGCAAGCATGCCAGCACCTTGAGCAATGTCTTGTGATGTGTGTAGAGGTGCCTAGGTGATCTTGACATTATGCATATGAGTCATGCATATGAGTCATGTGCATGAGTCATGTATATGAGTCATGTACATGATACTATTGGCGAGGGATTGTACGTAGCTGTTAATTGCAAGCATACCAGCATCTTGAGCTGTGTCTTATGATGTTGCATACACAGGTGCTGAGATGACCATGACTTCAAGCAATGACTCATGTGTATGATTCATGTAGCATGAGCTTCTGTGTAGTTGTGTGATTCAAAAGCATACCGGCATCTTGTGCTGGGTCTTGTGTAGTCGCTTGAAGCTTTCATCAAACTCCCAGAAGTGGACCACCCCATTGCCGCCGCTCAGAGTAGTCTCCTCCACAAAATTAAATCCGATCAGGCGCTTTGAAGCATCAGGCTCCGAGACAACTCGGTAGTGAGCTCCAAAGAACTGCTTCTCAGTGTCCACTGCGCCTCCCAGAGCGGTCTTGCCTAGAGTCTTGAGATTATTGTCAAGCTGGTACGGTAGATCTCTCTGCAACAAAAAGCATTTGGGGTGGTCAAGATTTGATGCTGCAGCCTAGAGCCTTGAGATGATTGCCAAGCTGGTATGGCAGGTCTCCCTGCACAAAGCAGTGCATGCAGTGATTGATGATTGCAGCTGCAGCTGGCACCCTGCAAGACATGTCTACCAACATGTGGACTATGCTGGCCAAAGTCAGATGCGCGTTCAGGGTCCAAGGGTGCTCAGCTGTTGTGACAGGTCAGCACAGTCTATGTTGGGGTATGCATGCAGCAATGATAGGCTACACCAGATGACAGCTGATGCAAAGAATCATGGGTGGACAGTGCTCAGTGTTAAAACATGAAGTGCTGGGTCGTTTGGGTACTGGGGTACTGGGGTTCGTGGGAACTCAAGCTTGGCCATTCAGCATACAGAGCTCATCATCTCGCACAACTCTGGGCACTTCATGTTGAGCATCGAGAGCAATACCCTGGTATTATGCGCTCATCAGTGATCCTATGCAAAGGGTGCTGAAATAGCATGCCGCTTTGCAATAAGCGACAGCATTTACCTCGTACAATGCAAGAAGCTTGCCGCCCCAATTCAGCACCCCAGTGTTGGCAATGCCCTTCACAGCAAAGTTGAAGGGGTTGAAAAACTTGCCCCCTGAGGGGTTGCCAACACTGAAGGCCCCCCTGTACAGCATCTTGCCGGCTGCCTGTTCCTTCATCAGCGCCTCTGTACGCACATACCTGTTCTGGAAATGCACCTTGCCATTTTTAAAGGCAAACTTACAGATCTGCAACACAACAGGAAATGCAGCTTCACTTCAGCATGCACAGTCTTGTACAATCTGTGTGCTGCAGGCTGGCTTTTGTAAGAACATGGACCATTCCCTGTACATCAAATTTGAACAGCCTTCATGATCATGATGCACATCTCATGTAAAATGATGAAGAGCACGGCCAGTCAAAATTTGCCATACGTAGTGTGCAACGCTTGTGCATGATGTGCAGCTGTCCTGCATGTGGCAGACCTTTCAGCAAAGCAGCTATTTGCCTACACAAGGAATAGGGTTTTAGAGCCTCTGCATTCAAGAACTCAGTGACTGCATCTGGGTTCCTACCATGCCATCTCCATCTAGGGGCTGAGTGAGGGGCTTGCCCCCAATTTCCAACAGCCCGGGCCCATTGCGCAGCAACGTGCCTGCCAGCTCCCTGGGCAGCTCACCTGTCAGGCACAAGAGGGTCGTAATTTACATGGCCTGTATGTAAACAAATGATACAATGCTCCTGAGGTTGTGTCTTTTGGCAGCCCTCCATGCTCGCAACTGAGGACATGAACTGATGTCCTGAGGTCACCAGCACAATGCAAAATTGTCATGTCATCACACCTTGGATTATGATCATCCCTGCATTGTCATGATGCGGATTGAGCCATGCTTTCTCTTTGACAGCCAAAGTTTGACATGCAAGCTGGATCTGCTGTATCACTGGAGCTCCTTGACATGCAAGCAGTCTGCAAAAAAGAGCTGACCTTCAATATCGTTGTCATCGACCCACATACTGATCTCCTCATATTGAGAGCGGTAGCCTTGCATGAATTTTTCGAAGTCCTGCTGTGTGAATTGGTTAGCAGATCCATCCCCTTTTGGCAGGGCATCACCGACTTGGCCTCGAATGCCTTCTGGGGCAGCTATGGCATGAGGAATGCAGCGACCTGCAACCAGTCAGACAGTTTGGTATCTCAGGGTAGGTGCGACAAGTCATGTGCGGCCCTCCGTGTAAACAATCGTATGGAAGAACATACATTGCCGTGTTTGACACACAGTAGCCTAAGCGCGAGCCCGGCAGACAGGGCTCAAGCCTGTGGTCAATACAGTGAAGTACCGATACAGCGAGACTGCGTCTGATTTGCACCTCTATTAAGTCGCAGCGTGAACCTTGTGGCAAATGGCACGCTGCATTTGCAGGACTTGGGTGCTGTCTTGAAGGCATGGGAGTTAAACGCGCTCTGCAAGACAGATGTGACCTGTTGAGCGTTGTTGACGTGAAGAAGTCTTTCCGCGACTTGGCTCCCACAGGAACGTCGAGCGTCGCAAAAAATACAACAGCCTGGCGCATACCTTGGTCGTCATTGTCATGGTATCTGCGCAACTTTAGCTGTCGTCACGGTCGCAAGACAATAGCACATGCGTTTGGTTGTCACATGGGCAAGGACGCAAATCAGCCTCTCGTTCGCTCACTTTGTTGTGGCTGACAACATAATGACCGAAGGCTGATTTATAAGCGAATGAGCGTACATGCAGACGATAGAAAGTGCAATACTCGATAAATTGCAGGGACTAGAGTAACACTGTGTGACACAGACACTTACACAACTCACACTGCAAACATGCGGTGCATTGATCGGCTGATGCCATTGAAGAGCTCGAGCGAAGCACAATTGAGATTTTTCAAAGCTGCACTTGAACTAACTTGAATTTGTCCAAGTCTTAGGAGGAGGCCTCGACTGACACAGGCTGTTGCAAATCAAAAACACAGACATGCATGTGCATGCAAGCATGTGTACACGCACATGTACATTTACTTACACTTACACGGTAGTACTTGCACACGTGTACATACACAGGTGCAATTACTACCGGTGCCACATGCGCACTTGCACTTCATTTGTGTGACTCAGACAAATGCAAAGATGCATTCAAGAGAAACAATTTCAACAGTCAGTCAGCGTCTTATATTGTAAATGCCGCATTCACGGCACGGTGGACATACACATGACCTACATTGTGTTACAGTACTCTTGGCCAAAGGTCCTTCAAGCTCGAAGGAGCCACTGCCAGGCGACATATGGTGTAACTCATGCATCTGTCATGATCGACACCATGTCATGAGTCATGATTGATGCAATTGTTGTGAACAAGTCCTGCACCTTCCACTGACGGCATTTGTCCACAGCTTCCAGTGCAGCTTCGATGGTGGTCACCCGCTGGGCGGAAAGGATTCAGGCCTGCCATCTTGATGAACCGGGCATCAAGGAGGCATGTGTCAACCCGCTTTCGGCATCCAAGGCTGGTGCGTCCGTGGTCATTTGTCGTACGTCAATACCTCGTTCAATCTGAAATTCTCCAACTGAGGTGGGGACTTGATCAGGTTTCCCAACTGCTGGGTTGCAGTGGGGACTGTCTCGGCTTGGCCACATGGGCGTGCCCTGCTGCCAAAGAGACTCTCAAGCCGTATACCGTCGTTTTGCTTGTTGCTGAACTTGCAGGGACATACTTCAGACCTGAAAACATGCAGGGACAGCAGATTCGATAGAACTTCAGTCTGTGAGGAGAGTGTTTCACAGCTGCCGACACACACTCAGAGAAGCAGGCTGTATTTCACTGGTCGGCAGGAGACTTCAAGACAGGTGATTTGTCCAAGCTGATGTGCACAAAAGCACCCAGCTACGACCTTCTCAGTCGCAGCTGAATAGGCAGCATTCAATGAACAGGGCCTTGTTGATAATGCCCTGAAGCATCGTGGCCAGGCTGCTGGGCAAAAGCAGCAGAAGGCCAGTCCGCTGCTCAGTGCAGGTTGCATCACTCTGCTCAGCTTGTACATTCACCCCAGCAATCTCTCCACCAAAATTGCAATATTCACATTCTTGGCTTTGATGACACCTGCAGAGGGGCGCAGCGCCAATCACACCATTGCCTAAGCAACTCACAACCATCATTAAACAGTATCAAGCAGAAGCGGTTGTAGGCCTGAAAGAGGATGAGCCAAGGCCAGCCAGGGCCTTGCAGTCCTTCTGCAACAGAGTGCAGCAGCTGTGCTGCAAGCACAGGCTACAAATGGACTTCATCAACATCAGCACCATATTCACAAGTGCAGCACAGCTCTGGGACAAAGCTCAGGCAAACCAGGATTTTCAGCAGGATCAGCCAAAAACTCACAGAAAACTGGTTGCCTTCCTTCGCAGTGTGTTCACTCTGGTTCCTATGCCTGGCAAAGTTAGCTCGCGAACCATCAGCAACATCTCCTGGGCCTCAGTAAAGCTAGGGATTGACCCAGACATCTTTGAGCCAGGCCTCACATGCAAACTGGTAGCAGATTTCGCCAAGAGCGTTCAGGCACCAAATGCAAAGAACAGACCTAATGCACAGGACAGCGCCAATTTCTTCTGGGCTTTGGGAGTTTGGAAACATTTGCCGCCAGATGCTGCCTTCTCAATCATGTGGGCACATTCTGTGGCCTTAGTCGAAGACGCAGAGCAGCCCCTTAAACCACAGGAAAGCAGCAACTTGCTGTACGCACTCGCTCAGCTTGGACTTGCAGTTGCGGAGAAGGATGCACACATCCTGCTGAACAGCGTTCTGAAACATGGCAGAGAGAGCCTTACTGTTCAAAACTGTGGCAACACAGCCTGGAGTCTAGCTGTCTTGGGACGGTTGCACGTCGAAGGTTTATAAGCGTTGTTGAACCAAGTCTTCCATCTGCAATTGACCATGCAGCATGCTAGCAGTGTTTTCACCAATGCTTACCTTAGTCAAATGTACCAGGCTTTGTACGCCTTGCAACCGCCTCTAGACGCACCTTGTGAGCAGCAAGAGAGATGGGACCAGCTGCAAAGGTCACTGAACGAGCTTGGGCCTTGTCCTCGTTTGCGTTGGTCCACTGGCAAAGAGCAACTGACAACAGCATTGTCAAAGATGGACGTGTGCTATGAGGTGAACGTCCTAATGAGCGCGTACACAGCAGCAGCAGACATACGGCCTTGAGAGAGACATGCACCCAATGTGATTGTGACAATCAATCTGAAGAGCTCTGACTACATCAAGAACAGAGTCAACAGGTCCGGGTGTGATACAAAACAACTGCCTGCTCCAACACGCACTCTTGCTGCATGCATCATATGTCTGCTTTGCCAAAGTCATGGCTGGTGCTAATTGCTGCTGTTGAGGAAGGACAGCATGATGGCAGGATGCTTACCTCACCTTGAGGCATACTGCAGATGCAATACCGAATTTGTGGTTGTGTGTAGGCTGTCGGGACCAGCTCTATTCAGACATGCATTGCTTGCCAAGCATGGTCAACTAGCTGTGCTGCCTGAAGATAAGCTCAGGGTCAGCAGTGAGGAGCTGGCAGCATATCTGCGAGATAGAATTGAGGCTGTGACAGGACGCTCTTTGCAAGAGTAGTGCAAGACTGCCTGCTGACCTGAGAAGCCTCAGGTAATCATGTGGTTTCTGCAATACCTTGTGCACAGTCATTCATGCTAAATGGATGCATGTGTGGCATGTGGCCCTGCCTGGCTGCGTTGCTAATCATGGGTGCTGCATAATGCTGCACTCTGCTGACAGCTGTCGGGTGTTCCTCTATCGATCCTTGTGTGCGCCACCTGAGCTGACCATAGCATTGATGACTGCAAAGCATGGATAGCATGCTTTTAAATAAGCCTTGACTTATGTGGCCATTAGTATTGCCATTGCTGTGCGCAACCTGCTCAGTGTGTGCCATGTTCTTAACGCAGAGCATGGCGTCTGCAGGCTGTGTGAAGGAGACGATGGGTTTTCAGTCTGTGTGGTTGGATTCCAATGCTTAGTGCTGCATGCAGCCAAGCAGCTCAAGCTCCTTGGCTAGGTGGGACTTGATCCCTGATAGGCTTGGTGCAGGCAGGAGCCTTCCTGCCGATGCCAGAACCAAAGACAACATGCTTCTATAGACCTGCCTGACTTTGTTACAGTGCCATAGACACCATCCCTGCTATGGCACCAGATCAGTGCTTGAGTGCAGTGCCTGCTACTAGGCTTCCTGTGTGTCTGCTTGCCTGAATGCAGTGTACTCTCTGCAGCAATTGGATCGGCTAGTCAAATTATGAAGGTGATCAGGCTGTGCAGGCCGAAATCCATGTACTGATTTAAATTTCGCTAACATCCAGTAGACTTCGGCCGACAAAATCACCGGTACTGGTAGGTAAAGACTGCTGTTGGCGTGAGACAACGCAGTGCGTGTCAAACCAGCTGCCAATTGCTGACGCTGTCCGAATGCAGCATGACCAGCATGTGTGTTTGCC
>JAABUP010001881.1_pt1 | contig 42731 bp, 45 predicted proteins | sample 5559201 | NCBI WGS metagenome assembly JAABUP01 (sample SAMN10711887, study PRJNA513373) | rock metagenome | isolation source: Antarctica rocks | place: Antarctica
TTGGTCTTAATCTGGCTTGTACCCTGCTGCTGGTCTTGCTCTAGAGGGATTCTGACTCCATCAATCGCAGCCTTATTGAGGCTCCCAATCCCACGGACGGAGTTCCGTTTGGTTGCGACTAGCACTTTGCATGGATTTCTGTTGGCAGAAGTGGAACCTTCATCGCCAATAATTAAAGCACTGTCCTTCTGTGGTTCCCGCCATCCTTTCCCTCCTCTCGCCTTAGACCTGGCGACATTCACCAACTCTTCTTGCAGCCTCGCAGTAAATCGGTCATATCCAGTGCTTGCGGATGATTGTGGTACGTCGTCAGTTGGGGTCCATAGATCTTTGCTCGGCGCTCTCCTCGTAGGGCTGACACCTCCTGGCACAAGATGCTGGTGGTCTTTGAAGCCCAAGTCGATTCTTTGAATTCCTAACTGCCCTGCATCCTTAGCTGACTCACGAGGATCCGAAGTATGGTCTATGATCCTCAAGTCCTCCCTGAACTGAATCCACCTCTTCAGCCGCTCCCTTTGTCCATTAATCCTTGCTTCTAAGTCTTCAAGGAGCCCTTTCTCCTTCTGGTCTTCAATACACCCAAGATTACCGTTTCTTACATGGGCGAATATATCTGTGAATGCCGAGTCAAGTACGGGATCCTTCCCTTGCTGTAGTCTTCCTCTAAAGGCAATCTCTGCCCACCTTGCCTCGCCAAGCCAGTTTTCGCGTATTTGCGTGATAAGGACCTCTGCTTCGGGTGCTCCGATGTCCTCCTGGTAGATTCTGTCTTCAGAAGCTGCCTTAAGCTGCTCATTTCTTCTTTCGATATGCTTCGACTTCAGCTCGAGGGTTTGTGCAAAGCCCTCATACCGAGATTTGAGAACTTGCTTTCTGCGAAGCAGAGATGCCAAAGACGCCCTGTGTGCACACGCAAGCGGTAATATAGACCTCTGCTCGTCCTTGGAAATTGAATCTGTAATTCCCAGCTTCCTAACCACCTCCTTATGTTCATAGTTCTCGGCAAGCACAACCTTCCTCAGCACAGCTGTCGAGAAGACGGCAAGAACCTCCTCAAAACGATCCCCTGTGCACTCGTCAAGCATAGTCTTTCGCAGGACAACCTCACGTCCCAACGCCCCATTCTTCTTCAGCTCTGAAAGGCTGCGAAACAGCGCGGCACGAAGATTGAGTGACTGTAAGGGTTCGAGCGGTGGGAAGAAGGGACGAAGTTTCTGAATTGCAGCGAGGCGTGTCAGCTTCGATTGAACATCCCGTACGACAAGAATCCGCAAAACATACATTCTTCGTCTCTTCAGCGTCCCATATCTCGAAAAGATAGTAAAGGGCCCACTCCACGCAACGAATCCGGTTCTTTGGGTTTTGTTGCGCGTGGTTCGTGGAGAATGATTGGGCAGTGATTGAGGGCCAATCCTGTATCTGATCGAGATCCAGCAAACGTAGATTCCTTAGGAAGACTGTTATGTTCGATGCACTGGACAGCGGGGCCACCGAGGCAGATGTGGTGGCAGGCTTGGCGGCCGTGGAGGGTTTGACGTTTGCGCCAGCGTCATGCGACGACGCAAGTGATAATGCTTTGGCGTGAGGTAGCATGCTTGATTTACAGTCCCGATCACGAGTGGCACTCAAACCCTTCAAATATATTGCCAGGGTATTGCCGCATTCTCGTGGTCAGGTCACTTATCGTAGTGGAATAGTTCGCTGATTGTTAGCAAGTAAACAGACGATCGCCAACAGCCAATCACGGCCGACTTGTGCCTCGAAACCCCCGAAACTCTATTTCAGTTTGCGATAAGGTTTGGCGCCGGGCGTTTGTTGACGCTTCACGTGTTTTTGATAGCAAACTGTTTGCGTAGCATAACTGTAGTCCTTTATTAAGCCACATTGCGCATCAGAGCCCTCTGTGTGAAGATTTCGCAGGATCTTGGGACTTGGGCAAAAAAATTCATCGCCACGCTTTCAACAGCGGAATTGTAGAAGTTACCGATGGTTCAGGCTGCAGGGACGCCAAGCGATGGCAGTGGTAAGCTCTGATGGATGTAACAGCACATTTGATTGTGCGCTGACCTTTGGGCCAAAAGGTCCTCATGTAGGTGGTACGACTGCACCTGCCGCTCATGGACCATGGTCAGTTCAGTCCGGTGAGTACGCCCTGGTATCTCCGCGCCATCACTTCTTCCGAGTATGAAGCTTGATGAGAGAGTCCAATGGCTCATGGTATCAAGTGCTCTCAACACTATCCACGCACCCTAAAACGGACTCCACCTCACCGGTCCCCTTCTTTCACATGCTCGAACGCCTGAAAACGACCAAGCGCGAAGGCTGGCGACGTATCGGCATCGAGCATGGCGAATCTATTGCAGACCATATGTATCGGATGTCCCTCATCACCATGTTCGCTCCATCTTCGTTGGCTTCGAAAATCAGCGTTGCTCATTGTACGAAGATGGCGCTTGTTCATGACATGGCAGAGTCGTTGGTTGGAGACATTACGCCCGTTGAGGGCGTTGCCAAAGCGGAGAAGTCTAGAAGAGAGGGCACAACAATGGACTATCTCTGCACGTCTTTGCTCGGCAAGGTTGAGGGTGGCATGGCAGGACAAGATGTCAGAGCTATATGGCAAGAATACGAGGATGGAGTAACTTTGGAAGCGAAGTATGTGCACGACATTGACAAGATGGAGCTGGTCCTGCAAATGGTTGAGTACGAGAGAGCGCATAATGGAAAGCTTGATCTCGGTGAATTTGCGCGGGTGGCCGAAAGGATAGTGCTACCGGAAATCAAGACGTGGTGTGACGAGGTCTTGCAGGAGAGAGATGAGTTTTGGAAGAGCATTGGGAAAACACCAAAAAGGCTAGATATCAGTGAGAAGCAGAAGGCGCAGCAAGATGAATACTATGGTAATGGAGCAGCGCCGTAACGACGATGATACCCAGTTCGTTTCTCGAACGCGCTCGTGCCTCTCAACCTTCGCATCACTTCTTGCTGTTTGCGGGACACGATATCATACCTAGATAGAGAGTTACCAAGTCAAAGACAGAAACCTCAAGCCCTGAAGCGAACCCATGATTCGATCATGACAAGGACCTTCCCTTTGAAACAGTGACTAACCACTGCCGCCACCATGTAGCTAACAAAGCTGGTGCGCACTTCTTTAGAGCACTCATGAAGAATCTCATGTACGGAGTGCATGTGGGTGCTCTTGAGTGCGCATTCCACGCCTGAACGTTCGAAGACTAGAACTTGCGAGAGCTTGGGAATGATCGATTGTACGCGGCGTGGCGCTCATATATTTCAATGTGGAAAAGTTGATTCAGATTCACTCTGTGGCGTGCATACAGAACGAGAGCTATGTCAGCTCTTCTGTGTGAGCTGGTCCAGTCGACTGTGCCTGTGAAAGATCCCGAAAGACTAGCAGCGGGCTTCCTAGAGGCTGCGATGCCTACATCGTTGCACTCAATCGGCAACATGAGAAGTAGAGACTCATCCAGGTGAAGCCTCGACGTTGCCGCTAACAGGGTAATGGTAAAGAGCAGATTTTCCGTGCTTCCAAAGTAAGCCATGGCGCTTCATCGATATTGACTGAAGCAGCACAGGAGTCTTGCCGTACACTTTCAGGAAGTACATCTTCTATTCGAGCGTGTTCGAGAAGTTGAGGGCTAGTCTTAGAGCACATCTTCTCTAATATGCTCCGTAGAGATGCTCAGCTAATATCCTTCGCAGCTCTAGCCCATCAGCATGTGACCGAAGATGCTGGCTATATTAAGCAGGCTGTACGCATTCGCCACCATATGTTGGACCCAATTCAGGAAGTGTCTTCTTTTGCCATCTCTTCTGATAGCCAATCAGCTTCCTTAGACATTTCCTCTTCACTTCTTGGATCTCTTTTCTCGTTATCGACTGTGGGAAAATTATGTCGTTCCGGTGCCCGCTCCTTCAATTGCTTTCCGATATCGCCCTCTTCTCCTTCCAATATCTGGTAGATGGCATCTCCACCACCTCTGTCATCAAAATCCGCCTTTTGTCTAGGTATGATATGTGTATGCACATGAGGCACGCTTTGGCCAGCATCCGGACCATCTTGTATAGCAACATTGAGACTGGTCGCCTCGTAGACACGCTCGACCATACGGCCTACACGCTGTACCGTCATGAACAGATCGCTCACTTCAGCCTGGGACAGGTCTGTAAGGCGAGGCACGACTCGGCGAGGAGAGACAAGCACGTGGCCAGGAAGCAAAGGTTTCAGGTTCACAAGGGCAAAGGATAGAGGCGTCATATGAAAGACCTGCGAAGCTGTTGAGCAAGCTCCGAGAGCGGTGGGCACACACTGTTATCTTACCTGCGAGGTAACAAGATAAGAACCAAAATAGATTGGCTTAGCTGCGAGAGGTGGCATTTTGATACGATACAATATGCAGAAGCCTAGATCGGTACAATAGGCTCCGCTGAATTCAACAGTGACCGGAAGTGTTGCGCATGAGACGACGGGGTAACTCGGCGAAAAGAGTGCAGTCATTGAACTCGTAGATCAGGTACTATCCTCCGATTGGTACATAGTTCAGCCTTACATTGGCGGGAGCTATGTAAACCAATGAAGTCACAGGCTCTGATTCAACCGAAATTTATAGTATACCTACATGTACGCAAGCAAAGCTTCACTTCGCTCGGTATAAGAAGAGTCCCAACAAAAGACACGCCCACTCATCTACATGTAACTCAAGGTGAATCACATGGAGTTGAAGACTCTATACACTGCCCACGCCTGAAGATCTCGAGAGCATTTCCTGCATTCAAGATACTTGCCTTTCCGCAACCACCACGGTGAAGTGACACAGTCAACATGATCGGCACTTCGCTGTGGGATTATGTCTTCATACGCTCGTGCATCTTCTTTCTCCATTCTATTGCTCCACTGAGCATACTCTACAGCATTGTCATCTTGTTCATTCGGCCGACGTCGTACCGTATCCCTTGGTACTTGGAAGCCTGGACCTTAGCAGAGACAGCTTTCTTTACCTTTGTCTATCTACCAAGGAATTACTATCTCCAGCACGCTGCCACGCACCCAACCACATTCTCACTTAACGGTCGTCGGGAGCTATTCAAGCTGTGCCACGATACTGTCCCTGACCCAGAACAGTACTTATCGAAGTGGTTCAAGAAGGCCCCAAGGTCGGAAATCAAGAGAGACAATGTGAAAGACTTCTTCTGCTGGGCGTTTTTGAACAAGGGTAAATACGGACCTGAAGACAACGAGGAGCTAGAAGAATATGTGAATAAAATGGAAGTACTACTGGGCCGACAGCTCGACAGCGGAAGAGGAAACGCAGACTGCCTAAGGTTGACGCTGGATAAGGTGGATATGTTGCATCGTAGTTTGGCTTGGTACCTGGTAAGAGAATCATTCCGTGGATTCCGTACAGTCGAGCTCGTATTCAGTTTGTTGGACATAAACAAGATGCCTGGTCAATAGCTACGACAACGAGCCTGAAGTGGTGATGGAGAATCGGGTCATATTGTGTACAGTATTGGTACTTTATCAGATTTGTCCCGGTGACCGCATTGGCAGGCTCTGGGTAGCCTCGGTTTTCGCCCGTTTCGTGTATCGCGCATCTATGCTGACTTGATTGCTTTGCAGTGTGTCTTCGTGGTCGACACGATCACATATGTGTACATGCTCTGGCATTCCTTCCACTTCCATCGACTAGCGATGTCACGATTCCTTACCGTTTTCCCCTTCCGCCCGCTCACAATTACCAGCCCCTATCGCTCTCCAGCCAAAATCCTGAGTTACTGGCATAGTCCACACACCTCGAAAACTAGACTTCCGATACTTTTCATTCACGGCATTGGAATTGGACTTTACCCGTACGTTAATTTTCTGGCCGACTTAAACCACGCGAACAAGTTGCAAGATCCGGACGGCAAAGTAGGCATCATCGCCATCGAGATCATGTCGATGAGCTTTAGGATCACCAATTCAGCTTTGGAGAAAGATGAGATGTGCGACGAAATCCAAGCTATACTCAAGACTCATGGATGGGAGAAGTTCGTGTTAATTTCGCACTCGTACGGTAGTGTCATTTCTACGCATCTGCTACATCACCCCGAATTAGCCTACAAAATAGGCCCCATGTTATTGATCGATCCCGTATCTTTCCTGCTGCATCTTCCCGACGTCGCCTATAACTTCACATGTCGTCGACCCAAACGAGCGAATGAACATCAACTCTACTACTTCGCTTCGAAAGATATGGGGGTGTCTCATACGCTGTCCCGCCGATTCTTCTGGAGTGAAAACATCCTTTGGAAACACGACATCGAGGGACACAGGGTGACCGTGGCACTGAGCGGCAAGGATCTCATCGTTGACTCGACTGCCGTTAGACGATATCTCACTGATGAGAAATCACCCGGCCCCGATGTACTTTGGTTCAAAGACCTAGATCATGCCCAGATCTTTGATTCCAAGAGATATCGGGATATTCTGGTCGGCGTGGTCCGCACGTACTGTGCTCAGGGGCATCCATACAAGTTGTCTTGAGAAAGACTGGCACTTGTCGGGCTGCTTTGACGAGCAGATCACGACGAAGATAGTTCTAACGATCGATGAAATGGCATTCACATAAAGCTTCAGGATGGCAGCAAAGATTTGAATCGTGAACAGTGTTACGATGCTCAATCACTACACGTCACCTAATTCCGACATTCGTTCCAAATTGCGTGCCTGAACACTGCGAGATATATGTGAGTTTCTCTAACACTGCAGTCAACCTCAATCACTGCCTCACCCGGATCTATCACTCGAGCTAATGCACGAAGGCTGAAGAATCCAACCTTTAGTGTCCTGAGTTTAATTTTCGTTGCAACTCTCACTGGACATGTAATTTTGCAGCAAGCCGTGGTCGACAACACTATCTCTGCCAGATCACACGGTACTGGGTGGTGGGCTCAAGGGCGTTCCGGCCGCTGGTCTCTATGCATCCATGGACGCCTATCAGGCCCAACTCCTGCCTCGATGTAATGAGCTTGGTTCCGAAAACCTCAACGTCGACTGACCCCTTAGAGCCATCGATTTTGAACCCAATTCTGCTACATATATTAGACCCTTGAAATCGCAACGCAGGCCCGACACGAGTGAATAACACCTATCGTACCGGCATCAGTGGCTAAGAAGTGGAGTTTCGAGCAAACGCATGGGAGGTGGCACGGGCAGGTGCAGCTCATTCTGTACCGGCCACAGTTGACAGTCTGTGGGACTTATGAGCTAAAGATGGTATCTGAGCCAGACGTATGTGTAGAAGGAGGATAGAGTTGGAGGCTTGACAGGAGCCAAACCACGCAGCGAGGATCCAACATAAGGCCAAGAGGGGGAAAGTGAAGAAGGCGAAGGAGCAGGACGGACCGCAGTGAAGACCTAGGCAGTAAATGGAATGGTATCGAACTTATCGTGGTGCTTGTAATGACCGCATCGAGGGGATGGTAAAACGTATTGATGGAGACGTTAGGGTGCTGTATGCAATGTAGGAGATTAGGAGGAAGACATTGTAGAGGGTCTCGCGTGACTGGCTATTAGGTCGTAGTCTCCGTAGCTGGCCACACATAAAACCCAATGACAACATCGAACCTCGTCAACAGGAAGAGGAAGTGAAAGAATGCTTGCAAGAGGGTCAAAGAGCACGAAACACAAGGCTGATTGCTGACGCTGGAGGGCAGGACAGTATTAATTGGACGAGGGTACTCCCTGAAATTAAGGAGCAGAGCGCGAAATATGCATACGCACTGTAGTCGAAGAGCAACTTTGTGGTGGTATAGAGAATGGCATTAAACCACGCATCTGGCAGGGAAAGAATAGAGGTGTTTTAGATAGAAGAGCGGTCGGCGAGCACGTGTTTCAAGGGCTGGGAAAGACTGGAGCATTTGTGATGATCTGGACGGGTCCTGACATGAAGCACGTGAATAACACAATCAATACATGCATGTACTGGTATGAAAGTGAATTAAGGAGACTGTGGGATATAAGAAGTTTCGTCTGGTGCGGATTCACTTTTACGCTGGCATCACTTATTAATGCATCATCCTTTGACGGTCACCCACAACGACATATCACTGATCCTTCCGCTCCAGCTTCAAATACAAGACGCCCGTCTCCAGCACCATCTCAACTCAACCCAAATCCCGCACCAACATGTCCACTTCCAATACCTCTACGACCTTTCGCGGGCAGGGCAATTGGCTCACCAATGATGCAAATAGTCCCACGCCGCCTCCCTCCTCTGCTACGTCCTCAAGTTCCCCAACAGCCGCTAGCACCTGCCGCTCCTCCCTCGACCTCGAGACCACAGTCCCGGGCGGCACGACCTCTTCTCTACTGTTCTATAGGGACGTGCTCATGAGACGTGCGGAGCAGATTGATAGTCGTCGCCATGCCGCTCACGTGTACAACACCCTTCAAGATCCGATCCATATCATCTGCGATGGTATGTATGCCGAGCAAGCATTGCTCTAGTGTTGTCAAACTCATGATGGTGCTAGGCCCGCCTCTCGTCACACCAGCGAAGAGCTTCGAGCAAACCCACGCCGAGTTCCACGAGATGCCGCGAAAGAAGAAGCTCGGGAGGTACATTTTCTGTGGTGTCTGTGGTGTGAGCTTGAAGGTTGAGAACGCCGATAGAGGAGTCGTAGACGAGCTGGTGAGGAAGGTCGGGCTTGAGACAGGAGAGATCAACGGAAAATCGACCAAGGCGGACGTGGAGGAGGATGACAAGTCAGCCCACCAAGTTGCTGAGCTGAGTTGTGACGAGCGTGGCTGACAGCTGGTGCGCAGCGCTTCGGTGGACTCGGACTCTGCGGAGTTTAGGTCGCCCGAGAGTACTCGCTGAGAGTTTGAGAGGACGAAGGAGATGGACGGGCATAGTAGTCTATCTTCATTAGAGGCCTTTAGGCTAGTGCAGCAATCCACGAGTGTTTGGCGCACTATGGGAGTATCTTTAGCTGGACGCATCGGAGTACAGAGAAAATCGATGTCGCAACTGAGAGTGCCTAAGAGTTCGATAGCTTAGGCATTCACTGAAAGCGGTGGTCATGATCCAAGACCTTAAGCTATTGCTGCATTGGAAGTTGTGATGGAATTGTCGTAGCTACATCTGATTCAAGACCTCCTCAAAAGCCGATCCGATATTCCCAATGGCCAGAAACTTCAACACCGAAAAGGGGCAGGGGGTATCATGAAGCGATTGTTCGCGATCAGCAAGAAGGAAAGAAAGAATCGTAGCGTCATCCCGGTCTCGTGATATCTCCGACCAGAGTGCCGAGAAGAAGAGTCGGGAAATTGTACTGGACGTCAGACACGTAAGCTACACCAGTTTGCAGCAGTAGCCCAGATCTAAAATACGCAGCAGGCTTAGATTCATTCTACCATGGAGTTTTCGTCGCGAAGTATTCCCCCTCGGCATATCCTTTATCGACCATTCCACCAACTTCGTCGTCCACTTCGACCTTGGTCCCGAGAGCTTCCTTTCCTTCCTTGATCATAGCTTTCAGTTGCTGGTTGAACCGCTTGATACTTGCGTCGTCCTCAAGCTCTCGTTTCCTAACTTTTGCTGCGTACAGCTTCGCTTCGGGGGAGAGAACCTTTCCACTTTTTATTGGTGTAGCGCCTGGCGAGCGTGGAGACGCAAATGATGCCGGCCGGCTCGGATGCAGAACCGGAGAGCCAGCAAGTGAAGTCAAAGACGGCCTGGAGGCGGGAAGAATTGGTCTTCTGCCGGCTTTGGATGTGACAGGTCGTGCTGATGCCGTAGCCGGCCTTCGTTCTGGACTGCTTGCTGTAGGTACTTTCCGGGCGGCAATCCTGAAGGGGCTCCTCTCGCGAGAGCTCGGCGTACTGCTAACAAGAACCCAACTCGCTCTCAACTCTCCTTCACCCTTAATTCGCTGGATCTTCTTGGCCGGTCTGGGAGAAGTATTGTGATCCCTGGACATGTAATCCGGAATGAAGTCTTCGTCTGGGAATTGACCAGGTATTAGAGTGGATCCACGTCCGTCGCCTCGGAACGATTCGTCTCTCTCTTCCACATCCTGCCATATGCTCTGCTCCTCTCGCAAAGTCTGGTATGGCTGCCTCATCTGGTAGCTTCTTCCACCTCCTGCATAGAAGCCGCGAAACGCACTTGCTGTGCAGAAGTCCCACACTTTCTCTGCAACACCACCGAGAACATCGAAGACAGCTTTACCCCATCCATCTTGGGCAGTCGGGGAAACGTAGACTCTACTCCTGCCATTGCTTTCACGTGACAATGGTGCCGGAGTGTAGGGAAAATAGCCATCTTGTTGAGAGGCTCGGTGATATCCCGCGCCACTGCGTCCGCGCCGATATGCAATCCGCGATTGGCTGTAGCCAGAGTCTTCTGGGTCAAATGTTGAGGCTGCTGCTGCGGTCGGAGTATCGAGGCCACCAGCGAGAATATATCTGGTGTTTACAAGTGGCGCTGGACTTGTGTTACCGGGCGTGAGAGATGCTGAGGACTGCCCCGATGCCAAGTCTGTCCATCCATTCGCGGTAGCTGAGTATGTTGTTGCCCGTCCGAACGCTGCTGAGTCCCGGCGTAAACGCTTGCGGCTTCTGCAAATCTTGTCATCGCCAGCATCGCTTATGAGAGAGGCTGTTGATTGGTGAAGTAAAGAGGATGCTGAGGGTGTATTAGGAGGTTGGTAGATATGGAACCTTTCGCCGACATTGGTGTCGAGCTTAGGTGCGAGAGTATTGTCTAAGCTCAAGGATCCTGGTATCGCACGATACGTTGAAGCTGTGAAAGCCATGACCTACGAAGTTTGAGCCACTATCTGGCTTGGAATGTTCGCTATGAATGAAACCGTCGATGCTGCGGAGCGATCATTGGGCTTTGGTTGCCTAGCACAACCAACACGAAGCGAATATCTGAAGTCCTTACAATAATAATATCATCCTGTCATACTATTCAGATTAGGTCGCATCAATTTGAAATTATTCCTGGACCAGCAGTTCGGTTGTTTCATTACTTTGTTATTTAATAGTCGTCAACATACTGCTGCAATGACTTTCCGTTCCGTCTATCAAGTGTTGACACGAAAAGGCGATTCTGGCGATACTCAATTGGTTGAGTGCATCACTGTAATATAGCATTGGCATACTTCTTCAATGGCGCCTTGTGCTGGTACTGGGTGCATTGTTATACACCTTTATCAATCTGTCTATTACAACTTCTGTCCCTTCCATTCCCTGCCTGCAGCTCTCATGGCCTCTTCCCCATCGAATAGGACACACCACCCCTCTCCACCACGCCCGCCATCACCACCAATCCCGGCCTTGAACTCCCGTTTGGCGTATGCCAGGCCTTCGTCGTTGAAACTTCCTGGCTGCAACCACACTGCCGCCACTCCAGCTTCCTTCGCTTCCTGGAGTACCTTAAGCGTTGCCGCCGGTGGTGTGATGATCGAGATAGATGTTTCCGCTGGAGACGGAAGAGCAGAAGGGGATGCAACGGTAGGGTACGTGTGAGATGGAAGAGAGATCTGCGGGGTACGCGGATTGATAGGTGTCACGGGAAGGGAGTGTCCGTGATACCATGCAAGGACTGTTGGATATGGTCAATATGGCTTTTTCAGAAGCAGGCACGGGAAGTCTATATGACAGACCTCTATATCCAAATTTACTGGCGTCTTGGCTTGCGCCAACGACGGCAAAGCGCGGTGAAGAGAAGAACGTTTTTACTGCTGCCTCCATATTGGCAATGCTGATGGAAAGTTGATTAAAGTTGTCGTTCGCCGACCAGAGATCGGTTTCTCGGATGCCGAGGTCTGCTCGATGACGTTGGTGGGGTTCATATAATAAGGTATGTGTACTCAGCGAAGCTGTTTAATCCAGGTTCGACCCTTTTTCCAGACTCGAGGATTCGAATATTCTGTGTACTTAAAATTCAGATGATAGCTTTCCTAAGCGTACTAGCCTGAAAACGGCTTCCTTCAATCGTGTGTTGACCGTGACTTAAGCAGTCCGCCAGTCACAAGTCAGCATTTATGGCAGCCTTCGCGTTCGTACTCTGCTGCGAAGCAATGCTAAAATACTAATATACACCAGAAAGTCCACTTTCTCGCACGGAAATTACGCTGCCTTTCGTCCTGGCTATCCAACTTCTCTCTACAACACAGTACTCAGTTACCATCATGGCCCGAGGGACCTCTGCGTTGACCTTGGCTGTGGCCATGGCGTCGTAACGCGCCATCTCTCTGCCGCCTTCGCCCATGTCATTGGTACAGATCCTTCGAAAGGCATGATCGATCAGGCGCAGTCATCAAGCCCAAAGGTTGAATATCCGAATGTAGAATTCAGAGAAGCTAGCGCCGAAAGTTCGCCGTTCTTGGAAGATGGCAGTGTGGACATGGTAGTGGCCGGGCAAGCCGCACATTGGTTCGAGTATGAGAAACTGTTTCCGGAGATGAAGAGGATCGTTCGAATGAATGGGACACTGGCTTTCTGGGGTTACAAGGACCACGTCTTCGTCGATTATCCAAGAGCGACAAAGGTAATGAATGACTATGCTTATACCAACAATGAGGGGCTACTTGGTCCATACTGGTCGCAGCCAGGAAGATCGATCGTCGAGGATAAACTGCGGGCTATCAAGCCACCGACGAAGGACTGGGAGGATATTCAGAGGATCGAGTACGAACCGGCCACTAATGGGCCCAGATCCGGCCAGGGAACGATGTTTGTTAGTAAGCGGATGAAACTAGGGGATTGCATGTCTTATATCCGGACTTGGAGCTCGTTTCATGGGTGGCGGGAGAAGCATTCCCATATCAAGAGAAGAGAAGAGGGTGGGAAAGGGGATGTAGTGGATGAAATGTTCGATGAAATGGTGAATGCCGAAGAGGACTGGAGGAAAGAGGGAGACTGGCGAGAAAAGGAGGTTGAGATAGAATGGGGTACTGGCCTACTATTAGCAAGAAGAAGGTAGGACCGGTGAGTATATGCATTGTGTGACAGACAGGTCACAATACGGATGCCAGCAGCGTTGGAAGATCCACCACACCGAGAGGAAGGATATAAATCTAAAAGTATGGATGTCTTAGAGCTTCTCGCCGTCTGGTAGGGTATCAGAAGACGAGAACGAGCACAAGAATAGTTTTGATAAAGTGTAGTAGTGCGAGCAGTCGCGAACAAGCCTATGTAGCCATTAGCACGAATCCTTAGAGATCGTGCCGCTGATTTACACAATCGGGTAGGAATACCTATTCGGGTACAGTGCTATTCAAAATTCCGTGCCTCAATCTCAGTTTTTCAAACATCATGTAAGGATGGGTTTGGCAGTTATGTGATGATGGATCAAGTATGCGGGTTCAGTTGATAGAATTGTCACTAACCCCTCTATGAGGAAGTTGGGCGGACTATATGCTTCTCATAAAGGCTAGCTTAGTAATTCTTATGAAGGGCTCCTTGCCCTTGTGAGCTTACTAAAATGCTATCTAGTGGAAGTCTCCGCAGTGGGGATTATAATGCTCTTACATTTGTCTCCTCTCTTATAACACTGTGTCCTCACAGTGCTTAAGACAGTGAGATAACTCCTGGAAGACGAAGGGATATTGAGGTAAAAAGATTGCCATACATGGGTTTGGTTTTACGGGAGGAAGGTATACACGCTGAACAGACAAGACATCGTCAGGGCCCGGCATTCTTCCAACCACGTCATGTTCCGGTGGATTTTCATGATCTGGATCGATCGTAAGGGCGTGGGCATGACGCAGTGCAGGTTCTCCAAGTAATATGTCAATGTCGGAATCTTCGAGTACCATAAAATGCTCTGCAAACTCCGTCTTCTTGACACCAGCACTGAAGGGCAGCCTCACGCTGCACTTTACAGTGAAGTGCTTCCCACTAATGTCCTCGAAGATTCTTTCTGATGCTGTTTGGATATCTTCATCCAAACCCAACTCTGTGACGAGTGCTCGAGACATGAAGTTCTCGTTGAAACCAGTGTCCATTTTGGCCCAGAGGTTGACAAGATTGCCATTCTTCTTTTACATTGTGAGACACATGATTGTTGGATCGCGTTCGGCCTTATGAATCATGAGCATCAGATTCCGATTCCCATTGTTTAGATTTTGAGACAAGAGAAAGTTACACACAGGATTGCCGGTGACCTTGAGCTGAACATCACCTGTTTCAAGCAGATTCTTGTCGTCTTTGCTAAGAGTTGACATGGTGCGTAGAAAGTGGATAGGGTAAGAGTGTCAGGATGTTCTTTGTGTGCATGAAAGATGAAGAACGGAGCTGGAGTGCGCTAGAAGGGTCAAAGGCAGCCTTATTAATCCGTACGGGTGTCAGGTGAAGGGCAAGGCAACGTGCTGACTGCAGCCTCTCGAACTCCGGTGACGAGTACATTCTGCCGCTGCGCTGATAAGGGTCCAATTCCTTGACATCAATTGGTGACTGACCCAGCTTCTGCAAACCACTGTGCGACTTGCAAAAACGTCGAGTTATCTGCAAGGTTGAAGCAGGCTTCCTCCAGAAGCAGGCAGCAAAGCTCTGACAGACAGGACAGGAGAGCTCCCACCAAAAGCCAAACATACGATAATAATGAAGATTACCGTATCTTTTTTGAAAACACGGCTTACTTCTTGCGTTCTCCAATTTGGCATGTGTCAAGAACATTGAGACATGTCAGACATCAGTATCTCACCGCAGGAGAGTTCTGTCCCGTCCATGAAAGAGAAACCAGTTCATGGCTACCCGAGCCTCGCCCACTTTGTCGGTAAAGAAGTTGGTTACGCCATTTTCCGGCGCTTTGCATCGCTGAACGCGAAAACCCTTTTGGACCTCCAAGCCGAGCTTGTACAGCTAGAACATGAATTGAACGACCTCGAAGTCCAAAACAGCAAATATGACGAAAAAGAAGCGCTTCAATGCCGGGTTTCCGAGCTAAAGAATGCTCATCTGGGCTCAAGTGGCCACAAGCAATGGCAAAAGGTGCTTGAGACCCGAGAGAAGCTTGAATATTATAGTAAGTCTTTTTCCCGCCTTAATGGAGTCTTTGTGACGGAGAATTTTGCTCCCCGTCTTCGTACATGTAGACAATTTTCGAATGGTGGTGTAAGTGCCAAGAGATCTTAGATCTGCCGGAACCGAGATCTCAGCCCGTTTCTACGTCATGCATCTACGATTAGCTTGGGGACGCGTTTGATATGAGCGCAACGCCACGTCCGGATTAAGCTTACGATTGTCTACACAACACCGACCATGTTATGTGGCCAGAAGGCCCGAGAGTATGCCTCCTTTTATTCCACGCAAGCGGAGGCGATCATCGTCGCCGTCGCCGTCGCTCTCAAATGAGACGAAGAAGACGTCTGCAAAAAAACCCACTCTATTCGACACACTTGACGCCAAGCCGATAGCCTCCAATACCGTCCAAGACAACGAAGCCTTCCTTGACAAGCTGAATGCGGACAGCGACTCATCCCTCAGCGACCTTAGTAGCTCTGAATTCGAAGATGCGATACCAAATCACCCCTCCCCAAATCGACGCAAAGTCGAAGAGGATGAGAATGAGGAAGACGAGATGGACTGGGAGGACGCAATGGCCCCAGATGCCTCGATAGCTACGACACCCGCAGCACTCCTTTCGGGCGATCTCGAAATTACACTTGACAAGGCGGTTCGAACTGGCTCGCTCACCAACCCGCACGGTAAGAAGAAAGGGCCGAGTAAAAAGGAAAGGGAGATACGGGTAGTTACCCACTGCATGCATGTACAGTTCCTGATGTTCCACAACCTAGTTAGGAATACGTGGGTGTGCGATGACGAGGTGCAGAAGATCTTAGTGCTGCAGCTGCCACTGGGCGTGAAGAAAGAGGTTGAGAAGTGGAGGATGGCTTCCGGAATGCTCGTGGAGAGGCCGCAGGAGGTGCCAAAAATACCTGGGAAAGGAAAAGGGAAGCAAGTGGCTGATCGAAAGGCTTTGAAGCATAGAGATCAGCGTGATTGGGGCCAAAAGGCGGAGAGACAGGAAGAAGGCGTGCCGAACATGAGCCGCGGTGATCCTTTGCTACGGTTGCTTAAGATACTGGCTGCGTATTGGAAGAAGAGATTTACAATTACAGTACCAGGTCTTCGTAAGCAAGGTTACAAGCCACTTGAAACACTGGAGGCCGAAATCGCGTCTTTCCGGAACGACAGTCATTGTGCAGAAGAGCATGGGGAGAGAATAAGTAATCTTGCGCAGTTCAGAGAACAGGCTAGGAAGTGTGAAGGAAGCCGTGACGTTGGCGCACAGCTCTTCACTGCACTTATCCGAGGACTTGGGCTCGAGGCAAGAATGGTTGCCAGCTTACAACCTGTAGGGTTTGGTTGGAGCAAAAGCGAGCAAGCAGCAGCCAAGAGGAGGAAGGATCGAAGATCTTCAGGCAAGCTTTCAGAGAATGCTCAGCAATCGAATGTAGATGACGGCGATGTTGATGCGGCTAAAGGTTCCAGCTCATTGTCCGACATAAGCGTTGATGAGGCTGTCGTTATTGATCGGAGAAACGCCGTATCAGGACCCGGAGCAAACTCGAAGACGCCTGCCGCAAGGAAACGCAGAGGCAAAGGGGCGAAAGACGCACCCATCGACTTGTCAGAAGACTCCAGTGACTTAAGCACTGTATTTGATGGAGACGATAATGACTCTGTCATTGATGCAACTCCGTTAACGCCGCGAAAAGCTCCTGCCAAAACGTTCGATAAAGACCTGCCTTTCCCAATATACTGGACTGAAGTAGCCTCGGCTATCACGAAGGATGTCATTCCTGTCGACCCTCTCATTCTCACGCCTCCAATCGCAACGAATGATGAACTTCCATCTTTATTCGAGCCTAGGGGCGCCAAGGCGGATAAAGCAAAGCAAGTGCTTGCCTATGTAGTGGCCTTTTCTCCTGATGGAACGGCCAAAGATGTAACTACACGTTATCTGAAGCGTCATATGTGGCCTGGAAAGACTAAAGGGATGAGATTACCTGTGGAAAGGGTGCCGATCTACGATAAAAGGGGCAAAGTAAAGAGGCATGAGGAGTATGACTGGTTTAAGGGTGTTATTAGTGGCTACAAAAGAACCGACAATATGAGGACCGCCGTGGATGATCTGGAGGAAGTGAAAGATCTCAAGCCTGTCAAACCTGAGAAGAAGGCGACTAAGGAGGGTGAAGAAACCTTACAAGGCTACAGAAACTCTGCGGAGTTTGTTCTCGAGCGTCACTTGAGAAGGGAGGAAGCGCTACTACCAGGAGCGCATCATGTGAGGATTTTCATGACTGGTAAAGGCGACAAGGGTAAAGAAGAGAAGGTTTTCCTGCGTGAAGACGTGATGATTTGCCGTACAGGCGAAAGCTGGCACAAGGAAGGCAGGCAAGTCAAACCTGGAGAGTACCCAATGAAGATGGTTCCAGTCCGAGCTGTGACCCTTACAAGGAAACGAGAGGTAGAGGAAGCAGAGAGGGACGGAGGCGAGAAGCTGAAGCAAGGTCTATACGCTTGGGATCAGACGGAATGGATCATTCCCTCGCCTATAAAGGATGGTATCATACCGAAAAATGCGTTTGGAAATATCGATTGCTATGTTCCGACTATGGTGCCTGAAGGGGCGGTACACATTCGGCGGAAGGGTACAATGAGGGTCTGTAAGAGGCTAGGGATTGATTTTGCAGAGGCTGTTACTGGCTTCGAATTTGGAAAGCAGCGCGCGGTACCAGTGATTACGGGTGTTGTCGTGGCAGAAGAGTACGAGGAGATGGTCATAGATGCTTGGAAAGTCGGCGAAGAAGAGCGCAGGAGAAAAGAGGAAGGGAAAAGGGAGAAGGTTGCTTTGGCCCTGTGGAGGAAGTTCTTGATGGGTTTACGAATTGTAGAGAGGGTGAGGGAAGAATATGGCGGAGATGCTGATGCTGATGCACATATGAAGGAGGGGATGAACCCTTTCACGAACCAGAATAAGAGGAAGCAGCGATCCTCGAACAGAGACAGCGAGCAACAGCTTGTTAGGGATGGCGATGCTCAAGAAACCGAAGATCACGATATGGCAGGTGGCTTCGTACCAGAAGACTATCAGGATGACATTGATGGAGGCGGTTTCATCCCTGCGCTAGGCACGAATGGAGAAGAGAGCATCGTATTTATGATTGACCATGGAGAGTCCGCAGTCACGAGAAAATCGATCACTGGTGCCTCCCGTAAAACACCAACATCCTTGCAGTCAGCTCATCGGGAAATATTACACCAACCGAGGCCAAGCGATACTTACAAGGAACCTTCAGCGCAAGCGGCGAAAGCAGCATCAGAGAAGTCGCAAAAGTCAGGGAGCAAGACCGCAAAACCGCAGCAAAAGGCCGGAAGAGCAACCATGCGAGGTGCTAAATCGAGCAACAATATCGCCAATGAGCCGAAACAAAAACGCCGTGCTGCGCAGTCGGACGTCGAAGATAGGTCGTCCGAGCTCTCCAGTTTACAAAGCAACAGCGACGATGAGCCTGGTACTGAGGCACCCGTCCTGAAAAACGCATCAACGGCAAAGCGCAGAATCGCCGATGAAAAGTCTATACCTTTCGACGCGTTGCAAAGCACTACACCGCCATCTACGAGCCGCAAAGTCAACAGAGCAACGCCAAAGCGCGAAGCTGCGCGCAAGAGTGAGACCGCCGTGAAAAGTCATTATTTCGAACGTGTTGACAGCAACGACGAGGATGGCTAAGACAGTGAGACATCGTATGAGGGTGTTGCTCTAGGTTTATTGACAGCGGAGACTTTTTCGAATGGTAAGACTCGAAAGGTACGTGGTAGAAGATCATCAAGAAAGACATTGTGAATTATGCCGGATCTCAGAACAGGGTCCGGTTACCAAGGATATTCTTACTATGTCTCACACTGACTTAGCATGTACTTCGTACCAGCTCACCGTCTGAGGCTTTGCTTGTCCGGTAGCTTGAGCTTACCTTACCCCTCTAGTGCAGAAAGCAAAGCTGAGGTAGTGTCAGGATCCTAGCATATGCTCGGCTCCTAACATAGGGGTAACCATATGACTAATCTAGGCGCTAGTGCCAACTTCTATAAGGTAGGTATAGACCGGCCTTCTGGAGAGTTTTCCTGTCTTCAGCGGTTAGTTCTAATACGATAGCCATTGACTGGTTGAACCTCTACAAGTTATTCAATATATTCAGTCTGAAGTTCGACCAAGTTCGACACTTCGAACTAATCCGAACTTGTTACTAGTCAGCGGCTCCTGCCACAGCACTTCGAGTACCCCTATAGAAGACAGGCGACTCACAGGTAGCTTGAATGGAATAGTCTAGATTGACCTGTTTTGCAAGTGTTCTGTCTATATGGGCAAATCGTCTTTATCTAAATCTGCGGATTTCCCTTTTCTTCCATGATGAGATCTTTGGAAATATAACAACATCTTTACACCGAGTCATTCCGTATTTGAGCTCATCTTAATTTAGCTTTGCTGATGGTAGCAACGAACGAGTCTTCGAAGTTGGCCGGCGACACCTGGCTTTGCTGCGAGCAAGGTCTGAAAAACTACATCAATCGCACTAATAGTCCAGTTCGACTTCCTCATTCACTCTTTCTTTACGTTATGTGCTCATTGACAAGCACAGCAATCGCACGGCTTCTCAGTAGCCGTTCTCGACGCCATCACACCCAAGCAATTGACACTACATTCACTACCTCTGACTGATAAGATAACATCAGGACCTAATCCAATACCTACTCCACACAATGTCTTATCAACCGGAGCACGACCTCCGCCCGGATCATGTTCCCCGTTGGAATGTTGTCGCAGACACCGAGTTGACAATCGTCTGGGCTGAACGCTTCTGCCGTCTGCCTCTGGACAGCTCTGGCAGTCTCTGCGGACGTACTGCACCCTTTAGTAAGGTTGAAAACCTACGCACTCATGTGCGGAGGCACATTACGCAAGATCCAGCTTTCTTTGGCACGTTCAGGATCAAGGATCGCGGGAATCCAGGGAGGCTCAACATGAAAGAAAAGAGAGATGGTAGACTGTGAGTAGCATAGACCTGCACTTCCTAAAGTAACAAAATTGCACGACGGGTACTGATGTCTGAAAAGGGCGGTAGCAGCAGAATTGGAAAGAAGATCGCAGCCAGGTGCGGCTTGGAATGGAGCGCAAAATCATGCTGTGATTGCGGAGCAATCGACCACACCAGAATTACATGTGCATTCAGGCGCAATGAGTAGCATAGGCAGAAAGGGACCCGAATATAGTCAAGATCAGGTACGTTATTGTGTGCGCAGAGTTTGCGCTAAGCCCTATCTCACCTCAGTTTTGGAGCTACCTCCACTCACTTTCTACATTCATTCAACTCACTTCCAACATTCCTTTGTATGCTATGTTAAGCAAGCATTAGCAATAGATATCAGATTACACTTCAAGAAGAACCTCCAATATACTGTGATTACTTGTCGCTAACGTTAATACTCTACAGAATCGCCTTTCGCAGTCACCAGCCTTTTGCCCGAGGAAACGCATGAAGATGGAACCAACTGTCACAAAGTTTTCGAACCCGGAGCAACAAAATATCGTCATCGAAACTACAAACAACAGCGGACATGAGCCTGGCGTCAGTCTTAATGTCGCTCCACGTCCAGATCTTGAAAAACTACCTCCTCGAAGACGTGGAGAGGGCAGCACTGCAGGCGATATCTTCAAGGTGGAGCTTTTCGATGAGTCAGAAGGCAGTCTATACGGAGTGTGAGTAATCCAGGTTCTCAGTTCACCATTGGATTGCTGACTACTGGACTTGTAGATCGCCTCAACCCGAAGCTCACATTGCGCAGCCTCCAGATCATGGGCCCAGAACACATGAGTCCGAACCTATTGAATCACATGTTCGAGACTCGCTGTCAGGCGAAGACGAAGCGGTCAATGCACCATTGCACCCTCGGGCTGCTGACGCAGCTGCTGATTCTTCAGTTGAACAACTACCCTCTCAACGACAACCACGGCAACATCTCAGAATGCCATTGGTCATCCGTAGACTACCACCTCCGCCCGTGGACCTCACCATTCCAGATAAGCCTGAAGAGTTCACATTTAGATTTCTACTGAGTAACCTACGAGGAAGTTTGGAGTCGTCATGTTGCTACCACTTCACAAAGCACACCCAGTCTCAGGTTTATCCCGTCAAAGCATGGTACGCAGTCGATTCTGAGCAAGAGCCGTTCATGCCAACCAGTCCTGGTCGTCATGGCGCGAAATTGACGCTCTTCATGCCAGAGACTTCAGAGATGGACGATTTTAACCTGATGGGACCTGCAGCGTTATTTGTCAAGCGGGAAGGGAGTGGCTACCTCTACTTCGGAACTTACAGACAGCCAAGATACTCTGACCGGTTGAGCTACTCGGAAATGGAGCTCGAAGTTCCCGAAAGCGTCAAATTGCACCGTGCACAGAAGGCTGGGAAGAAAGGCAAGCCCAAATGGATGGTGCAGGCCATGAAGGACGAAAAGATAGTGAGCACGAACGAGGATGCAGAGGCGATCGAGCCTGAAGATATACTGAGAGCGTTTGAAACAGTAAGTGCAGGACATTTCCATGAGATCCGACCCTGTTTTCAACATGTGCGGTCAGCCAAACTAAACATTTGGCGCAGGCAGATACGGATTTCCCTCGAGGTCTGCGGTTGTATTGGGAGTACTTTGAGTGCATTGGCTACGATCGGGAACTGTACGACGCTCTAGTCGCGAAGAAGAAATCGACTGAATGAGAGACGAGCATGAGATGGGAATACGGGATGAAGGTTCGGGAGATCTGGTCCTGTTCTTCCAGCCTTGTACGATACCAAAATCCTACTCCGCATGGTCCAGCTTAGATGGGCGACCTCCTCTCACATATGTGATTCCTCCAGCGGGCTTAATTGGTACTTAGAAAAGGGCTGGCTAACTCCTACGAGCCTTGTCTGATAGTGTTCCAGTTCGCATAGGTCAATCACATAGGAATGTCTACCCAGCTTCGAAGTTTAAAAATTGTCACTGTCACCAAGAACACAGATCGTCATTGCCTATCTTGTCGTCATCTCATTCTTGGCCAACGACCCCTAGCACCAACCAGAAGCGATCCAGCCCTCATGAAATGTGCAACGACTCAACAGCACTGAAAATTCGTACGATAGAGCTATCTCCCAAAATCCTCAGCTCCAAATCATCACCCTATCATAACCAATCACCACAACCCTATCGTGATAAACCATTAAAAACCCAACTCGTCATAATCACAATACATTCCTACACTAACCCACAACGGCACCTTCCACCCCGCGTCTCCGCCCTCAACATCCCAACCCCAACCCGATTACCATCCCCACCCCCAACTCGCCTAACACCCACCCCACTCCCGTATTCTACTCTACTCAAGTTCGTACAAACCTTACAAACATCCCACCCATGGCGCGCACGACCTTTTCAAGAACCGTCCTTGTTTGTATCTCTTCGCTCTGAACTCCGACCTGGAATTCGAAAACGTCTGGAGGATAGAGGATAGAAGACGGGACGGCTATGGACGGACAGACACCGACGATATTTTCAGAGGAGTGGGAGGGGGCTTTTTAGCGTCGTGGCGCCTCCGTGTGAGAGCCAGTGGGGATTGAGGGGTAGGGTTTTCGGAGTGCTGGATGAGGGGATGAGGTGAGATTCGTGAGGGGTTTGTATAATCACGTGTTCGTGGGAGGGCTGGTGATAGGAAGAAGTGGCGGGGATGGTACTTTGTACTGAGTGTTGTTGTTATGGCGCGCTGGGGAGAGGACGACGAAGGGGCCGAAGGAGTGGTATGAAAGGAGGCGAACAGGGAGGAATTATTGTCGCGGAGGAGTAGTCAGACGTAGACAAGGGCCCTGAATACGGACCTTGGAGCTCCTTATATCATGTCTTGGTAACATCAGCTTAGCTATAGTATAGTTCGAGGCCTTCGGATTGCAGTACGCCGGGTCTCTGACCAATAGTAGATGCGCGCAACCGTGCCTTTGTGATAGCTTGAGATAGCACCGTTGTGAATCTTGATGAAGAAACACCAGACGCCATCGTGATATTTGCCCGTACCACCTCCGAGCCCCCCAAACCTTCAGAACTAACACCAAGATAAAGTGAGGTCGCTGCATTTCACAAGCCACGCTCTCAATCGCCTTTCTTGCGCCGAACCTCCTCAGGTATGGGCCGACCCCTCAGCGGAAACCTTTCCCGAAGCATCCTTTCTTGATCGTCTCTTGCACTGCCGGCTCCCACTATCTGATCACCGCCACCCGTGGCCCGGACTTCAACACCCTCGTCGCCGACATCGAACGCATCACTCAGCTCAATAAGGTCTCCGACTCCACTCTTTCCGCCCGGAGGCGGCTCGATGATAGTTGCAGCTTTCGTTGCTAGCTTCCTCACCCAGCCCTCGATAGCTCCACCCATGTTCTCGATGCCAGTCGAGGATGTAGAAGTAGTAGAATCGAAAGAAGCACGAGGTGCTACATTAGGCAAGTGAGGGGCAAAGAGTTTGTTCAGCCCATCCTGTGCTGGTCCAGGACTAGCCCCTCTTCCTAGCGTACCAACACCGCCAGGACCCTGTAAGTGCTGCGCAAAGTAGGATCCAGAAGAGGATCGTGATTTACGACGACGAGGCGAGTTTCCTGAATATGGCGGCCGGGGAAGCTCCAGGGAGGCGGATGGAGTGTCAAGATCGGAGTATGAGTTGGAGTTTCGCCGGTTCCGTGGGAAGAAGCCAAGCGTTCTGCGAAGCAAACGCGCAATCTCAACAGCTGCAGGGTGTCCATCGATGATCACCCATGAGTCGTGCTTCCAAGGCGGATCATCATGGTGCTCATCAGACATAGATGGTGATGTTGCTATACTGGCGGCGGAGGACTCTTTCGATTGAGGTGGTGGTGCTGGTCTGATTGGATTACCCCATGCACCGTCAACGTCAACGTTGCTCGACTCCGGTGGAAAGGTTTCCATTGAATCCCCGCCAAGAAAGTCAGTCGTTTCTTCAGGCTCCGAGACTTTACGACCTTTTACCCCACAGGCCTCAACTGGCAAGACGACCGTCTTCCGGACTTGGATGGTGTCATTTGGCCATAACCTGTTGGCTTTCCTGAAAACGGCTGCTTGACAGTTGAACTTGATCATCACACCAGCGAGCGTATCATCTGGCCTAACGTGATGCACGTAGACCAGCGCATCCCTATCCTCGTGCTCGGCTGGCGGAGCAGAGATCGACACTCGATCATCAGAGACTCTCCGCTTGAAACGCCCACTCGAGTCCGGGAATGCGTGACCGTTCGCTGCGAGCAATGTCTCTCTTTTTTTTGCCTTCACTAATGCTTGCCGTTCCTCTCGTGAACCAACTCCAATCTGCTTATCCCCTACTACCGAAGGACCCCACTGCGTAGGCGGCGCACTGCTTACAGCACGCCGGTGCTTTGTTTGGCATGGATATTTCCGTCGAGATGGCTTAAACCCTGCATAGGAATTGTCCTTCGTGGCCCTCACGGTATCATTGCCTAACAGATTTGACGCTATGCTTTGTAGCGATGTCCATGAAGTCCCCCACAACCCGGTCGCAAATGTCGTTGGCGTAGCCTGGCCACCTCCTAGGCTAAGTCCACCTAGAGGGCGTACGGTTCCCACCGAAGACTTCTGGGGACTGTTGTTTGCCGAAACAGAGCGCGAGGGATGTCTACTCGGGATGGGCGAGACGGCTCGTGAAGGGCGAGGTGATTGAGAGGTGGGGTCAAGTTGGGCGCTGCCGTTGTTGCCAGACCGGTAAGAGAGGTCATCATCGACGGAGACGAGTCTTCGGTTTCGAGGTCGTATTGTAGAAGCGCTACTGGTAGAAGCTGTAGACCGATTGCGAAAAGGGAGATCTGTGTTCATGGCCAGAGCCGCCGACAGGGCCGGAGAGATAGTCGTGGCATGTAGAGATGTATAGCTTCAAGTCTCGCCCTCCTAGAGAAAGGAAGAACATGCGCGTACGTCAGACTTGTAGGAGATAGAAAGCATCACTGTCTTCGAGTTTCACTTGGGCGAATTTGAGTATTGTATTCATTCGTCAAACGCAAGAAGCGACGCATCACCGACTGTACTCTACGGTGGACTGAATCTCTACTCTTGTTTTGTGTCGGAACTACCCTCCGCTTACACTATGCAACTTTTGTTGTCATTCTACTGACTGGTGGTAAGATGTCTTCAAGTAAGAACGCGTGCTTTGGTACTGGCATGTCTCTGGATGGCTCAAGTAACATCTCCTAAAGCCAAGAGTTGTGGGTGATACGTCTTAGTTAGGGCATCGTCGCAGGTATAATTTAAATTGGGCTAGGAGGACAGCCTTTCAGAAGTAGTGGATCAAGTTCATCTAAGAAAATCTATATCAGGATTGCACTTTGACTGAATTCGACTCTACCCTTATCGTCCAATGTTTACAACCCCGATGGTTAGCTGTGCGATACGAGCTATTGCGTACTGAATTGTGATACGCTAAGTATACTTGAGGCTTTCTCACATTGTGACCTTGCCTTCGAAAGGATATTTAGCTCGTAATGGCAAGGTTTCGTGCTCCGCATCTGAACAAAACGAAATACTCTTCACAACCTGTGCAAAAGCCTGCAGAACTCCCTTCGTAGTTTGCGATCAATACATGCTAGAGGGGTATCAGACCAGACCAGCTGATGCGCCGAGTCAAACAAGTGTATCCGCATTCAGCCCGCTCAAATCGTTGATCCCAAAGAATTGGAACCTAATACAATCCTTTGTTAACACAGGATGCAGATGCAGACGAACACTCGCACGTGCATGGGAGGACTCACCAGTCTTCGACATTCAAGGTAGTTGGTACAATCGACCCCTGGCCCCTCGAGCTATTGCTCCAGTTATCGTCTGGGCTCTGCTCCTCCGCGTACTGATTCGGCCACGCAGGCTGCGGTTGCATGCCATGTATCTGCGACAAACCATGTTGGCCGTGCATGGCTTGTAAATTCGGCACACCACCATCTTGCGAGCCGCGCAAGGTACGTTGAGGAAGTTGTTGCTGGCCGGACATTTGTGGGTGAGGTTGCTGTTGCATATTTGGTCTTTGGAGATGTGGCATCTGGAGTTGAGGGTCGATCTGTTGAACTGGAGGTGAGAAGTGTGGGAGCGACATATTAGTACCATCCGGGAAGAGTTGATCAGGTTGAAAATTCTCCCATAGAGATTGAGAGATGGGCAGGGAGTTTCGAGTTACTAGGAATAGATCTGGTGGAGTTGCGGGAATAGAGTATGAAGGATTGAAAGGAGTTGGAGGGCGAGTATTTCCTCGAGAGTTACCACCACCCATTAAGGCGTCATTGGAGTGGCGAAGATGAGGAGAGGAGTTTGAGGGTGCGCCCATTGGAGCCATTGGAGCCGGATGGCCTAAGTCTCTGGAAGGGGTGACTGCTGGTGTTTGAGGTCGTGACCTCTCGTAAGATACCTGCGGAGCAGGTGGACCGTTCGTAAAGCCGAGCTCCATGTCATCATACTTGCGCTTATGTGTCTCCTCTCTTTTGAGGGAAGACGCAGCGTTATGCTTCGCTTTTCTGTGCCGCCTTCCCGCTGCTTTCTGAAGTCTCTCTTCAAGTACCTTGTTCCCAAGGATCGACTCAAAGAGCGTATGGACCATCTTTGCGACCAACCAAACTTTGGATACCTCTTTCAGTGCATCCATGCACACCCGCATCCTCTCCTGAGTAGCAGCAACGATTGAGGGGACTGAGGAGCGCATTTGGTACACATGCATGATCAGGGCCGAAAACAAGCTGTAAACACTGCATGTACAGCTCAGCTTCACGCGGGTCCCCGGAAGGTCTCGAATGCTTACATGAAGGCGGGAGTGAAGCGGAGCTCATCGTGTGCCTGCAAATTCTCGATGATTGAGGTTATCATGCCAGCAGCTTGGAAAGCAATATTCCGTGAGGGATACGCTGCATCGTCAGGGTATTCATGTCGTGAGGCATTGCTTTGTGAAGCAGCAGGAGGCATATGCGCCCTGTGAAGCAAGCATAGCGTAGTGCTGCCCAAATCTTAGCACCGTGAACATGAACTCTCAAAGCTTCACTTACTAGTAATTTGCGTGCAGTAGCGCAGACCAGAAGTGATGCCTTGGGCGTTCCCAGTAGACTTCTTTTGGGCAATTTTGCAGCCAATCTGCCAACGCCATGTCGCTATGAGTGAGATCAATGGCGTTCATCCGTCGTGCTTTCGAAGCTACAGAATACTGCTGGGACAGTACAAGGCCCATAATCTCGCATAGTTTGACGTACTGTAGGAAGAATTGTATGTGCATCGGATCCGAGGGGTATTCCGCGACAAAATCAGTCTCATCCTCGATGAAGTCATCTTCAGAAACCATCTCTACGTCAGAATCATCAGTGTTGATGTGTACTGGTCGTCCGAGGGCCACAGCTACTGATCGATCTCTCGTAAAAAGGGTCCACCAGATTCTCTTCCATAACCGCTTATCTGCTTTGCTCAGCTGTGAACCCTCGACACTGATTTTCGTTAACGTAGAACGAGATATTTAAAGGGGAGGTGGTGTACCTTCGATGCATGCCCGAGCCCTGGGCAACAATGGTAGCAACTCTGCTCCAGTAAAAGACGTTCTTCGTCACATCTAAAATGATATCATATCAATGAGAGCACGCAAACGAGCCTTGCTCATGAATCTTACCCTCAGGTCCCTCCCAGTACCATCCCATGAGAACAAGCGCTTGAACAATTGTGACTCTATCGTCTTCATAGTTGGCGTCATAAAGGGCTTTCGCTCGCTTGTAAAACGTCATTGCAGCGGGAGTGGTGGATCCGTTTGCGTCCATCAACTGAGGGTTTGAGCACACTCGTGAGCCAGCAAGAAGGATTGCTTGGAGAAGGAGTAGTGATGGCGGATTCTTAGTATCTCGATACCGCCGCATGAACCGGCTCCGACTGATAACTGGAGTCACCGGCGCCACCCATTTGAAGTATGACTCAACTAGCTCATCACACAATGCTCGTGGGGGAAGCAGAAAAGCTCCTCTCTGGTGCAGTATATCAATCTCGACATTGTCAAGTTCCGTCAATCTAGCCCGTGACCCCCTGACGTTTTCCGGCAGCGGATAGTGCACCACATCTGTTGTACCATGACGATCATGTACAAGCAGAGACAGATTCGAAGACTCTCCCAGATACGCCACTCTCCCAGCTTCCTTGATAGGCGCTCTTGCAAATTTTGGTTTCATGAATTGGGCGTAGGTCGTGTTATTCGTGGCTTGCTGCGCTGCTTGCGCCTCTGATAGCGTCGGATTCGGGGTCCCATCTTGAGTACTATAGACCTGAGTACTTCGTGAACCATAGCCTCCTGGTGAGTCTAGCGCCGGCGAATGCTCTTGAATTGGATCTCCTCGATCGCTGTGGTATCGCAATCAGTATCAGCACGGCCAGTGTCGTCGCGATGACAAACCGGTAGGCAACTCTTACCTATCGGAGTCTTTCGATCTTCCTTGAGTCTTCTTCCGCTTCGGTGCTGGGATTCTACACTCGATGGAGAAGGCCACGCAGTTTGTACATGGCACTCCTAAGCTTGCAGCGTCGCATCGCACCTATCGTTTACTTCAGCAAAGAGTTCATACCGATCGCCGTGACGATGTACTGATTGGTAATGCTAAACCTTTCGTGCATGGCACGTCTGTCATTATATTATGATTAGCCAAACCGAGGTGCCGAGGCTGAAGGATGAGATATCATAGACTCAGAAGCTTGCTTGCGACATACCTCACAAGCCCTTGACGCACGTTGCCTGCCAAGTACAGAGTGCAGTCAGCTTGCTGCAGCCACCTTACCGGCGAGCTTTTGGTACGTGGAAGTCTCATACCTTCTGAAACTTGGATGACCTGGTGTCTGAGAATTTGGTGCAGCGGTGGTGTTTGGTAGCGGGCCGCTGCTTGTCATACCGTTCGGCGGCGCATGTATCTCAGCTCTTTCAGTCGCCATGCCGTCAATGATTGACGTCTGTCATTCAGCGCGATGTCGTCTTCATCAATCTTTTACAAGTGCTCTATGTACTTCGTACGTCAGGTGGTGTTTCAGAGTCTCCTGCAGTGACACCAGACCCTGATCACCTTCGCTTCATGAAGTGGTGGGGATTAAAACTGCTCATCCCGCTAGCTCCCGATTAAATCCTAATCATTGCGTCAGGGCCAACCTGCATGGACCGACTTCGAAGTATGGTACTTTATGGTATCGAGGATTAATCTTCGCAGTTTGCAGAGTCATTTCGAGATATATGAACGCCACATTCCATGGTGTGGGCTTATGGTGTGGTAACTTCATGGGCCAACGGCTGATGCCACCGCCTTCCATTACATTAGCTTGCATACATGTAGAGATCATAGCTGCTCCCGGTTACAGCTCAACGCTCAGCCCAGGGCCCTTGAGGAGCTTGATTTGTGGCGACTTGTTCACTGAAAAGCCTCTGCGATCATCATGCTGATCGCTGTTCAATGGTGATGACGCCTCAACACAACGGCTCGTTGCCCACCACATTATCTACTACGTTGTCATCGTGCTGTGATAGAGCGCCTTTGCTGGGTCTGGACTTCCACACTGACAAGTTACTACAGCATTATTCGAAGTAGTCCAGCTGCTCCAAAACTATAAACATGCCGCACCGTTCGCAGTAAGCTTCCCGTTCCCATTTACCATCATGTCTGCATCTGGGGAGCTCACTATACCACTATGAAGGACCTCAGTAGTCCGCCCATGATCTAAATCGACACCACTGACGAAGACCTTGCTCACAAACTCTAGGCCCGCCACAAAGACACTCAGGAGGCTGGCAATGCAGAAGTGGCTAATGCTGGTGCCAATGTCCAGCCAACTACCCTCATCCCTCACCATGAAGAAGAAGTGGAGAGTTAGGACGTCGCTGATCGCCATAACAACCATGAAGAGAGCGCTCGGGGCTACCCCCAATCTCCCATTGAGGATCCCCAAGTTTGCACTGATGACGGCAAATGGAATCATGATTTTAAGTAGAAGTAGGGCGCCTTGCGAGAACGGGCTGAAGACTGGAATGAGGCGATAGACGCTATCGAGTGAGAATGATGAGAGGGAGGCAATGTTGCCTGTACTAAAGAAAGCCGACTGAAGAAGAAAGAGGAAAAAGAGAGCGATGCGGGCATCGGAGAGTGTTAGAGCGCGGTAACCGCCGTGATGGTGCGAGACTGGTGGTGTCTTTGTAGCGGCTTGAGCAGGTTTGGGAGGACTCAGCTCTTCCGTCGGAGTAGGCGAGGAGATAGCCATGATGGTATCTGAGGTTGCGAAGGCCTGAATGTGATGCTCGAGACGAACCCAGGTGACGAGAGTAATACAGAAGGTGAAGTAGAAGAGGCCTTCATATGAGATGGTGAGGATGATGAAGATTGGTGAGAATGTAAGGAAAATTACGATTAGGCGGTGAAGATAATGGCCAGTTGGCTGCAACCCATGAAAAAATGGTACAGACAAAGAGGTTACTACCATCCATATCAGCATGTGCCAACTCAATCGTCGTTTGAGATACTGTACCAAATACAAGCCACCCCACCAACTGATTGCCTAGGTGCAAGCCTTCCTTAGCTTGCAGCGAAGCAACACTTGATCTTGTGACTATCATAGCCAGTAGAATAAGACCAACCTACCAACCATGTTGGTCAGCGCTGGGTCCTGTTGACGTGACATCTTATGCCGTACCCACCTGTACACCTAGTACTTTCCTTGAAAGACTATCTACGGAAGTGAACGCTAATTCGCCTTTTCCGGACTTGGATTGAGATATGATACTCTTTTCAAAGAGAAGATATAGCACTCCAGCGAGGAACATTAACAAACCTCCGAAAAGTCTGGAGAAGGTGCCGTTAGCACTGAACTGGGACTTGTGATGGACAGTGAGTGGAGTGCGGCCCATGAAGAATGGCGGATACTCACATCAAACTGATGTTCTCAACCTTGATGGCAGGCAATAGCGTAAAGGTACTCATTAATATGCACGCTATGACCCAAGTTGCCACAAGGATACTATTCCGGGAAATGAAGGCGGAACCGTAGAACGCCGGCCAAAATGCTGCTAGAATGAAGCAGACCGTGAACACCTCACGATGGAAATATGATTGTACCTGAAACAGGTTGTCAGCTTTATGTGGGACCTTTCGAACTTCAGTCCGAAGCAGTAGAGGCCAACCACACTTACAAGAGCCTCCAATAGCCCCATAAACGCTAGCGCCTTGATTCCCAATGACAAGTAGCCGCTAGGAGTATGGACATGGTTTAGTAGCACGTATTTACCGGCCATCAAAGCCGCCCTCCTCGCTACTACTTCTTCCCAGAAGATGACTGGGAAGACGGCGTAGGCATAGTATGTATATGATGACTTCTGAACCCATAGTACCGAGTATAGTACGACAAGCACCGACAAGAATGATAGAGTGATCGCCGTACTCCGAGATGCCTCCGTCTTGCCGTGTAACACGTGCAAATCGATGACCGTAGTCAATGCGAAGGCAATCCAGCCAAGATAACCCGCTGTCACCACAGCTCGGAGCAGCAGCCAATCGTATGTCTGCAGATATCGCAACCCTGCCAGGCCAAGTTGTAAGAGTTCAGCACTCTCCGTAATCGCCTTCTCGTACATCTCACTGTTGATTGCTCCCGCGATCTTGGAAACGCGATGGTCGACTGAATGCACTTCATCTCCCAATGGAAAGTAAGGCTTGTAGTGTAGCGTTCTCGACCGCTTTCGTTCCTCTTTAACCCTGTACATTTCCAAAATCCCCTGCGCATTGACGAGAGCTGCTACTGCCTTCTCTTTCGGACTTCCAGAAAGATACGCAAGCGGCAGCTCGCCAACAGAGTTGACCGGAAAGTCTAGCCCAGCAAGGTACGCCATCAGCGCCGCAATGTCTGCTTGCGCAACATCATGCCTCTGGACTTCATCGAGGCCCCAGTCAGACGAGAACCTATCTTCATGCCCAGGTGCCATTTCACCGTGCGTGAGGACCGGTTTCGCGACGCCAGATCCCCACGCAATCAGAGGTGTACGCGTATTGTCCGGATGCCCATCCCCGTGACTTCCCCAGTCACTCATGCCGTGGTCTGCGGTGAACACAAAGGCTGTCTTGCCGTCACCGTAGAAGTCTTCGACCAGCTTCGTTATTTGTCGTACCCCTTCATCAACGACTTTTATGTTATGCAGATATTCTTTCGAGTATGGCCGATAGGCATGACCCGTTGTGTCGAGACCCAGTAAATGAAGGAAGAAAACGTTTTGATCATCTCTGAGTGCAGCGTCAAGAGTAGAGTTCTTCGCTGCTAGGGCGAACATCTCCTTAACCTTCTCGAACACCCAGATATCCAGCTGCGTCGCATCTAACGTGCATCAGCCATGGCATTCACAGCCCTGTTTTGTCTGCGTAGTTACCGCCATACCTTGTGTAAAGTCCTCTGCCTCCTCCCCATAAACGTCCGCATCTACTTTCCCTTCTACCGCACCCTCTTTAAACATTGGCAATATGTCTGGGCTGCCCCAACTCCAGGTGTGCCGACTCCTATTGAACACGCTATCGAAGTTGACAGGATTTAGTTTCCACCCAGTAGTGACTGCAGATACATCTTCGTATAAGCCTGCAATCAGCGCCACATGTCCAGGCCGCGACTCAGTTGGGACACGCGTGTGAGACACTCCAAACGTGCCTTGCGATAGGACGCGGGAGCGAAGAAAAGGCATCAGAGGTCTAGACTCGAGAGCCGAGGGCGAATTGGGATCTGACGGAGAAGGGTCGGGAAAAGACTGAAAGGCCTTGTCTGCACGAAGACCGTCACCAACGAAGAGCACTAATCGCCTTGCGGGGGCCTCCTCATCGAGTCTCTCCACTTTGAACGGCGTCATGCCACTTACAATAGGACTGACGAAGTAGATATCGAAGATGGAGTAAATGTAGACTAGGTGAAATACCACGGCGAATCCCAGGAACCCGAGACGATTGAGGCGCGCCATAGTAGATATAAAGAGCGGTCGGCCTTTCAGACCAGGGTCGTACAGTATCTCACCTTTGCAGCATTGTGTTGGTGGGACCTTTTTACAAAACCCGAAGATGCGGTTTGCATTTACGGGGGGGACCCGTCAGCCGCGGCGCTTTCCAGTGCCAAGGAACCCCTGATGTCGGTGGGATGAACAGAAGCTTTCTATAATCAATAACCATTACGACCATCCAGAATTCACGTGAAATTCGGAATAGTCTCAGAGATCACTTGGAGCATGTCAAGCTTTAAGATGAATGTGGAGTTCCATTGTCATCTCGTGGGATATATCTAGGCCCGGTTGGAGGCTCTTCGAGCATAAAAGACGTAGTTCCCACCCCTTCGTGAAAAGCCACAAACTCCTTAGGGCAGTATTGAAATTTGTAGAGGGCAGCACCTAATCCATCGTCTCCGACTCGATCCTCTCAATCCTCAACCCTTTTCTTGGTCAGTGCCTCGACAACTCTGCCGTAGAACTTTGCAGCATTCAACCTTGAGAACGTAATCTCCTCCGTCAAGTAGTCTGGCAGAAGCTCAAGTAATTCCTTATCGCGACCTGCGTCCAAGTGCGGCGTGTACTGAAACTCTGTATCTTCGTAATTGCTTCCCTTCCCATTACCTTCAGTGGCGATTGCAAGCTTGAAGTGGAGTGCTAGCACACAGCATCAGTAATATGTGTCTCCTTGGACTGAGCACCCAGCTTACTGCCATTGCGACCTGTCTGAATGCAGTCATACACATCCGAGTCGTCGCACCGCTTGACCCCTCTCAGGATCAGTCCTGTCAGATCACTATAGAGGTCCTCTTTCAACTGCGCCACCTGTGCGGCTTGAGCCGCCTCAGCGCTGCCAACCATAAGAGTTCGAGTTTGACCACTTGCTTTGATGGCACTTCCAGGCGCTTTGGCATGAACACTCTCCACAGAAGCAGCAGCAGTTCTGGAAGCTGCCAACTTTGCTTGAACAGCTTTATTTTCATTCTGGGCTTCGAAGAGGGACGTAGACAGCTGTGCTGCCTTCGCCTGGACCTTTGCCAATTCTGCGTCTTGGCTGGAAAGGTGTTTCTGCAGCGATCGTGATTCCTGCGCCAGAGCTGTTTGCGTAGTCAATTCTTTCTTCAATGAAGTGATGAGCTCATTCGCGGCTGGTGTATGTTAGACATATCTGCAAAAATGCTTGAGATCACCTACACTTTGACCTTTCTTCAGACTGCTTTTTTAGTCTCTCAAAATTAGCTTCAGCCTCCTTGACACCTACTTCTCGCAAATTTCGGTACTTCAAGTCTAGGTTCTCGAGTTTCTTTGTCAACTCGCCCAATCGCCGCCTTGTAGCCGGATCATTTCCACCTCTCTCCACATCCGATGCGCTTCCTGCTCGCCTTCTAGCCATTTGTGACTGGCTTCGGGTCGACTCGGAACGTTTGCCGCTGGTATGTCTGACGACAGGTTGAGGTGTCGGTTCGCCCGCACCCACATCGTCCTCCGGCGCGATTGACTGATCGACATCCATTGGCACTTGCTGAGTCTCGGGGATAACCTCCTCTTGGTGGTGGGGTTCAGCAGATGGATGTTTCTTGCGGGCTGCGACTCTCGTTGCGGTAGAGGATGCTTTACTCTTCACCTTGCTGTTTCTTACCACCACGGGAGAATTATCAAGTGCTTCATCTGTCACGGTGGCTTTAATCTCCTCGAGTACGACGTTCGCGTTCTTGCTTTTTGCTGGTTTCCGTCCTTTTCCCGGTTGCTTCACGGCCACCACTGACGCGTCCAGCTCGTCTACGGAGACGGCAGATTTCCGCCGGGCTTCTTCATCATCGATATGTCCACCAAAGTCCTCTACCTCTTCCGTGTCGCTCGGAGACTGATCGTTGGGCTTCTCTTTCAGCGCTTGTCGCTTGGTCGTTGTCTTCTTTCGACCGGCTGATTTCTTCACAACAGCTGCTGGTTCTTGGCTCGTGCTTCGCGAAGCTTTTTTTGGCTTCGTAGTCTTACCCGCAACAACCTTTGACCGCCCTTTCGCTTTCTTTGCTGGTCCCAAATCCTCGGCCGCTGACTCTGGCGTAAGCATCATGTCCTGGTCACCGTTCTGTTCTTCGCCCTCAGAAGCCAAATCAATCAGACCAGAGAGTGTGACATCGCCTTTGCGCTTGGGCATGGTAACTTCAATTGGTGGATTTGTACGCGTCCAGTGTTGTCAGAAGTAGCTGGGTTTCTGAATTATCTGCCGGGGGCAAGTGTACCTTACGAGTAAACAAACTGATTGCGCTTCGCTTAGCGGAGCCTGAGCTAGCGTTTCTCGGGACGGGGCGATCTCTTCCTTTGTTCTGCCAAGCACTTCACTCGAGCAACTTGGGTACGAGTACATGAACTCTAGCATGCTGAATATGCCTACTGGCAACAGGGATTGAGGGCTTCAGACTGATTATTGACCGCTCGTGATAGATCGCTTGGGCAAAGGGTTCGGAGCATTATAACCGCAGCGTCAAGTACTCAAGGTCCGAGCCAGTGACATTTTAGGGCGAGAGTGTCGTCACGACGCCACGTGGCGCAGGACCTTGCATTCATCAGAATATCAGGTAGTAGTAGCAAATGATAGAGCACAGTATAGGAGAAGACATGTCTGATTCATTCTAGGCTCTTATCGTCGCACACAAGATGTCAACGGGCCCTACACGGAAGTTGAGACTGCTGCAAGACCTAATTCTCATCGCTGCTGCGGTAAGCCACCGTTGTCTTGTCCTTGATCTTCAGTCTCCCAACGAGGTGTATCGCCAACCACATCGAAGTAGTCAATGTCTGTTGGCACGTTTTTGCAGAAAGTAAAGGCTGACGGAGTTGTGCAACAGCCGGTCTCTGCATACTTCCTCGTTCGATACGTTATTTCGCGCCTAGATCTTGACCCTGAAGCTGATCGAAAAGAAGAAGTACGGAAAAAATCAGCAGCGATCTTGAGGAGGTTAGATGGGCCAATCCTAGGCGAAGAGAGGAGTCCCGAAGATGGAGAAAGCAGAAGACCTAGAAAGGAGGACTTGGCCCTCAGCCAATATGAACAAGCGATAGCGATGGAGGTAATTGCGCCGGAAGACATACCTATTTCATTTGAAGGTAGGCCGAAAGATGGAGGATCTGATTGAAGAGCAATGCGTTCGAGCAGGTTCTGGGTATGAAGGAGGCTGATCAACTTCAAAATCTCTAGACATTGGTGGTCTCACTGAGATTATCGAAGAACTCAAAGAATCCGTTATTTACCCTCTTACTATGCCACACCTCTACTCACGTTCGTCGTCGTTACTCTCAGCACCATCAGGCGTTTTGCTGTACGGGCCACCAGGTTGTGGAAAGACTATGCTCGCCAAGGCACTTGCGCATGAAAGTGGTGCAACCTTCATCAATCTTCACATCTCGACCTTGACGGAGAAATGGTATGGAGACTCAAACAAGATGGTGAACGCTGTGTTCTCGCTGGCGAGGAAACTGCAACCTAGCATTGTGTTTATCGACGAGATAGATGCTGTTCTAGGTACGAGGAGAAGCGGAGAGCATGAGGCTAGCGGCATGGTAAAGGCGGAGTTCATGACGCATTGGGATGGCTTGACCTCGGCGAACACGTCCGGTCGACCAGAACGAATACTCGTACTCGGTGCCACCAACCGCATACAAGACATTGACGAGGCCATCTTACGACGGATGCCAAAGAAATTCCCTGTGTCTCTACCCTCCGCACTACAACGCCTCCGCATCCTTGGCCTAATTCTCCACGATACGAAGATTGACAAGAAGCACTTCGACCTCGAGTATCTTGTTCGAATCATGGCAGGCATGTCTGGCAGTGACATCAAGGAAGCCTGCCGAGATGCTGCGATGGGACCAGTAAGAGAGTTCATCAGGAATAAAAGGCAATCGGGGCAGCGTATGGATGCTTTGAATCCAGAAGAGGTTAGGGGTCTGAGAACTGAAGACTTCTTTGGAAAAGCAGGAGGTTTGCAATTGACCGAGGAAATTGGTCGAGCTCGGGGCATGATTCCTGACTCTGAGGCCTCTGACGTCGATGAAATGGAGGACGCTGCGGAATCGATGGACTAAGTTCGCAATGTCACTACGATCATCATAAACCTGTAAAGTATTAGCGAACGAAGGGGGCTATGTGTCAAGAGACTGGTGGCGTTGGACAGGGTAGAATGTTTGCATTTGCAGTGATGTCTGACTATGAAATGTTGAATTTGCTGCCAGGGCCTCGGTCATCATGCGTCCACCGCGGTGCCAATATCTTTTGCTCGAGAAGCTCGAGCGCATCGTAGTGTCATGACCTGCGTATACCATAGGGCTTGCTCGCTTACTGTGGTATCAAGCGCGCGTCTATTACCGCGATGGCGTCAACACCCTAGCATTCGGTTGCCGAAGCTACTTCATCAAACCTAGATCAATCTCTGTCCAAGTTTGAGCTTATTCTTGTTAAGAAGAACGTTTTGAGAAGTCCGAGACAGAAACCGATCATAGTAACTAACCGCATAGGCACCTCTGGGCTTCCGGAAAGTACAACGCAGTCATTCCCGGGTCGCTATCTCTCCTGCGTCCGCGCAATGTCTGAGTCCGGTTCCGCTTCCACAGCACCTGAGAGTTCAGCAGCTTCGACGCCAAATACAAGCGTGCTTAGCAAGGCCTTCTCGCACATAGACTTGGACGGGCATGATTTGCCACCGTCACCAGCGCCGTCTAGTCCTCGCAATGGAAGGAAGTACGCGCTAGCGACAGAGATAGTGTTCACAGAGAGCACCGATCAGTATAATGCAAGCAGTACGCCGATCTATCAGGTAAGCAACCTCGAGCAGTCCATTGCAGGGGTGTTAGTGTCTACTCAATATTTATGAGAGAGGGTATCGTTATGGAGTCGATTACGCAGGACAGCACGAAAGATGATGGATTGGCCGTTAACTCTTGTCTATTGACCTTTAGTCCGCCACGTTCAAGCAATCGTCCGGAAGTGGAGGCGGAGAATATGATTACACACGCTCTGGAAACCCTACACGAACGTATCTCGAACGACATCTGGCAAAGATCATGTCGGCTCAACGCGCGCTGGTCGTGTCGTCAGGCATGGGCGCTCTGGACGTCATCACGCGACTTCTAAGACCTGGGGATGAGGTGGTCACTGGAGATGACCTATACGGCGGCACCAATCGGCTGTTGAAGCACCTGGCAACGAACGGCGAGATTATAGTTCACCATGTTGATACCACAGATCCACAGAGGGTACGCGAAGTTCTTGGCCCTAAGACCGCCATGGTACTCCTGGAGACTCCAACAAATCCCCTTATCAAAATCGTTGATATACCCGCTGTAGCATCTCTGGCCCACACCGCTAATTCTAAGACCCTCGTGATTGTCGATAACACAATGCTCTCTCCTCTTCTTCAGAACCCGCTTGATCTTGGCGCAGACATTGTCTACGAGAGCGGTACCAAATACCTCTCAGGGCACCACGATCTCATGGCCGGTGTTCTCGCAGTGAACGATACTGTTCTGGGCGATAAGCTCTATTTCACCATTAACACATCCGGTTGTGGCTTGTCACCTTTCGACTCCTGGCTCCTCATGCGAGGAATAAAGACGCTCAAAGTCCGGCTAGAGCAGCAACAGCTGAATGCTCAGCGCATAGCTGAGTACCTTGAATCTCACGGATTTCGCGTACGGTACCCAGGACTGAAGTCACACCCTCAATACAACCTCCACCATTCCATGGCACGAGGCGCAGGCGCTGTGCTGTCATTTGAGACTGGAAATGTTGCCGTTAGCGAGCGTATAGTCGAGTCGGCAAGGTTATGGGCTATAAGTGTCAGCTTTGGATGTGTGAACAGTCTGATCAGCATGCCGTGTCGTATGAGCCACGCAAGCATAGATGCAAATACGAGGAAAGAGAGGGCGTTACCCGAGGATATTATCAGGTTGTGTGTGGGTATTGAGGACGTGGATGACTTGATAGATGACCTGCAAAGAGCTGTAAGTTCATCCACGTCACGACACACAATACATGCTGATAGTGGTGTCATTAGCTTGTTCAGGCGGGTGCGGTCAATGTTACGCTGGATGGCATCCATGCTACCGGTCAGGGTACAGTAGGACAATCTTCCTCATCGGCAGCCTCAGTCTCCACTTGATCGATAGATTAGCTTTTCATCGTAGTTTCAGGCACGGTGGGTTATGTGCGGTAATGGCGTTGGCTGGCTCGCATTTGAACAATTATGTCAAGAAAAGTCGCAAGAATATTGTACCACCTTGTAAATTATAAAAGAATTCTCACCACACCGAAAAGAGCAGTCTAGCAGAACGTAAAGTTTTACAGCTTCCGCTGCCATTTGTTATTGGCAATACGAAGTTGTTTTGCTGTGTCGTGTGCACTCTTGCCGGAAAGGGCATCGGATTGTCGGTGGATCTTTGACCGCGACAAAGTCGCGCCGGAAGAATTTCCGCAGAAAAAACCACATCCGTCATAATCTCACACCCCCAGCCGTCCTCTCGCAATAAGCTGATCTCAGAGGTGCGATTGCATGCAGCATGCCTTAGAGCTTTACATGTTCTCTTCTTGCCAAGACACCCAAAAGCTGCTTGGTCAACAGCGTATATGGACCCATTGCCGTTCTGATGACTCGGGAAGCCGGCGGTAAGGGTGTCCAGGAGCCAGTTGCAAGCTCACCACCGATACTGGACACCAAACCAACTCTAACTCTACCATCACCGAAAAACCTACCAATCCTACAACCTAAACCGTCACCGGGAAGGGCTGAGCAGAAGCAATGGAACACCACAAACTTTCCCTGGAGAGTGGGGTCCGATGTAGCTGCCGCGGCCAGCGCAGGTGTACTTGTAGCTCCGGTCATCACGGTGATTGACCGGTAAGCACGCCTCATCGCATTGAAGTGACTCTTCAAAGGCTAACGAACGGTAGCGGTATCATCGAAAATGCATCCGGCCGCTCCACCCTTCGCCAAAGCCTCATTACATCCCTCTCAAACCTCGTCCTTCGCCCACATACCCTACTCTTCTCCAAGCCCTTCGCCCTCATCTTCATGGTTTACTCCGGTACCTATCTCACAGCCAACACCCTCGACACAGTCTCTTCGACGTTGTCGAAGAGACCAGCCGAAACGACTACAGCTGGTGTCCCAAAATTCGTTGCTACATCGGCCGTGAACATGTCGCTGGGTCTAGTCAAAGATTCACAGTTTGCCAAAATGTTCGGAACGAGGGGTAGTGTCAAGAGGGCAATACCGCCGGCGACATATGCGCTTTTCGCCTTGAGAGACTCAATGACGATCTTCGCATCTTTCAATCTTCCACCCTTAATAGCGCCGCTACTTCCACTCAGCGAAGGAGTCGAGAAAAGCATCAGCAGAGCGAGCGCCGCACAGTTCCTGGCGCCGGCAGCTATACAACTGGCGTCTACGCCGCTGCACCTGCTTGGCTTGGATCTGTACAACAGGAGTGGGAGGGTAGGCTGGGGAGCGCGGTGGACAAAGGTCAGAAAAGACTGGATGATGAGTAGTCTGGCGCGGATGTGTAGGATCGTGCCTGCGTTTGGAGTCGGAGGCGTTGTTAATGCCGGAGTGAGGAAGAGCCTGATTGGGAGGATGGAGCTGTGAGGGCTAAAAATGCATTGGAGGCTGCCGTACTGATTCTGTCTGCATTTGAGCGTTTTCTATCATACTAGAGCGACAGTAATGTACATGTAGACGGAGCTTTGCATTGACTAGGCGTTGGTATCGAGCAATCGGGACGATATATTGCTTTCTGCATGGTTCTTGATCTTAGTAGCTGATGAAACACATACCAAGCACCTTTAGACGTAAAATAAAGAAACTCTGGCCTAGGGTGAAGCAAAACGGAGACCTGTGGGAGGAGATGAGCATGGAGCGTGAGGGGAGGATGATATGGTGTGGTGAGGTGAGGTGCCGGAATATGTGGAGAGGAGTTGACTTGTGATGGAGTTTAGCCAGGTGTGTGAAGTTCAGGTGCGCGGTGAGGTGGTTAGCGGTAATTGGTTGGTAGGCCGGGAGGCGGTGCGCATAGATGTGGATGGGGATCTCTGGAGATAGAACTCAGGAGATGTGCCAGACGCCACGGCTGCAAAGTGTGAAGTGGAACTGCGAACGGAGAAGCAGACCATTGCTAACCTTCCCACTAGATTGGACAAGATTGGGAGCATAGTACACCTAGGCGTTGACATCGCTCTGGAGCACGGTGAGGTGTGGATGCCCTGTACGTGAATTCATGTATCGATAGCTTTCCAGAGAATGGTAGTAGATGTACTCGTACAGCGCGGTTGACCAAGCTGCCACGAACTGAGAGGGGTTGTCGAAGGTAAGAACAAGAAGAAATGCCAAACATTCCGTTGTACGCCGCCAGACGAAAACCCTATGCTACATAACAACACTCTTGCGATCATAGCTCCTTCTCCTTCGCTGCGCCTTTCCTGGCGCCAACTCGCAAATCTGCTTCTCTACCTGTCGCTGGTCGGTGGCCAACAGCGTTTGGTCCACCGACTGTTTCGAATGCCTTGTGGAACGTCCACTCTACCGCCTCCTCCACAGGTTTGTCGAAGATGAATGGTAAGAATGGCACAACGGCAAGACCGAACTAGAGTCCAAATATCAGCAAGAGTGTCCCGGGTATTACTGGTGCTCACAGATTTACGCACCCCTATCGGCCCGTACGTCCGGATAGTCTGATTCTTCGCATTCTTCAGCGCCTTCCCCGAGTACCTTACGATACTATGAATCGTGAAAGCCGGCAACCCCATACTAGCAACACCCTGGAAAATGGCTCTCTGCACCATGACACTCCTGAAGTCCTCAATGGCAGGTACGTGGCCCGGTAGCGGCCTTAGTAGGCCCCCGTCTGTGTCCAACCCCAGCGTTGTCGTCATCGGAGCACCCTTGCTGGCATTCTTTATACTTTCTGATATCACACCTGGTTCCCCTGGATGTAATATCCTCTGGTTCCGTAGGTACGCTTTGTACCCTTCATAGCTGACATCGCCGATGAGATACGCCCAGGAGATACCGTAGGCGCCTCTGACTAGCCAGGGATGGGCTATAGGCCGGAAGGATTCGCCAATATCGGATGTGTAAGCTACGTAGCGCTGGGCACTGATAAGTATGGTTCTGATGCGAGTTGCGTAGGCAGCGTAGCGGAGATTGGAGTCTGTGGTCTCTTTCGCGCTACATATTTAGGGCAACTGTGAGCCAACCGATATGAAACGGACAATTGTGAACATGCGAATTGTAGTGGTAACTCACGTCCCGTCGTATATCTGGTCTAGCAATGTCTCTTCGTCGTCGACTATCTTCTGCAGGTCTTCGTGAAGCTTCTCGCGGGGTAGAGGTGTGTTGTTGTGGTCAGGAAGAGGTGCCCCGTTTGGTCTTTCGACATGACTAGGGAATCGAATCCTCCGGGAAGGAGCTCGAAGTAGTGCAGTGCTGACTGTGAACTTGCCCTGCAAAGATTCCCGACCTTACAGGTCGGTTGGTCTTGCTGAAATCTCCGTTGGTCTTACGCTAGTGTAATACATTACAAATACATTACACAGAAGATGGAATTTCAAAACTGATCTATTTGATACAG
>JAABUP010001883.1_pt1 | contig 42690 bp, 52 predicted proteins | sample 5559201 | NCBI WGS metagenome assembly JAABUP01 (sample SAMN10711887, study PRJNA513373) | rock metagenome | isolation source: Antarctica rocks | place: Antarctica
ATCGTTACATAAGTCGTTTACCTGTCCTGAGTCGCAGCATCGAATAGCTCGGCAGCTGTGTGCTCTACAATAGTCTAAAACAGACCTGCTTCAGACTCTGGACACCACTTTTGACGAGAGCTGTAAGTACGGTGTCACTGCGATGTGAAATGAGACATGGCATAGAACCAAAGGTCCGAGTTGGAAGGTCCGTGCAAGCCTCGCGCTACGACGTCACGGAGCCCGTGAGATGTCTCGATAGGTCTGTAGACAATGTTGCGATGCTCGTTGGTCGCAACAACTATGCAACATCATGCGGTAGTCATGAGAACATTCGAGAGAACAGGTTGCAGGCTTAGCAGCCACATTTCTTGCAGTGCCAGCGACGATCAAACAACGCACATCGAAGGATATACGCCGACCGAGAAACGCGTCCGGCAAGGCATATACACATTGAATACAGATTAATTGCAGCTGAGTTTGATTTGGTTGGATAGAGCATGACGCGTTGCTCGCCGTTCAGAGGGACTGTCGTGATTGTCTCCATTTCACGCGTGTGCCACTGTCCTGTATGACCTGAAGGCGTCATCTGGCGCATTCTGCAGACAAGATCGACGACATGGTGGTAGCAAGGAGACTATGTGAGGGGAATCTTGCATGTTTTGTTGCCGGACAGGATCTCAAAGATCACTTTAAGCTTATTGGGCAAGGCATACAAGGGAGCTTGCAGCAGTAGGAAATGGTCTGGGCCGGTCTGATGGGAATGGCAGGGCAGTGAGTTTGTTGAAATGCGGTGCAGTGATACAAGCTGACGTAGCTAGAGAAGGCGGTCAAAGCTTGCGTTCCAAGGTCAGCAAAACCTGCACAAACACATTTTGTCTGCACCATCAGGGCCCATATGGGCATGCAGAAATGCATGCAGACTGTATCTGTGACCACATACATGGAGACTAGCACATAACCATGTCACACCCAGCACTGCCTGGCTATTGACCCTGAAGCCTTATTGTGTACTTGCAGGGATGGGGTATTGTGGATTGAGAAGCCCGAGGAGGCTGTTGCTGCAAGTCCAACATCTGGCCAGGTCGGAGGTGAGGCTTGCTCCTCTTTGCATGGCATACCGTACATGTCTGCAAAGGCATTGTGTGTACATAAGACAAAGGCATTGCCAGTCATGTCCCAAGTGGTACACATGCCACATGCTGTTGTGACTGTTGCAAAGTTGACTAATTGGGCACTGAGCGTTGAGCACAAAGCATTGTTGACTCACTTGAATAGTATAAAACCCACATCAATAAATGATGTGGACTGCAGCCGAATGGTCATGAGATCTTCTTGGGGAGGACAGAGAACATTTTGAGCTGGTCATGACAGGCTCAAGCAAGCGCGAATCCGGCCCATCCCATCGGGCAGCAGAGGGTTCAGCATTCAGCAGAGGTCCCTCTTCTAGGGGTGACAGGCCCAATGTGGCTGTGGTGGGTAGACGCTTGTTTGTCAACATGAGTCTGCAACGGCTTGCGGCAATGTGGTCCATACAGATGTGTTCACGGTAAGCAGAACCTGATGTTGTGTAAATTGTGCACAAGGCTTTTCAACTCATGATCTTGCAGAAACAGGGAGTTTGTGTGGTTTGCTGATGTGCGTAAAGCAAACCTTCTCAACGCTTGTGTTGTTATGCAAACAGCGTCAACTTTGCTCGGCTTGGTGTTTTCCCTCCCTATTGCGTGCGAAATTCAACGTATTGTTCTGTCATTCAGGACAAAACAACCAAACCCACTTGGCGTACGATATGTGAAAGAATTGGTTGTTGTATGTGCTGCCGTTTGCAGCAGACATGGTGAGGTCAAGAAGTCATGTTGTAAGGTTTGATGCAGGACGAAGAAGAACAGTCAAAGGGAGCTGGCTTTGTTGAGTTACAACATGTCAATGAAGCCTTGCCAGCAATCAGCCGCCTCACCAACATGGTACACTTGCCTCTCCTGGTACAACACCAGTGAAAGATGGCTCAGCACCATATCAGATTTAGGGTCTTGTTTACCTTGGACCTATAGGAAGAAACAACTGTTGTCTGTTCCCCACCAGGTTGCAGCAGAGCATTCAATGCACAACCACGCTGATGCAACCTGAAAGTGCCTTCCAAATTTTTAATCGACATTAGTGGGCCAACGCTAAGCAATTCGTACCAAGTACTTCGAATACTAGAGTACTCCAGAAATTGATTCATTCAAAGTCACTACAAGATCCAGGGTATGAGTCTATACTGTGGTGTAGCTTTGCATTATTCATGCATGTGAAAATTAGTCTTGACTTTCGTCAACGGATGCCTACGGTCTCCCGAGCGACATTTGTCAAGTTAGGTGTTGCTCGGGAGACCGTAGGCATCTGCAGACGACACCAAGCTGCCGAGACATGATGAGGGAGCCCAAGATGGGGACCAAGGTGGCGAAGTGAACCCACCAACCTCCACAGGGGTCAACACACCTGTAGGTGGGTACATTCACATCAGCTCACCAGCCTGCTAAATTAGATCCTTGGAGCATTGTAATAGCTGTAGTGACATTTCTATGCCTACTCTTGCTCCTAGAACACCAGACCCTGACATAGTAAGATGAAGTGATGGTTTCATGATGACCACTCACCTAACATGGAACTACAAGAGCTCCAGCAGATATTGCTCAGTCACACTAGTCACACCCATAAGCGGTCATGAGGTCACAAGCTGTTAGGCAGTCATGACACTACATACCATGGTCATCAAGGGCACATGATGCAAGACAAGCTGTTCACAGCTTTCTGCAAGCCAGCAGGCAAGGTATGCATGTGGGTGTGGATGACGCATACCAATTGGCGCGTGTCAACAACACTCACATGGTCTGGCTTTTCATCATATGAATTGCAAATTCATAATTTGGATTTAGAGTTGTGAACTGTGTTTTGCTGACATCCTGTCTTGTGTTTGACTTGCAGACCTTAGATGGCAGTCAGATCAGGGTACGAGAGGATCAGGAGGATGCTGACCTACAGAGAGGCCGTTCCAGCAATGAAGGCGGAGCTCTGTCAAGCAGAGACAGCTTCACATCGAAGAGAGGAGTCCAGGTGTTCACATCTAGCAGAGGTGTCAAGGTGTGCCATGGTCTTGAGCTTCAACGCAAACTAAACTCAGCTACTTGCTAGTGCACATACATGGTTACAGATGACACAATGGACGGCAAAGCAAGCATGTTGCATGTCAAACAAGCAAGTTTGCGGTGGGTGTAAATTGCTTCTTGCTAGCTTTGCCTTCGATTGCATCATCTGTGAACTATGCAGGAGCAAGTAGCTAACAACTGTGATGCCATCCGAAGCGACAGAAATGTCTGATGCTGATACTTTGCAACTGACATGCAACGTGTACCAAGACTAGTAGCACTGCTGTTTAGCGTCTTCAAAGGTTGCTAGAAACAAAGATGGTTCCAGCTGCCTTGATGGAAAAGATTTTGTTGATGTGCACTGCAGGTGATTGTCCAGGGCCTGCCATTGGCATTTGTTTGGCAAGATCTGAAGGCCCTGTTCAACGCCATTGGGGGAGGCCTGCAGGCTACATTGTGATGGGGCAGGATGGGCCCTCCAAGGGCTGGGGCACTCTCAATTTTGAGACTGAGACAGATGCTGAGAGAGCCATTCAGGTGATTCCATATCATACTCTTCAGACCACTGGCAATCAATGCTTGCCTATTCCTTTCACTTTCCCTTTCCCTTGCCCTTGTATAGCATATGGGAATCTGAATACCCCATGCTGAATGGCCGTCCGTTGTGGTATAATCTGGTTTTGGAGCCTCAAGTGGAGTCTCAGCAACGGTGGGGTCTCAGCAACGTTGCAACCCCTGGGCAGCCCGGTATAATACTTGGCTTCTCATTGAATTGACGCCGAAAGGTGTAGTCTTTTCAACGTTGCAACCGCCTCATCATGAGGGGCCTATCCCTATGACATGTCTCTTTCCACATCAACCATGTCCTCTGGGCCAGTATAAGACATGGTCCGACATGGTCGATTGTGATGGAAACATGTCACAGGCTCGTCATGATGAGGTGGTTCCCGAGACCCCACTTGAGGACCATCAGCAACTGTGTGTGAGTGCCTTGCAACAGGGCGTAATGAACTTTTGTAAAGTAGGCCTGGCGTGACAACAGCCTCAATCTTGAAACGCCTTGCAACTTGAAGCCACCTGACAGCCACCTTTCACACCCAGGGATTTATTGGCTTGTGCTGTCTCGACAGGTGCAAGCACAATGTGTCATGCCTGGCACTGCAGGCTGCACAGTGAAAGAGTGCTTCTAGTAGCTGTCTCAGCTCTGACAACTATCGTGAGCTTTCTTGAACCGTGCAATCCCAAGATGCTGTGCACCCATAACACGGCTCCATTAAGGGAGCATCTCTGGGCTGTACATTCCTGCTTCTATTACTTCTTCAAGCTTGGGTGAGAAAAAGGAATATTCCCTCACCCAAGATTGAAGAAGAAACAGAAACAGGATTGCAGAACCCAGTAAGTTGCTTGTTTTGCAAATCAGCACATATGTCAAGATTGTTAGCCGTATGGACACCAAAGACCCTTGCCAGGTGACCCAAAAGGTGAGTCATACCATTGGCAGTCCTGATGTTAGAGGCCACGCATCACACCATTTAGATATCCCAATGCTGTCAAACAAGTGACACAAGAATTCATTGTAAGTCTCAATCATTGGCATGGCGCTGTACCCGTTTTCATCATGTCATGCTGTCGCAAGCCCTCAACTCGCAGACTGGACGCCTCTGCTGCTTTTGGCCAACTCACATCTGCTGCTTTTGGCAAACTCACATCTGTTGCTTTTGGCAAAGTCACAGCCTGCATTGCAAGTCTGCTATGCTGCCACGTGTATTTGTGCAAACATTAGCTATGGTGGCCAACAGCAGTGGTGTTTGTGCGTTTTCATCCTTAGGTCGTGGACATCAACGCCTCAATGTTAATCACAAAGCAATGTGCACACATTGTATCCTACAAGCTCTGAGTCAAAGACACTGCAACTGCTGCAGTGTATGTATTGTGATCTGATGTTGATGGCTACTTCAAAACTTCCCTCAAAAGTCCATTGGGCAGTTTTGCAGTAGCCTATAGCTTCAAATGACAATGCATACAGTGCAGCAACAGCTGCAGCACCTTTGAAACACAGCTCAGGTACTGCGACATGGGCACTTTCTGAATCTGCAAGACAACAATGCATAACAATGCCCTTGCTGCCAAACGGCACAAGTCTGCCTTCTGTGTTTGACAGCCTGCCCTTTGGCGACTGGCGATTGCAAGTGATGCACTGCATTGCTGAGTGGGACGTCTTTTGCACATACACTGTGTGCAGAGTGTGTTACACCTGTGCACATCACATTTATGTTGACATACTCACACGTAGCACATGCAGGACCAAGCACCGTAACTGCATGATGATAGCGGACGTGTAACAGCAACATGCACCCATACTTCTCTAGGGAAAATACTCCGCAGATCTTCAGGTGTTGTAATGCTGGAGCTTCACTGGCGAAACTCAAGTATTACAACACCTGAAGATCTGCGGGTACTCTGTCATGGCTTGTGGAAAGCAAAGTATACATTGGCAGAATATCGGCTTGAACATAACTAAATTGGTCATGGGACAACAGAAAATGGGCTGAGCTATGTCAGTAGATGGTTAGCTCCCGCACGCCTCCTGAGTACGCACACACCAATATCTGAGCCAACTATCCCAATCAAAAAGGCCCTGCTACAGCATTATTGCCCTAGCTGCTTCTACTGATACATCACATGGTTCTCATCTTGGCAGTTACTGCAACTCAGAGCAGCAGCTAGGCTCAAGGCAGTATCAGCGGTGATGACCAGACTAGGTTGGCCTGCTCAAGCTGGTAGATGCCTAAGCGTCCCATGCTGCTGCACTGGGAAGCAGTGCTTGCTGTGCATGGGCTGTAAGCTTCCTCCGGCCATACCATGTGTTGGTTTTAACATGGACACTAGTAGGGAAGACTAGTGACTGCAACGTGAGAGTGCTGCAATGCAGCTCATGAGTGAGCAAGCAGGTGATCTAGTAAGGGAGGGATGGAGTGAATAAATGATGCAGCACGGAATGACTGTGAGCATGTGAGGGACAGACTTTGGAACCAAGGAGAGCATGGTAACAAACTTGTGAGGTGGGATGCTTGCCAGAAATGTACAACTTGCATGATCGTTTACAAGTAAAATACAAAGTCACATGTATGTTAAACGACCGTCGGACAGACCTATCTGAAACTCATCAAGAAATTTGGCGTCCTTGTATAATATTGGGACTTGGTGTTGGATTGCAACAGTGATGCATGTTGATGCTCCTACATACAAATCTTGCTTCAGTGCCTAAACATTCTGCTGAGTTCATCAGGAGCGTTCAGGCAGCACATATTATTTTGTCAAAGCTTTGACATCAATGGGAGGATGAACCCATCTGCTCGGGGTGGAGCCAACTTGTAGTACGCTTCTGGTCTCACATTGCTCCGACTGCGCCCCTATGCAGTGCCAGTCGTGAGCCTTCATGCACGCAAGCTGCTGCTCAGCATGGTCTTTAGTACCGAAAACTATTCTGCAAATCGCTGACTCAGCTCGTTCTCCTGAGCTATCAAGTGGTACCCAGCCCCTGACAAGCACCGTTAGACTTTGACATATGCTCCTCACTTTGCCCAGCAATGGCTGATGCTTGGCCAGGCATTGTCAAGGCCTGATGCTGGATTTGAGTGCTGCATTGGCTAATGCTGGATTTGAGTGCTGCATTGGCTAATGCTGTCCGTACATGTCCAAGCAGAAAGCACGGAACTGCGGACTGCCCAGTGCAAAAGAGCCTCCCAATGTTGTGAAAGCAAATGTTGTGAAAGCGTAGACAGCAATGGGAGGCTCTGTTGCACTGGGCAGTCTTACGTGGCTGTGAACCCATGACAGGGGGCTTAGTTCAAGGGGCTATCCCAGGCTGAACACATCTGACCCCTATGGAGGCATGCTTGTTTCTGTTCAGGGAAAGGAAGGAATGCATGATCCAATCTCTAGAGTCCCTCGCCCAACTTTTTGAAACTGAAACAGGATTAGGTCAGGAATCCCAGCAACTTGCCTGCTTTGCAAATCAGCATGCCTGTCAAGACTATCAGCCTTAGGGTCACCAAAAACCCTCACCTGGGGACCCACAAGGTGACTCATAAGACCGGAAGTCTTGATTTCGAGTGCCATGCATCAGACCATTTAAGTATCCCAATGATGTTCAACAAGTAACAATGTGTCTCTCATAAGTTTTACGCAGCATGTAGGTGTAGTCGTCAAGCAGTTGCATCTGATATTGTCATATCCCTCTCGGTCATGCTGTCTCAAGCTCTCAAGCTCTCAGATTGGACATCCCTGCTGCTTCTGGCAACTACACAACCTGCATTGCAAGTCTGCTATGCTGCCATGCATGTCAGTTATAGCTAGGACACCCTCATGTGACACTGCACAGCAATACATACAAAGGTGGGTTTCAGCCTGAACGGGCGTGTTGCAATGCTTGCTTTGTCAGCAATTCTAGCTACGCTCAAGCGCTTGGCTTTCTGTCAGGCATCACAACTCTGACCTAATCTGCAAGTTACATACTTTGCGCCCCAATTGCATTTCAGCTTAACATTTGCCTGACAATTACTTAACATGTCAATCCTTTTCACGGTTGAGCTGAAGCAACTGCAGCTAGCAACATTGCTAGCTGTGTGCAAAGCTGGCACGTGTGGTTTCTGCACTGGGGGGGCAGTGTTCCACATGCTTGTCCCCCATATACAACGCCACTGCATAAGTGGCGTAGTCTTTTCTTTTTTTTCTGCAACTGCGTCACTGTGTGAGCCACAACTGAATTCTGCTTCAAGTCATACACTACACCAACACATGAACACGCATGCACCCCTCCTGTTTTGTACTTAGCACCTGCAACTGCACTCGCATTTACACCTCAGAAGCTTTAGCTGTGTAGTCTGTGTGTGCTTGTCTGATGATGCGCATGAGAGAAGCTTGTCAGGCATGGCAACCAGTATGCATGCACAACAGCTTTTTGGTGGTCTTGTCAGATTCAAGTTTTAGATGCAACCCCTGTCATCGCTAGCAAGTTTGGCTTGAGAACATATGATCATGATGACGATGTCCATCAGCATCAGGTGCGCTCAGGTCCAACTAGCCAGGCATGCCAGCACAGAAGCAATCGGTCGTCTTGTTTGACAATCATTAATGCGAAACCCTCGTAGCCCTCCAGATAGGACGACGGCTGCCAGTCCAGGCATGCTTTTGATGTTTCCACCAACATTCCAACATTTCCACCAACCACATGATTACAGCATTGCGATGTTTTGGTTGTTGCTGGGAGGCCAGTCAGGCCCCCCTCAAGTTGCAGTTGCCCCTTAATTGATGAAGGAAGTTTAGAGGAACAAAAACCAGCCACTCCAGCTTCAAACTTGGGACCTACAATTTGACTGGCAGTCCTGTCTTGCATCATGACTGACTTGACCCTGTGGATGCTGATCAGGCTTCCTCAGAGTTACGCCAGACTCGATGCTCTTCAGTAAGGTTTCATGCAACGATTACATCTCGGCAGTGTGACCAGAATCAATTGCTTGTGTCATACAGCCTGACTGGGCTTGAGCAGGCGCATGTGATGACAGCATTGATTTATTGCTTTGCTAAGTTAGCTTCCTTGAAAGGCAGCTGTTTGAAGGGGATGGGGGACGGGAGGGGCAGTGTTGGCACGTACGCATGCACGCACGCACATGTGGACACACTTGTCCCTGAAGTATACACGAGTAGCATAGTGTCCACATGGGCAGCCCGGTATAATACTTGGCTTCTCATTTAATTGACGCCAAAAGGTGTAGTCTTTTCTTTTCTTTTCTAGCATAGTGTCCTTCTTTGTTCAAGCTTAAGCATTCGATTTAACTCTGATGTAGGTGTATGCAGGAGATGCATGGCAAGCAATGGGAGGGTTGGTTTCTGGGAGTCAAGCTGGATGATTACTCTGCCCCAGGTGCAAGGCAAGACAGGCGAGATGTGAACATGGACCAAGACACAGCCACTGGCGATGGGAGGCCAGACAAGCCTGGCAGCAAAAGTGCCTCTCACAAGGACAGACAGGTGACTGTTGCGCACCTCTGCAAAGACAGTCTTGCAGCGCTGCGTCAACCAGCCCAAAGGTGCAACCCTGCGCATGGTACGCATTGGCATTTTGCAATCATGGGCCTAGCAGATTTCAGAGGGCAGTTGCAGAGTAGCGGTCAACAGCAGAGTGCAACATGTACGCTGCAACAACTGCACTCAGCTGCCCAAATCCTCAAACAAGAAATTGTATGCATTTGCGAGACAGCAATGCTTAAGAAACCCCTCTCCAATCCCCCCTCCCCCTTGCCCTTCCCCCTCTGTCTGCTGCTGATTGGCACGCACATACATGCCTTATTGACAAAGTGTCCTTTTGTTTTTACAAGGGTGTCAAATGGCATTTGCGAATTATGAGCTGCAGCTCCACTGCTGTGCGGGAACCAAATAGTCCAGATTCTAGAACATGTTTGCAGAAAATGTGCTGTACACAACATGTGCAAGCACATGATGTACATGTGTGTGTCAATCACAGCAGCTGCATGGCGTCAACCATATCTGCTTGGGTATGGCATGCACCTATACTTCTTCGGTAGCAACCTGTGCTTGACGTGTCTGCACAGCACGTCCGGCGGTCAAGATCAGGTTTTCCTCTGGAGAAGTATGGATGCATGCTATACTCAAGCATATATGGCAGAGGTCATGCAGTACCTGAGTTTTACCTTGTCATGGCTTGCCAGCACAGTATGTAACATAGTATATACCAATTATATATCTTGCAGGATTTGCCACATATCACATGCCACATCAGCTTTAGCTGAACCCGAATTGACATGCAGCAATGGAATTGCCGTATTTGTAAGCTTTGAAGAAACTTTCATGTCTTGATGCTTTGCAAAGGCAGCCTTTGAAATCCCTAGACATGTAGGGCAAGGAAGGAGCTAACTGCATGCAGAGACAGTCTGCAATTCTGTACTGCTGCCTGTGATGGCACTGCTGAAAGGATAGCTCGGCGATGTATGAGTTCTTTAATGTTCTTTGATGTCTTCATAGATAGATTTGTGAAATGGCTGACACTTGCGACAACTAAATTTGATACACCTGATCAACATCTAGCTGAACTCTAAATGTAAGTCAACCCTTAGCCAACCAGATGTGGGTTGAGCAATGCAAGCCAGCGGCAGACAATAAGCTTCTACGCGCTTCCAGTACAAAAAGTATATCACGTCGTAATGTTTGAGCTAGATATTCTATTCAGAGGGTCCTCTAAAGATCTTGTGACGTTGTTGCCCAGCAATGAGTAATTTAAAATATAGCAAGCAGCTTTTACCAATACATGACATGATCCAAAGCGGCTTGGCGGTTGTTACAGTACAGATGTCCAGAGCAGCAGAGTGCTCGACGCAAGCTTGGGCTCTGCCAGGACTAAGTCTTGCAAGGCAGGTCCTTCAAGATAATATGATATTTATGCTCGTGATGTACTATCAGTACACTCTTGAAATGACTAGCTGGCACACCGTGACACCTAAGTGCTGATGCGCTGGGAAGCAGTCTTTGTTGTGCTTCAGACATGCCTCTGCAATGTTGTTACCTATGTTACTTTTGACACAGGAAGCAATTGGGCAGAGTAGTGACTGTAGCATTAGAGGGCTGCAATGCAGCTCATGACTGAGCAAGCTATTGAGGGAGTGAATCCATGAGTGATTGAGTGATCACCAATGAGTCTGCGAGTTTGAGCAAGTGAGCTTGTGTGTGAGTAAGGTCACAAGCAGCCCGCAGCAATGCATGTAAGTCCAGCAGCCTTACGGCTGCCAAAGATCCCTCACCTTATGACTCACAAGGTGATTCATAAGAATGGCAGCCTTGATGACAAATGCTATGCATCAGCATAGCAAAAACCCTAAATCCTCAACATTTGGTTATTACAATACTGGGTCATGATCATGACTCATGAGTCATGTGGACCAAAGCCATCGGTCTTGTCTTTGCACATGCTGCGACGTGTAAGCAATAGAAAGCATGTGTTGTGAAATTAATGTGCACATTTTGCCTTGTGACCAAAGCTTGTACCATTGCAAGCATGCAAACGCTTTTGAAAACACTGCGAGGTCTCTGCATTGTTGCCAAACGCTTCGCTTGCTGATGATGGTATCATTAACAAGTAGCGTTAGAATCTATCTACTCAAGTGGATCTGCATGTTGAGTGCTGCTTGAAGCAGTTGTCTGTGCATGTCACGTGACAATGCTGGCTTCATTAGGAGTGTTGATGATATGCATGGTGAAAGTCACTGAGTGAGCAATGTCAAGGACGGTGTCTTTGTTCTTTGCTTTAGCAGCTACACCATGCACACTCTACCTGAGCTAGCAGTGTCTTATATAGCCTCATGCCAGAATGCATTTTCCTGACTTGCTCAATTGCGGGCCACGGCCGTTTTGGGTCCTGCTATCGTTATGCAGAACCGGTGTCTCGAGAAACTGTACTTTGTGCAGTAAAAGGGGAGGCGTGAAGGCTACAATTGTGAGGGCCCTTGGGGGCAAAACCGGCGCTCTAAGAAGTGCAGCACGGGGTCACTGTCATGTTTGACAGCCAGGAGCAGGAAGAGCCTCTGAGATGCAGAGAAGGCCATTCAGGTACCCTGATTATAACAAAATCTGAAGTTGCAGAAGTGAGTTAACAAGTTGTCTTGATGCAGTCACCCTGTCATGATGATTGTCTTGCTCATTAGCTATCAGATTGAGTGCTAGCAAGTCTGTTGCAATGAGGAGTATAAGTTCATGCGTGTGCAACATGGTGCTGCTGGTGTGTTGCCCAGGAGCAGAGGTGCAAATTGTGCAGGGAGACATAACAGTCAGCAAGCATCAAAGACCACTGTATATGCAATTGCTTGGAATGTGTTGTACATGTACATGTCAGAGTGCCTTGTTAGCTGTGACTGGCCATCCATGGGCCTGGACCTTCTATGCCGCCGGCTGCCTGTGGTGCTGACTTGCAAGTCAGCAGTCAGTTGAGGAGTGATTGATGCTGGTGCAGTAGAAGAAGCAGAAGACGGCACGTGGGCGTCAAGTTACCCAAGGACTCCTATGCTTAGCAACTGCGGATGTATTGAGGCATCAGCAGCTGCTGATTAGCTGCTGCAGCATGGCAGCAACATGACAGCTCTGTCGGCTAGCATCAGCCAATTTCAGCATCCATCAAATGTTATCACCTGTTAGCCAGGCCCCATAAGCCCAATGATCAGTTATTTGCCATAAAGCACATTGCAGATATTATGTGCAATGTGCATGGATGTTCTGAGTACAGCTGCAGCTCATTATGCTCAACAAGTCACCTGACCTGGAGCTTTATAATTATTGCTGCAGCTAACCTGCAGGTTGGCAATGCCTGTTTATTATGTTTATGCACGTCCACACACGGGTTTGCCTTTTCTGCAACAAGTCATCAGATGCACCCTTATCCCGTTCATTGCGGCTAAGCAGGGCGTGAAGCACAACGGAGACCCCTGCTCGGCACCCCTGCTAGACCTCTACTGCAACAGTCTCCAAGCAAGTCAAACAACAACAAAGTCGAAAGCATTGATACACAAGCCTACACGCTTGAACTCAGTGGCAATGGCAGGATCGCATGGCAGTCACGTTAAGTTAAGTCGCTTGAACGTATATGTGTAGACACAGAAAAGCTTGCTGCTGTAAGGCTGCATGCGCGGGCATCTGCAGCACTCAAGAGAGTCTCAGGCACGACAGGCGAAGTTACAGCACACACAGATGTACACACAAGCCAGATGAGCTTATCGTATTGTTCAATTTCATGCATGGTTGTGCTTGCTTCTGAAACGGCCAGGGCAGGGCGGCAAGCTGATTGCTTTGGGGCGTATTGCTGACTCGAAGCTGACAAGATACGATTTGCTGACGCTGATAGGTTCCAGCGCCACTTTCACTTCACCCGAGAGCGAAAAACAGCTCGCGTTATAGCAAATTTGCGACAACTATGGACGAGGTAGATCACTGCTAGATCTTGTAATCGGTTTAATCACTGCTAGATCGTTTGCATGCATGCTGACTCTCTCGGACCTCTTGCTGGTTTGTTTACAATGTCAATGGTCTGACGTGCACTGCAGATCAAGCAAAAAGCCAGGAGCGCAATGGGCGGAAGTAGCCAAGCCAGCGACATGGCCGAAACCACTGGACAAGGCCATATGGGCCAGGGCTTCGACCAGAACCAGGGTAATCTCGGTCGTGGTTTCGACAGCACCGGTGCGCTGCTTAGTCGGGAGTGTCCACTCAGCACATGAAAAATCTCGCAGTTGCTGAATGTGCTCGTTTGTCAGCGCTGTTCAGCACCCAAGGGTATGCATTGCAGTGCTGCGCTGTACAGCATACATTCTCTGTTAGCAGTGATCTTGGTCCTGCATAACATCCAACTTGATATCCTGCCGTCCCTGTCTCCAACACGGTGCAGCAGGACTGGTCACTTTCAGCAAGAGATCTGTCCCTTGAGTTCTTACAGTCTGGCAGGCAATCCTGTTCTTGACCTCCCGCCTTATGTTGCTTTGAGCAAACCATAACAGTTGCTTGTTGGCCTGCAGGTGGTAATGTTGGTGGCACCAACGACTTTGGCAGCAGCGGCAACACAGGGCAAATGGGATCCAACACTGGTGGCGGTGTCGGTGGTACGAATGACTTTGGTAGCAGCGGCAACCCCGGCTCTCTTGGTTCAGCAGGTGGCGGTAAGAACCAGTCCAGTTGCATGCTGTTACCACTGTGCACATGCCATATCAATTGCAGCATGTGCACAGCTACTTCTGCTGTATGATACTCTAGGCAGCATACTCTACACTTGCTTTGAATATGCAGACTGCAACCTCCAGCACTGCCTTTATGAAAATATCGGCAACCAAGTGGGCTTCCCATGTCTTGCATGCAATTGCTTTTGTCATCCTTCCTGCCCAGCACCTATGTACAGTCTGTACCTGCTTTCAAGCTGCAGGTATTGCTTTTGCTGTCTTCTTAACTGTAGCTCAGCAACAGTTGCAATGACACCTTCCAGCAACAAACTGATTTCTGTACCTCTTTGCAGCAGGTAATGTTGGCGGCACCAACGACTTTGGCAGCAGTGGCAACTCTGGCCAAGTAGGCTCCAACACTGGCGGTGGTGTGGGTGGCACCAATGACTTTGGCAGCAGTGGCAACAGTGGTGAGATCGGTGGTGAAGGTTCCAGTGCTGGAACTGGACGAGGTGGCGTTGGTGGAACCAATGACATGGGCAGTGCTGGCAACAGCGGTACGTCGTGACAGACTTTTGTTCAGATTGTCCAGTTGGTCTTGCCTGCATGACTGCCGTGGTGAATGATGTAAAGAAGGCTCGGACTGGGAATGTAATTGCGTCGTTCTGTCTTGACAGCAGGAATGCATCAATTGCCCATTTTGCTTGTCCTGATGATGTGTTTTGCTGATAACACGAGCGCAGTGAGCAATGCTGGTGTCAGTGGAGCACTGGCCTCATTATTTGCACTGCATAAAGCATTCTGCCTCAGCGGCTTGATAAGTTGTTGACAGCCTGTACTGATCTCAGTACATGAAGACACCTTTGCAATGACCTAAGAACGCTCTCCTATAATTCTGCATGAGCTCTGCAAGCAGCAAAATTTGTTGACATACCTTTGACAGCTTGAATTACGATGATGTTTGGTGACAGGTGACACAGACTCTACAAGTGGCGAGAAAAAAGGCGTCCTCAAGAAGATTCATGACAAGATCAAATAAGCAGTTCCCATAAAACATTCACCCAGATGGATGACCACACAGATGGATGACGGTGGATTTCAGGACATTTCCGGTTGAATGGGTCTCAACCTTGCCACAGCATGACTGACCTAGGACTTGTTCAGAGCAAGTCGCCTGCAGAGGTTGTGAGGATATCTCGCCCTAGGTTCACAGCCGAGGCAAAGAAGTCGCACATGCTGACAGACAATGAGCAGCAGCCTGAGTGTAAACATCTGTCAACCCCATTTCATAGTCTGCCATGTTGTACATTATGCACGAGTTTTTGAGCTTGATGCATGCGCAGATGGGCTTTTCATTTGTACACATGCTGTGTTTGTATGTAGCAAGCAGAACAAACTAGTGTTCAATTTATACATGACTATCACTGACCCCATGGCTAAGCCACGATTTTTTTTGTCGTTGTGGAAGCCACATGCTGAGCATCACAACGCTCAACAATCACCTCCGTTTATACATGCAAGGTTTCAGCACTGGCCACTGCACAGCACCACTCCTGCTATCAGCAACCTTCTTGGCTTCAAACACTACAAACATCTTGTTTGAGCTGTCCTGCCTTGTCACATGCAACCCCAGCTTTTTTAATGCTGCAACAAAGCTAGCAAACACATCCTTGATGCCCGGCTCAGCACTGCTGGTGCTGTCAGCAAAGCGACTGCGCACTTCTGCAATCCAAAGCAGGCCTCCCATGCGTAACACTCTGCAAGCTTCTGTCAGGAAGCTGCCGTAGTCTGTGCCCATCAGTGCCAAACAGAAGACGGCTGCATCCACAGATGAATCCTCTGCAACCAGCATCAGAATATGTGTCAATGCAGATGGTTGTTGAGAAGCAGACATTCCTATACACATATATACACACAGGCCATGTCTTTCAGATCTATTATCTTGGAAGCTTCCAGAACCTTTTGTTTTGGCTGCTACATAATGGCACTAAGGTTGCCAGTGAAGAACTCGAAGAATGTGAAGCAGATAATCTGGCCTGCTGAGAAACAAAAAAAACATGCGATCTATTGTAGCAGATACAAAACCATGCTGTGCAGTCACCCTTCTCTGCATTGAAACGATGCACCACATGAGACTGTTTGTAACAGTGTTGGAAATTAGCTTCCTGACACGCTAGCATTTCGCCTTTTACCTCAGCTCTGCTACACATGGTTTTGGAGTTGAGGTATCAGGAGGTGGGCTGTGCATTGAGGACAGGACGGCCCTGCCTTGTTGCGACCTCTGTCGATAACAGCCTCAGCATGCAGTTCTGGCTGGCCGATAGTGCCATTTACATGAAAGATGTACAGCTTCCAAAGCAGCCAAGCATCATTGACATACATGACATTAGTGGTCACCCAGAAGTCTGTGCTAAAGCTGTTGCTGTCAAAGGTCTTGGCATCAGCAAGGCTGTCAGCATTTGTACCAGATGCAGCAGCAACAGCAGAAAGGCAATCCTGAGCAGCAAGCTGAAAGCAACTGAAGCAGCCTTGCTGACATGCCTGCTGCTGTGTTGCTGCAGTGACAGCAGATCATTGTGGCTATCACATCAGTGCTGGGAAGCCAGGGCAAAAGTGCTGTGCTTTTCTCAAAGTTGATCCTCTCTATCACCGCCATGATGCGGCTGGTGCTAAACAGGACAAACACAATAGACAGCACGTTCTGCTTCATCCTGGGTGTATTGAAGCGCTTGATGTGTCAAGTACAGTTCGAGCGCCAGAAACAGCTATAGTGACTTACTGTCACAGCACTGCAAGATGCACATGCTTGCATCTGCTGTCCAGCATTGTGCCAATCAAACAAGCTATGCATGCTTGGCTTGAGGGTAGCAGCCCTTACTTAAAGAGCCACATGGCAAGCAATGATGGCAAGCAATGATGGCAAGCATGACTGTATGCATAACTACGCTAGGTTTACCTAAGGGGGTGTGAGCCATGTTGCAAGCAATGACTACATGCATGACTGTATGCATGACTATGCAAGGTTTACCTAAGGGGGTGTCAGCCATGTTGCAAGCAGTGACTCCAGGAGCTGTGGCCACGAAATCAAAGCTGTGCACAGTCTGTGGAACACTGCTTGCCAGCTGTGCATCGCCACAGCCAAAATCGGCAGCCACCCATTCTGGACTCTTCTTCTTCAGCCAGGAGATGGCTAGGTCAATGGGCTGCACCGGCCAGTGCTGCGTCTGTTCTCGGAAACCCTAAAGAGCACGCTCAGACATCAGCACACATCTTGTGCAGCTTCAATTCACTCTTCTTCTGTGGGTACAACAAGGCTGAGTCATTGGCTGAAATGCCGAATGCTGTGTCATTGGCTCAAATGACATCTCACCTCATGGTACTGCTCAAACAGGTCAGGCTGGCCCTGCATCATATTGAACGCATCTTTGCCTTTGCTAGTATATAGTTGCTCGTTCAGCATCCTGAATCTCCCTCCAGACAGCTTAGAGCGCATCTGCTCCAGCAGGCTCTTGCTCTTCTTCTTGCTGGCGTCTGAACTGCCAGCTGGCAGCTGTTCACCAGCTGCAGAGGGGGTCTGAGTCAGCAGATCCTGCTTCCCCTTCTTCTTGCTCTTCTTGGCATTGGAGGCACTGCCAGGTAGCAGCTGTTCAGCGGATGCAGGCTCACTCTGCCCACTGAGGGGAGCCACTTGTCCTTTCAAACCTGCTTTCTGCCCATCGAGTGGGGCCAGCTGCCCATTGACAGGCTCAGCTGTGCCCTTTGCTGCTTCAAGCGTGGCCCTTGTGGCAGGTGTGGCCCTTTTGGCAACAGCAACCTTCCCTGGCTGTGCAGCAACATCAGTGCTGACACCACCAGGCGCATCATCAGCCTGTTCCTGCTGCTGCCGGAAGGCTTGTCGTTTCAAACGCAGCCTGGCCTTGCGTCCCATCTTCTTCTTCTGCTTGCTGCCGGGCGCACTGCCACCTGCACCTGCACCTGCAGCTGCCTCATCAGAATCATCAGCAGCTGCAGCAGCGCCTGCACTTGAGACCACGGCAGGCTGTGACGCAGTGGCAGCAGCAGGTAACAGGTAGGTCAGCCCAGCTGCAGCTGACTGTGTGTCTGCGCTCTGATTCTGCTTCGCAGCCAGCTTGGCTTTGGGCTGGCTGCTCTTGCCGATGTGGCTGTCTTGACTCCTGCCACTTCGACTTGCAGTGGTAGCTGCTGCTGCTGGTGCTCGGCTGCTTGCTGTGCCTTTGCTGGGCTGTTTGCTGCCTGCTGCCTTGAGATTATGCTTGGCAGCAGCAGCGGCGGCAGCAGCAGCAGCAGCAGTAGCGGCAGCAGCGCTTGCAACAGGGTGAGTGGATTTGGAAGTGAGTGGCATGACAGGATCTGGGTTATGGTGGCTGGCCTCTTGTACCAGAGCCATCAGCTGCGCCATGTCTGCTTTGCTGAGGCTGTCAGTCTCAATGGCAGCGCTTGTCTTCTGCGTTTTATCAGCTTTTGGGGGCTGCCCTTTGCTGGGGGCTGGCATTTCCTGGGCTATGACTGTCCTTCCTTTTGGTGAGCCTTTGAGCAAGACTGATTGCCCTGAAGCCAATACTTTCTTCCCTTGGACTGAAGCTTGCTGCCCTTCTGCTGACGCCGACTGACCTTTACCAGTGGTGTGCTGCCTTTCTCTGGTGGCTGGCTGACCTCCAGCTGTGATTGTATGCAGCTGTTTGTCGCCCTTGGGAAGACGAGCTTGTGCTATCTGTGCTGACGTCTTTGCCTGCTGAGGTCCGGCTGGTTTTGACTGTGTGGATGCTGGCAAACTTGACTTGACAGGAACAGCGCCTTGGCTAGCAGGTGTGTCATCTGACCTCTGACTGCTTGCTGCAGTCTGGATCTGCACAGACTTGCAATCTTAGCAAAGGTTCAGTTGTAAGCAAATGGCTAAGCACAGCAGTGCGAAATAAGACTCCAAGCACTTGACATTACTATATAAAGTGTTGTTGACAGGTCACCATCAGAAGGGCTGCATTTTCACAGTCTCCCTGAGCAACTGAAATAAATGGGATACTGCACTACTCTTGTCAAAACGTCGGCAGGCACGCTTGCAAAGATTGAGCAGGAAACACCTGAGCTGCAGGCTTGTCGGCATGTTTGCCAGCGCTGGTTCTCTGCTTCTTGTTTCTGGGTTGATCTGCAACAAGCAGGACCCGGGCATACAGGCAGTTGTGATTACACTGCGTGACGCCTCTGTGAGCTGCAGGTCTGTAGCAAAGCTGGGCTTTGTGGTGCACTCACCAATATCCTCGTTTCGAGGTTGGTGAAGGGGCAACTGAATGGGTTCATCCAGCAGCGCCTGCAGGTGTATTTTCTGTTGCTTTCGTTTACGCTTTGCTTTTTTCTGCGCGTTCAGGGAGCTGGGCACTTCTGCTGGAGCCGACAAAGACGGATAGTCCTGATCAGGAGCGGCCCCCCAGTCTGGCACTTCCATGCTTCAGGCTGTGCACGAGTACGAAGAGTTCGGTGTCCTAGTGAAATGTTGCGCAGGAAAGCCGGTTCACCCCGCAACCGCCGTTTCATATTCTGCTTGTGACTCTGGTTACTAACTGCGAATTCGCTCCGAACAGTCCGACCGTCAAAGCCATAATCGGTCAAACTCGATCGCGACTACCACTGCCTCTATTTCACGTGTGAGATTTTGCAGCGAACGTCACTGATGGCGGCCCAATGCATGCAGCCAACGGTTGCGCAGCGACTGACGAGTCGTTCACAACGAACGGCGCCGTGTTTAGCAGGATCGACACAGCCTCTGCGACATCAGAGACAGCGACAGAAACTGCGGAAGGCTCTTATCGTTCGTGCAGAAGTTGACGTGTCCCAGCAGGCAGGCGCGTTGGAAAAGACTGGCCCTGACTTTAAGCCTGTGAAAGATGTCCAGGCAATCATGGACGTTTTGCCTCACAGTTGCGTATCCCTGAGCTCGCTGATGCTAGGTCGGCGCGATGTTAGCTTACAGTTCATGGCTGTGATGACCATGCACGTCACCCACGTTTCTTCACGCTCTGCAGGTTCCCGTTCCTGTTGGTAGATAGGGTACTTGAGCTAGAGCCTGAGAAATATGCCGTCGGATATAAGAACGTCACTATCAATGACAATTTCTTTCCTGGGCACTTTCCCCAGCGTGCAATCATGCCAGGCAAGGGACATTGATCACACTGCTGACCTGTGCCAAACCAGCTCAGTGCCAGGTCATAAGCAGCGGCTTGGCTGCTCTGACCTTGCAAGCCAGCACAGCATCCGCCCATGCAGTGCAGCATTCAGTGAAAATTAGTTTCCTCTGCTTTTGTTGCTGTCAGGTGTGCTGCAAGTTGAAGCTATGGCGCAACTTGGTGGTCTGCTGATGATCGATCCTGAAAACGAGGCCGCAAAGAACAACTTCTTCTTTGGGGGCGTTGACAATTGCAAATGGAGACGCCCAGTAGTGCCTGGTGACTGCTTGGTGAGCTTCTCTTCTGGTCTCATGCTGACTGCATATCCAGCGTCAACCAGGGCAACCTTGCTGAAATTCTTAGACCATGTCGTGAGCAATCAGCCAGAATTTGCTGCTGTGGTTGGCATTACACCATGCTACAACTTGTCCCTGCTATGGCACAGTTAACAGTTGAAGCACAAAGCTCTGAGCATCTTGTCAGTCTGACCGAGCCAAAATCTAGCATTGTGCATAGCCATGGTGGCGCTATCGTCCTGAGCAGAAGGGCATGCAGTGTCATACACATACTCAATCATACAATCTCAACTACCATACAGTGTCATATTGTGACTCAGCAACATCCCAATGTTATGTTGTCTGCATTCATGGCTGACATGCATCCTCTTGAAGGGCTCGCTGCTGCCTTTGTACCTACAACATGTTGCACATGACACACGCTGCACGCTACATATCCCATGATGTGCCTGTGCTGATGATATATCCATAACACTGCCAGTATATTCGGCTGTTATGCTACACGTTTAGTCCATACATTGCAGAGTGTATGTATACGCTCAGCACAGTGATTGGTTTTCCCAGAGTGATGGTTTCTCACAGTAAATTTTGTGCCACCCAGATGATGAGAGTGGAGCTTGTCAAGTTCAACAAGAGATATGGGTTTGCGAAAATGCGCGGCACATGTCACGTTGGGGCAAACTTGGTCTGTGAGGCTGACTTGAACCTTGTGATGGGCAAGTAAATGTCTCTCCTCGCTCAAAGCAGGAAGCGTGACATGCTTCCATCGTCCTGTGAGCATGTGTGGCGAGTGTGAATCAGGATTCATGAACCGCCAGCTGCAGCAGCTGCAGCTGATGTCTGGAGATCGTTCTGAGCCCTGAGGTTGACAAACAGAATTACGCAGCAGTATGTTCTCTATGTAGTAGTTGAGTGTCCGACTTAAGCTGAGTGACATGTGGGAAGTGTGAGCAGTGAATATGTTTGTTCGCACCTGGCCGACAATACTGCTCACAGTATTGTCGCAATGTGCAGACCTAAGTCACAGAAACGTTGTTTACGACTTAGAGAGCGTGAGTATGCAGTCTGAACATCATACTAAACGTTGTTTACGACTTGGAGAGTGTGAGTATGCAATCTGAATTTCATACTCATGTCAGTGACTGTGACACAGTATTGGCATGATCTGTGCTTGAAGTAATACCACAAAAATAGGGACCGACAAAGAGCACAGCACCAAGTGTACTCTGTTCACTTACTAAGTGTGTAGTAGACACGCAGATGCATGCAGACATGCGATAGCTAATGTCAACAATCCTGCACCATGGTGATCAGAATTCTCACCACAGTAGCACTGTCAACAAGGATCTGACCTTTCAGTCACCATGACTGTTGATCACTCATCACTACGTGTACATAGCATCGTTTCGCATCAGGTCACACGTCACGACCGACTGGTCTCGACTCGTCTCTTCAGCAGGAGCACCACCTGTTTGCGGGTGGTGACAGTAGTCACAGAACCTATTCAGTGTATCTGGCCCGGGAGTTGGGCGCCGATTTGCGGTTCGTCCTTGCAGCATCCCTTGTGAAAAGTATGTATGTGAGCTTTCGTCGGACCTGTCTTGAGCTAGTGCCGGTGTCGACGTACTCAAATGATCCTGTGCCCCTGCTTGTGCTTCACCTATCGGTTCTGGTTCCCAACTCACTCACAACAGTACAGATATATCCAGATATCCCTGTAACATATAGTATTACAAAGAAAGTTTTGAGCATGAACTCATAGGAAGCTTAAGCTGTTGGGGCAGGTCACTTTGGATGCAGAGTCATTTTGGCGTTTGGGGCATTGCTGCCGAGCTCACTCTCAGTCTATTTGCAGGGCTGCGACGGGATGGAAGGGGTTACGCCACAGTTTACCATTCATGAAAGGATCTGCCGTCTCTTCACTGCACTTTGGGCACTTTTAGTTACAGCCGACGTAGCAATCTATGTTGCACCGGGTGCTGGAAGGCTTTGCTCAAAGATTGATGATGCTGACAAAGACAGCTCTACACAGCTGCAGACCGCCTTCATCATTATCCTTATTGCTCACATTGTCCTTGTGTGCATGTGGGGCGGTGCACAAGCCGGCATGACCTACGTTGCCTCATGGCCAGAGGGCAACATCAAAAAGCCAGAGCTAGGCAACCACACTGATTCTGAGAGAAAAGATGAGGGTTGCTTCATTTCGTACATGCTCCTTGCTATTGGTGGCTTCCTATCAGCCTGGATGACTAAGGCCTTGGCCTATGGCAGCCTAAGCAACATCCCCACTGAGGATTGTCTACATGGAACTTGTAGATTGGCTTGGTTTCGAGTGTTTCTATGGCTGTCTAACATTGTGTACTTGGGTGGTTTGGTTGTGCTGGCTGTGTTGGGACTTGTTGGTGTATGGCTCCTTGGGCTGCTTGTGTGCAGAGAGATTGTAGCCATCTATAGAGAATGCTGCATCACAAAAGCAAGTTCAGAGATAGAAGTGTCTGTTGAGTCTAGGGGCTTGGCATCAGTCCCAGTGTAACACTGATGCTTTTAGCATTACTAGTAGCATAAACTCATCACCTGTTTTGCCTCCTGACAGCTGAGGGTAAGCTTGTAAAAAGTGAATTGACTTAATGCTTAGCTTTGCATATATGTACCTATATATATGCATACTACACTGAGGGATGCATTTCCAGGTTGGTTGGAGCTTGGGCTTTACATATAAAGGTATATACCTTTGATATCTTAACCTCACAGGTAGAAGTGCCTCAAACACTCAAGTGGATGTTTGTGCTTAGTCAAACTGTGATGACCAATTCGAAGCACCATGTTGAACATAATTTTGGTTGCATGGTATGGTCCACGGGCCACTTAAGGCTTTATTGCGGCATATCACACGTGCACTGCACATGGATTCTTGTTTGAGCACCAGTACATACAGTCTACTATAGTTTTGTAACGATACTGCATCTGGTTTCACACATGCACACACACATGTCCAAGTGTGTAACGCATGCGCAGCGCTTCACACCGTTACCATCGGGTTCAGATCAGATCATACGTGGTACCCAATCGCCTCGCTGCCCCTCTCTGACTCTTGAAGGGCAGAACCAGCTTCCACCAGCTGTGGTGACAGCATCTTGACAAGTGTCCACTGGCCGAGCGTGACGGTGCGATATCAATAATGTTGCGGTTGACTTTGCATTCAAAGAGTCACTACTCGAGGTATATTGTTACGACTCAATGTATGTTGTTGCGACTCAAGACGCGCATGCGCCCTATGCTGCTGCCTTTGCACAGGAACTGCCTAGACTTGCTATAGCTATAGCTATGACCGACTGATCGGCCGTTCACCTCACTAGCACATATGGCTTGTACAACCTTCAGTCACTCCAAATGTCCATTCTGTTGTTATTTGAGATATCACCATAGTTTGTACCACGCTACTATACCAATCGTTCAGTCTTGTGAGCAAACACTAGTGCAGTATTGCTGTATGCAGCCTCAGGTCAAACCTGTAACCCAAACTGCAGTTATTCTGGTCTGCAGGGCTGCAAAGGGATCGAAGCAAATGCGCCAGCACCTGCTGTCCATGGAAGAATTGGCCGTCTTATAGCTACCATCTGAACCTTGTTGGTGGTGGTGGACATAGCAATATATGTCGCACCCGGAGCTGGGAGGAATTGTCCCAAAGTTGACGGTGCTAAGAATCCCAGCTCTGCACAACTGCGGGATGCCTTCACTGCTGTTCTTATTGCTCACATTGTGCACATGTGGTTGTGCTCAGCTGCATGGTGCAGTATGGAAGAAATAGGCAAGTGGCCAGATGGCAATGAGAAAAAGGCAGAGCTAGAGGGGCACACGGAAACTGAGCTCAAACGAGTCTATTCTTGGGGTGTACTTTCTGCTTGTCATTGCTGCCTGTATATCAGCATGGGTCACCAAATGTAATGGCTACAACAGCCTCAGCAACATTTCTGCTGAGGATTGTCTGCATGGGACCTTCAGGCTGGCTTGGTTTCGCGCCTTGCTTTGGTTTTCAAACATTGTGTACCTAGGTGGCTTGGGCGTTTTGTTTGTCTGTGGAGTAATCGGTGCAGGCTTTTTTCAAAATTGGTCACATTCTGTTGCAAGAGTCTGTGGCCATTTACAAAGCATGCTGCACTCAGCAAACAAATTCACAGGAGCTTCCCGAAAAACCGTCACCGGTGGTACCAGAATCAATTGTAGCACTCGAGTCTGATGCTGCAAAAAACCATACAATCAAATATACTGACCCTTGTAAATCATATGTGCCACAACCCTGATGAAATCCCACTGGAGTGTAAGTTTGCTTGCTGGCAATGTTTATAGTACAAACTTTATACTATGTAGTACATTTGGGTTCGAGTTGAAGCTCATTGATACAAAGACTGTAAGCAAGGTGCGCCAGGATGTGTCACATGACTTACATTTTATGGCTTTTGTGTAGCTGCAACTTGTTGCAATCAGTACTTAGTTGCAAAACCCAAGGATTTGTAATCGGATGTACCTAATAGTAGTACTCATCATATAGCTTGACAGGCAATGCATGAGCCACTTTTGGGATACCCATCACTGCATCCATATTGTGCACATGCTTTCAACCTGCGAACTCAACTTGAGTCTGACCATGGTCTACAATTTGCAAATTGGAAAACGTCTGTCCCTGCTTACTTGGTGTGGAAAGGCGACCACAGATGCGAACTTGACAGAGACACTGGTTGCTGCAGGTGCAAAATTGTTGCCGCGAGAGAGGCGAGCAGAGCACCTTTCACCTCAACTCTGCTACACATGGTGCACTTATAATCTGACAAGAATTGAAATTAATGCAGCCTGTTGACTTGATTCAAGTCTGCATGCATGCCGTGCTACCATTGACCTAGACCGTTGCGTCGGTCATACACTGCCGCAGACAACATCTGACAACGCGACAAAATCTGACAGCGCGACAAATGTTTTGGTGCACAAGTTTCGTTTGTTTGGCCCTGGTAGCTCGGTGCCGTCTCTGATCCCTGCACTATGGCAGTCCAGGCGCTGCAAGCCTACGTGGGTGAGATACAGAACCGTATCGATGACAACGACTGTGAGCCCCAATTTGATGAGAAGGATGAGAAGAAAGATAAGGAGCTCCGGTACGTCGCGCTTTGCATACCTGAGTACCGCACAGCATGCAAGCACTCTCACGGCTCCTTGCTGTCACAGTGAGAGAGAAGATCTGAGTCACGGAGCGGTACTCAAAGGCACGGTAGAGCAAGGCGCTGGCACCAGACACCCTCAAGAAGGAGACTTGGTAGGCTGACCATACCTGCTATGCAAGTTGCTCCTCAGCAAGGTCCCAGGAGCGGCGCTGACAAAGCACTCTGTCACAGTCTGCTCTTGGTACGCCAGGTGTATGTTCATATCTCCGTTAGAGCTCCCTCAGGTCAGCTTCTGCATAGCACAAGGCTTGAGGAAGGTGGTTCTGGGGTGCCCATGGCCCTGGTGCTGGGGAGGGGTGTGCGCGCCCCCAGGGGCTGGGAACTGGGCTTACAAGGTGACTTGGTAACACAATTGCTGCACACAGGAATCTGTGCAGAATGAGAGCCTGTGCTGAAATGTTTGAGAAGTTTACGACAGCCTGTGCACAGCTACATCTGGTGTCTACACGCACCCTCCTGACATAGATGTGCCTAAATGCAGCAGCCATTGCCACATCTATTCCTCTTGTAGACCTTATACGATCACCAGATTGGTGCAAGCACATCTTACACAGCAAACAGCCAGCACACATGCACAGCATGCCTTGCATGTTACCGCAAGGAATGTTGCATCCTGTAATCCCCATGTTGGTGTCATGCTATCAGACACTCCAGCAGACCCCCTCGCTGTCTGCAATTTCGTAACATGATCCTCACTAAGGCCAAAAGTCTGATCATCACTCCCTACTGTAGATATGGTATGTCAACAGAGGTGCCAGCTCACCATCAAGCCAGAGTATGGCTACAAGCACAAGGATTGTCACATGAAACCACCCAAGGGAGTGTCAATTGAACAATCCATGCATGTCGACATCAAGCTGCTGGAGATATATAGCAAGGACAATGTGAGGGTGGTTGGCGCCAACGAGAACATCTACAAAACCATCAAGCAGCGGTCTGAGTCCTGGGAAACGCCTAGAGAACCGTATGAGGTGAGCAGTTGCACTCACACTAAGCTTGAAGGGCGTGCTTGAGGTGCGAGTAGGCAGCAAACTTTTGGAGTGACTCTGGACTGTCTAGGCTTGCTGCATGCCTCTATGTGATGAGCAGTCATCTTGCATTACGGCGCAGCCACAAAGGCATTGAGTGGCGCTGATTGCAATTGTCTGCAGCAGAAGTTTGATGCTGCCCCTAAACTTACATCACATCTGATACCACAAGCATACCCAACACGCCCCACCCCCCAGGTTCTCTTCAGCCCCCTTGAGCCATTGCCAAATCGTATATTCTTTCATGTTCTATAGAGTTCATGGCAGTGCATGTCCTCAGGTGTTCTTTACCAGCAACCTTGCATTTATTGGCAGTTCCTTTGCCCCAGTGACTAATCAAGTCCTCATTCAAATGTTCCAACACCTGTTTGACTGTCCCAGGATGATCAAACCACCATTTAGATTACTGTAGACGAGCGCTGTTTGTGGTCAGCCCTGGCTTCTCACCGCCAGGGACTGATGTGAGGAAGATGTGTGCAGGTGGAGGTGAGCTGTTCAGCCCGTGTGCCTGCCCCCTCAGGGCAGCAGGGGGACAGCACCCCCTATTTTGTGGCACCCTCCCTGAAATTTACCGTGGGATCTGGCACAGCGCCATCAGGTACAAGGACTTCTGCTGTGGTGAATATACCTAGTCTTGTAAAAAGGACATTAGACCTTGCTAGTCTGCGTCCCCTTCTTTGTGGTGCCCTCCCTTAAGTTCATCATGCATTCGTATTTTTCTGTTGTTTTGGGGTAGGATTTCCCATATTTCCCATTCCCATTCACATTTTTCCCTGCCTGAACTGCCTGCCCCTACCCCAGCCCCAACAGAGGAGCACCCAGTAATCTCAGTAAAATGCCCAAATTTGCAGGTATAGACAAGAAGGGAGTAAGTATGAATGTGCATCAGCAGTGGAGACGCACATGTCACAATGGCTAAGGGTACGGTTGCTTGTCAGGCTAACCTCCTGTGTCACTGGCAGTAGTCAAATGGCACAAGATGAACAAAGTGCCAAACAAGCAAGAGCCCAAGCATGCTCAATACATGAGCCAACAACATTGCAGGCTGTGATTATGGTCCTAGCAGCAACCGTCCTCTGACCGAATACCACAGCGATTAGCCCTATTGCAGGATGCTTTCTTCAGCTTAATCATCAGGCAACAATGCTTTCTTCTGTTCCCCAGTCAGCAACTTTGATGTGAGCACAATCCACACATGAGCACCATCTGCGTGATCTGACATCATACAAGACCTGATGAGTCTGTGAGCATGATTTCCAGAGCCTTGATGAGATTGAGCTGCCATTGCTGCTATGTGCAACGAGATGTACATTTTGGCTTGGGGTTGCAACTATTGACCTGGACTGCTACCTCAGCAGCTGTTTAGGAGAGGACATCAGAGCTGCTAGGTGCCGACAACATCAACGCCGTGCACGACTCGCCACAGCTACGGTGTATGTGATTACCATCTCCAAACTTTCTAGACAAAATAATTGCATGGCAATTTCACATACTTTTGGTTTCACAGTGGCTGACGTGTCCTGAGGGTTTTTGATTCTGCAGGTCTGGAGGAAGCGCTGTCAAGCATGACCCAGGGAGAGAAGTCTGTCTTCAGCTGCCCCACCGAGTATGTAAGAGGCAGCAGCCTATTGCCAGACCCCCCACACCAGCCTGACAGGGTTGAGCTTGATCTGCATCTGCTCATTTTTGCTCAGGTGCGGTGACTCATGCTGAAAAGTCTTCGATGCATTATTGATGTTCCTTGCTCTTAGGGATCTAGAAGTATCACTAGGAAAGTTTATGCTTTTCAGCGATCATAACGGGGGCCTCCTAAGGTGGCAGCCCAGAGCTAGGAAATGTCACAAGCATTGCAGTATCAAGACATTCCCCTGCATACTGGGAATGCCTGGGGTCCAGTCACAGACATGGTCATGTTGTGGAGATATGAGACATGTTGAGAGTCAGACAATCGCACAGTCACAAGCATTTAACCCCCCCACCCCACCCTCCCACACACACACAGGCTGTCAAGGGTACATGAGGCATACAGCTATCGGCATGCATTGCATGCTTGCCTCCTAGACTGGCAGACATTTGATCAGTGCTCTCCCGCAGGATGCTTCACCTCATTGCTCTGTGGCTGCATGCTTGAAAGGCTACATCAGACAGATTTATCAGTGATCTTCATGCGATCATATCATTGGATTCAGCTCACGAGCTACCAGTCACAATTGCTGTGGTGCCAACACATGTAAGTATGACATGGCTGATTGAGTTACTGCAAATTCTTTGTTACTGCAGATGCGAGACACAGAAGACAGCACCAGATTTACCAAAACTAAACTCAATCAACTTTCGAGGAAAAGCTGTGTTTCGATGGACAAGTTGTCTTTCACACTGAACTATGTTCAGCAAAGCACAAGCTAAACCCGTCTGGAACAGCACCAACTGACTCAGCCCCTGATGGGCCATGTGGCCCCTATCATAACTGATTTTAGGAGTGAGGCCACATGTGTCTGCAGGTGCGAGATATGACAGGCAATGGTGAGGTGATGAAGAGGCGCATCAAGGAGGGCACAGGGCAGTTCCCCATGGACTGCCCCATGGCAGACAGCCGCCTGCAAATACACTATAGGTACGCTCTGCTCTCATGCATATAAATTCCAGAGGCAGATGATTCGTGCCTTCTGAATGCTTCAATGTCCTGAACCCCGAGTAAGTAAGTTCCACCAATGTACTACGGGTCTTGTCTACTCTCAAGCACACCAAGTGCTGCATGTGTTCAGAGCAGTGATGCCGTGCAGCAGCTCAGCAAATTGATTGTTGAAGGGGCTGAGATATGGCCGATGCAAGGCAGAAGTTTGTCAACAATAAAGCAGTCATGCTTGAACTCAGATGCACAGACGGCGTACAGCATATGGACGCTTTTGGTGCCTTTGCCCTTTATGGCCAAGCTGTTGTAGGGTAGCATTTGTCAGAAGAGGTGGTTTTGTACGTTTTGTTTTCACTTCCATTTTGAACTGCTCAAACTTGCCTGTCTCTGCACCACATCAAAAGGAATCACCTCAATGTGTGACTGCGCTTGTAAAGGGGCTATATTTTACTGTCCTTGTACAGAGGCTATGTATTACTGCCCTTATACAGGGGTTATGTGGTCGACACAGGACAGGAGTTTGTAAGCACCAGAGGGGCTGACAGTAATGCGCAGCCCCTTGAGTTTGACAGCGGCATGGGCATTCTTCCTGAAGCTATTGACATGACAGGTAAAAATGATGAGTGTGATGAGCATCTCTGCGCACATGCATAACAACATAAACACACAAAAGCTAGCAACTGTTGATGTGCACCATGGCATGAAGCCCTGTGTCATCACCTGCAGCAGCAGGAGCCAATGATGTATGCGTCAGTCTCTGCTAGAGTTGACACTGCTATCCAGCTATCATGCTTGCCTAAAACTGTTCACTGTTGATGTTGCTGATGTATTCACTAAAGTCTTCCCCTCTCTCAGGTACATACAGTGTAGATGTGCTCATTGACAGATCTTTCTGAGACCGCACCACTGCTAAAGCTGTCACGTGCATTGTTGCAGTGCGGTTGATGACCCCAGGAGAGATTTCTCTGATCACAAGTACCAGCCAGTATGCCTATGATGGGCGCCCTGACAGACCCCCAGGGGTGCCTGAAGGGGCCAAGGTGGAGTGGGAAGTGGAGCTGATCAGCTTCCAGAAGCAGCCAGACTGGGAGCGAGCAGAGCCAGATGCAAAGATCAAGCATGCTGGTGTGCAAGCATGAGTATTGCTTACACTTAAACCTTTCATACGCAGCTCAATGCTGGGGATGCACAGCTCAATGCTGGGGATGCACAGCTCAATGCTGGGGATGCATAGCTCAATGCTGGGGTTGCACAGCTCATTGCTGGGGATGTACAGCTCAATGCTGGGGATGCACAGCTCGGTGTCCAGACCAAGCAAGCCATTTAGCAAGAGTGTTGCTATTGATGGCACAGCAAACATCTTTGCATCAGGTCTCATTGCGGGTTTGAAGTCTACTTCAAGAGTCACACATCAGTTGGGCAGAGTGGCGTTACTGATGAAGCTGGGGCACCACCCTTCAGCCCTAGAAAGTATTGTTTTGACAAACAGTGAACAAGCACCTCAACAAAGAATATGCATTGCCCCCCCCCGTCTGCCAAAGTAGCGATTGCAGTTCATCATGCTGTGCAAGCACCGTTTGGACTGCAGGCGAGCTGAAAGACCAGGGCAACATAGCTTTCAAGGCAGGCCGGCTGAAACCTGCAAGGAGCAAGTATACCAAGGCCCTGCGCCTGGCTGACCGTATCTTTGACATAGAGACCGAAGAGCAGGTGCCAGTACATACACACTTGTTCAATGTTCTGTCTGGATCAGAAGGAACTCTGCTGGCAAAGCTTGGCTGGAATTGTGTGCATGCACTCATCTGCCCCTGTTGCATGGGTCAACTGCTGTTGGAATGGTCAGACTCAAACCTGAGAATTGGGTGAACATTGTGATAAAGATCTTGGCAATGCAGGTTCTGCCACACGTGCCTCTTTCCAGCAAACACCGCAGCACTGTTTCTATGCTCAGGTCCAGTTCTTTATCAGGGTTTCTAGAAGTGTTGTTCAGACAGCTGATCAAGGAGGACCCTGTTCAAGGCACAAGAACAAAGCTTAATGGAGATGCATCTCAAGGTCTGCACAAAGCTATGTTGCAATGCAGGCAGAGGCTTCCAGTGTTGTGAAGACTGCTTGCCTGGTGAACCTAGCTAATTGTGCTCAAAGGGAACAGCAATTTGGGGAGGCCCTGGAGTGGTGCAATAAAGCCCTCAGGTGATGCCCAATGACCCTCTGTTGATGCTGCAATGTGCCTCAATTACATCATGAGCCTCATACGTGCAATGAGCTTATGAGTGCAATATAATTGCACAGAAGAAAGTCAGCAGCACTGGATGCAAAGCACAGCCCACAGCACCTTTGTGTCCTGACCGGCAAGGCAGATTGCACTCAAGTTTCACTGCAGGAATGTCTGATCTCCTATCAAGAGTTTGCCATATGGGTACTTGCATGCTTTCTGCTGCAGCAACTTTGGCAGTCAGAATGCAATCACTACCAGGACAAGCCCTTGTATTGGCTGCATGCATGTGTTACGCCTGGCTTTGATGCAGCAGCTGACTCTTGCTATGCAGGGAGAGCCATAATCATGCAAAGGCTTTGTACAGGCGTGCAATGGCTTTCGCAGCTCTTGGGGACTTTGAGAAGGCAGAGGAAGATTTCATCAAATGGAAGGAGGTGGACCCGTCAGCAACAGCTGATGCTGATGCACAGATAGCCAAGCTGAAGCTACAGCAGAAAGCAGCAAATGCCAAGCAAAAGCAGCAGTTCAGGAATTTCTTTGATCGAACTTGAAGTTTATTTGTGATATGCATAACACACGCTTATGACTGTTTCAGGTATTGCTGCACTTTGGATTTCTGTTTCAAGAAACTAAGTAAAGTTACCTGTTGGCATGTTGGATCCATATGTCACGCAAAGGGTTTGACAACACCTTGCATGAGTCGGAATGCCACTGAACAAACCACTCAGATTGGTTTTGGACGACATGGTAAGGCAGTCCAAAGAAGCCAGTGCTGACAGAACACCTTGCTGTGCTATCTGCCTCATAGCGTATTGCTATAATGCGGTCCGCTCACCAATGAGCTACACTGATTCAGCTGGATTGGATACTCCTACAGCTGACAGCCAACAGACCAGTAGGGTAGCATCAGCCTCAGCTTAACCACCTGTCAGCTGCAACAGAACTGTCTGAGCAGCCCCTAGCCTTAGCCACAGAAAATCAGCCTCAGCTAGACTTGCTTCAGCCTCAGCTAGACTTGCTTCAGCCATAGCAGCTTCACATACAGCAACTTTGGCTACAACCACCTTGATGCGCTTGGTGTTGGTGTGTATCTACTTGGCCACAGTGATGACTTCTCCCAATCTCAACAATCTGGTAGTCCCACCGGTGCAGAGCATGCGTCCGGTTGTGGACCCTCTCTCTCTAGTGCACCCATCTGTGCCATTGCCTTCTGGTCATATTGACTAATGTCAGAAATCGCCTTGTGCATTATCATGAGCGCCCACGCGGCAAGCTTGACAGCAAATACTTATCCTTGCGTAGAGCACAGCAGAAGTACACTGGCAGAACCAGTCTCATACGTCTTGACATCCAGTGTATTGTTTACATCATATACCAGCTTGGCAGCAATGACCACATGTATGTTGGCTTGACGCATAACACCGCCTTGGGACGTTTCTATGAGCACATACAAGCTGCCATCCAATATGGCCGTCGTCCACCTAGTGGACACAAAGTTCATAACACAGCACACATGATGTACCGTACATCATGTGTGCTGGTAGTACCGCATTTGGCTTGCAACTGGCCTTGACGGCTGGGCTATCTATCCAGATGAAGTTGTGATGGCTGATCCACGTCTTTGTACTCCCAAAGTGTTTGCTAAGGGATATGAAGGGCGTGAAGCTTTCTGGATGGATAACAGAAAGACCCTACACCCAAGGGGCTACAATGTACGGAATGGCAAGCTGCTCAAGCAACTGGCCAACATGAAGAAGCAAAGGTGTAAAAAGGAACATAGAAGGGCGATAGCAGCTTCCCAGCAGCCTCCTACTACCCCATCTTTGCCAACTACGCTACCTCCACCACCTTCTTTGGGTTCACATGGCACCTTAGCCATACCAGGCGGCTTTCATGAACTTATCTCACGCAAGGACTAACGGCTGAAGCATATACGAATTAACGGCGAGCAACCACAGAACACAGCTTCAGCGAGCCGGTCACGAGCCTGTCTGCCTTGTGCCTGAGTGGGCCTGTGCCCTTCGAACCAGCCTTGACACACATTACTCTGCTGATATAGGTATAAACACTGCTTCATCCTGCGACGGACTTACATGCTTTGTGCCTGAGCTCGTGGCCGGCAGCGCTTCCATCAATTTGGCATAAGCTCAGCCTCAGGTTTCTTTACAGCCGACAGCTTGCAGTGTGTCAGCACTCAGCCAGCCCCTGTTGTAATACGACACTTCCGACATGCATATGAAACCCATACATGCCTGCCGACATATTTTGCATTGACCCTTTCATACGTACACACTGATCCCGACAGTTTACCGAGCTTTGCTGACAAGCACAGTTTCGGGAATTGGTCATCGATATCATACCACTAAGGCGAGACAATTTGTCCCTGAAATATGAATCCAGGTTACGGTTACGGTTACGGTTACGGTTTCGCTGATTTTAGCTTGCATTCAGATTTGCGGTACTCATGAGGAAGTTGACGGAAGCGTTGGAGGAGCTAGACATCGCCGCTAATCAGCTCAACCTGCTTACTTACTTGCTGCACCGTCTTCGTCTCGACACTCTCCGTCAACACTCGCTCTTGCTTACTATCTTTGCTGCCTGGATCAGCCGGATCGATGACTGGCTATACAAACACCAACGCTGCTGGCTCTCAGATACCACCAACAGGCAATGTGCCTGCGCAATCCGACACTGCTGCCCAGGTGTGTGTTCTCCGCCAGGCTGGCGGCAGCTCAGCTGCTGCATCCTTCCCCCGCACCTTGCTTGCGACGATCTTCAGCGACCGGTGACTGCTGTGCTGCAGGGAGGTTACCTCGGCAAGGCTCAAGGTTGGACCAACAGGGTCACAAACAATTTGCAAGGCCAGGCTGAGCACCTCAAGGGGAAGTTTGCAGGCTCTGGTGCCACGGTAAGCCAACTCATCAAGCGTGCGCAAGCCTGCAGTCCCAACATGAACAATCTGTTGCAAGCTCACTCAAGACCAGTCTTCTCTTTGTTCACAATCAGAGTGACTGTGCAGGGCCAGGGTAGCACCACAGGAACAGGTCTGAATACAACTGGTACTAGAACAGGCTATGAGCCAACTGGCACTGGCACCGGCTACAGCTCATCTACCGGTACAGGCACCACAGGCTACAGTGACCCCAACAGCGGGTACAGCACAGGCGGCAACCAGCCAGGGGTTGCACATGGTCACAACGCTCACTTGAGCCAAGGCTACGCACCTGCACAAGCCAACAGTGGGACTGCTGCTGATGGCACGTATGGTCACACAGCTCAGGTATGGTCAGCTTCCTGCTGCTGTGACAGTCTTTCCTGTGTAATGACAGGCAATCAACAGCCTCATGCATCTGTGCATGGGTGACATCAAATGAGAGCATGTGACTGAACAAGACATGAACACAAGTCCAGCTGCTGATCAGAACTCAACATGCAAGATACATAATTTTTCTTGTCATGTTGTGCTCTGTTTTAGTCTGTTCAATATCAGTGCAATGATTGCTTTCGAAGTTGCTGTAGCAACACAAACTTCTTCAATGAGGCCCACGTCGATGCCTTGTCTGCTTGCCTTCAGACACCAGCTCAGCAAGAACTTGACGATTCAATGAATCATGTCTAATGCATCCTCATTGCCACTGGTTATGCTGCAGAAGCCAAGCTACACAGACCAGGCTAAAACATGGACTGCAAGAGTTGCAGACAACTTGCATGGACAGGCTGAGTACCTGAAGAACAAGGTGGCCGGCCCATCCACCACAGCGGTACGCTCGTACATGCTTTGCCATGTTCAAGGCGTTTGCAGATGCTTCTGCCAGCTCTCTGCTGTGATGATGTGCGCTCTCTGTGCAGTTATGGCAAAAGCTTGCACAGCATTGTGAATATAGACACATGCATGTAACGCATTCATTTTGATGTTCTTTTTGCCATGCATCTAGTCTGCATGCAGAGCATCATTTCTGTTATGTAAGGCTTGCTAGCAGATTGATAAGCAGGTATAACGCTGATGTTGCTGCCCTTTACTGCACCCCTATCATTGGGCTGGTAGGTTTTGCGTTTACATTTGTAGCAGAATCACAGCACTGTCCAGCAAGGGCTCTGGCAGTCAGCTTTCCTGTCCAATTCGTACATTGCAAAATATGCAGGCAACATGCTCACCTACATATGATACATGGTCCCTGCAGCTTCGCATGTTTCAGACAGGCAACACACGCCTTGACACACATACCAACAATTACACATGGGTGGAACACATGGATTCATACAGCTTCATGTTGTCGCCTGTAGGGACAGCCAACCGGTACAGGCACTGGTTACAGCCAAGGCACAGCAACAGGGTCAGGCACAGGGTACAGTCAAGGTGCAGGCACCCCTGGCTTCAATCAGGGCACACACGTTGGACAGACCCAAGGAGCAGGCGCAGGTGCCACACCTGGTTACGGTCAGGGTGCTGATTACTCGGGATCAGGACAGAGTCGAACTCACAGCGGTGCACCTGACCCACAGGTGACTAATTTGGCTGCGGTCACACTGACGGTTGTGCTTGTCATGAGGGCTTGGCCATTGTCTCAACGAGGCGCTGATGTATTGTGGCCAGTTTAGGAACAGCAGCTTGCGCTCCTGTGTGTTCATGATGCACTGCGACAGCTTGCAGGACAGCAAGATACACAGACGCACTCCACGCTGGTGCTCAACCTTTTGCAGCTTGTCATCAGTGTGTGAGCATAACACACATGGGGTACATGGCATTGTTAATCTAGTTTTCAGGAACAGCCTGCGCCTGAAGCTTGACATTTTGTTGCTCTTGTCTTGCCATTGGCGGCTCACATGCTTAGCTTGGTTGCTCAGCTTGTCTCTCAGCTGTTGCTTCTGCCTTCCACCTGAAGGTAGACTCCGTGTTATGTCAGAGACTAAATCCTGTCTTGACCAAAAGGCAAAGTTGGCGTGCTGCAGGCAAAGAAGTCCTGGACTGACACAGCCAAGCAGGGCATTGTTGGGGGTCTGGGTTACACTCAGTCAGGACTGGAATATGTCAAGAACAAGGTTGGTGGTCCTACTGGATCAAGTGGGACTGGCAGCAGCTACAGCACAGGGCAGCCAACAACAGGCACCACCACAAACCCCAACCAGAGATACTGAGTGGTTGCAGCTGTAGTCAAGATGTGTTGCAGTTACTGGCAGGAGAGTGAATGCAAGCCATCTTTTGAGATTGGTCTTTGTCATTGTGCGCATGGATGTTTGCAGAGGTACAGGTATGTGCATGATGAATTGACAGGAGATTTTGTAGCTTCTGATGTGTTGCTATACTGTTGGCTACATGACTACCGAAGAAATATAGTTATTAGGGAGATGTGTTGCTATACTGTTGGCTACATGACTACAGAAGAAATATAGTTATTAGGGAGTAGTTTACTTAGGAAACTTTCAAGCCTGGGAAACCAAATTACATTTGGCAAGTATTGCCTTGTCAAGAAGTGTCTGCAACACAATAGGCTGTTCGAAGAGGACTGCTGCAGGCTCAATGTAAACTTTCATGTGAGCAATGTGCAATTGCCTTGGTGCATGTGTTGCAATATCCAGCGAATTGCAAGATCGGCAACCATGCTGGATGCTTATGCAGTGGTTAACGTTTTGGCGAAAGGTTGACAACGTTGCTGCAGACACAGCAGGACTTTTAAGCGAATGAACAGGCTTTTTCTGCTACGGCCACAGGTCATCGTGTGGTGTCTTACTTTTCTGTACACCAGTGCAAATCAAAAGCTCTGCTGCACTGAATTACAGGCAGAAGGCTACAACACAACAGCTTAGAAGCGAGGCAACACTTGACATTACACTGCAGACTTTCAATGACCATGTACAGAGACTACAATGCTGGCAGAGCAGGGACAGATCAGCGCCGCTGGAAGCTAATGTACTTGAGTGCCAGCATGGCAGCTACTCGGAAAGCCACCAAGTAAGCTGCAATGATCAGCACTGCATACCACCTAAACTCATACTTGTAACCAAAGTAATTCCTCATGAAATCGTGAATAGTCTGCAAGTTGCCATCAAATCCTGTGACTTGATCCTCCCTGTTGCCGAGCTGGTTCACAGCAAGCGCGTACAGAATCCAAGTAGATGGAGAACACCTGCAACACACTTTCCAGGTTCAGAGCAACCTCTACAAGTTGACCTGACTGAACAACCTCAAGAAAAATCTGTACAGCCAACTGCAGACTTGCTTGTTGATACAAACGCTGCTGCTGCTGCTGAATACTGAGAGCAAACAGAAACGAGAAGCAACAACATGGCATACATGCATTGTGTCAATCCTGATGTGAAGTAAGATCTGGTCTGACTCCCAATGCAAGCCTTGTAATACAGCCAGCATTGCCAACTAAGGGTGTTACAACAATGTCAGGATCAAGAGAACAGGACAGGGCAGGGTACCTGTTGAGCCACTTCCAGCCCCGGGGGATGCTGGGGTAGGGCAGCATGAAGCCATTGAAAATCTGGAAGATCAGGTTGAGAGCTGCAGTCAGCACATCAGACTCTCAGCACTTGCAGTCGTGACATTTGTCACCAGGCAATTATCACAAGCAAGCGATGCTCAAGATAGCTGGCATGGTTGGCAGCACAGGCATTGGTTGATCATCTTGGGCCGCGTCTGCTCTGTTGCAGCATGCAATTGGCGGCACTTCCAATACACAGCAGGTCTGTTAGCGACTGTCATGATTGTCTGTGACTAAGCCTCAATATGACCAAACAAGCGCAGGGAAAGAGCTGTTCAGATCAACAGGTGACTGTAAAATGAGCTCCTGAGAGAGAGAGGCACAGGCATCGAGATATGTGTTGCAGGTCAACAGCATGGCATAGCACAGTGGCGATGCTGGGGGCGATGTGCTAGTGGTAATCAGTTTGGTCTGCCTAGGCTTGGTGCGCATGTCATGCGCGTGATGAGCAGCAGTGCAAGGGTCATGCAATTGTTGTTAGTGTGCCACAACACGTGCTTCTGACCATGTCAATAGCTCAGAGGCCTGACGCAATGCCATGCCAGTCTGGAATGAGGAGCCAGCAGCAGCAGCACCTAATTTAGGAATGCACAAAAGAGTTCATCTCAGGAGCATAGATTTGCAACATAATGAGAGAGTGATGAAGCACAGGAAAAACAAATGACCCCACCTGACCCCAACCTGGCCCACCTGCTGGCTGGGGACAACTTGCATTTGCCCCAGGCAGGTTTCAAGGAAACAGAAGGAGAGGCAGAACATGAACACAAGGAAGAGACAATGACCATGAAACATCCCTGATTGACTGAAGGACTGAGGACGAGCAACAGAAGGAAGGTTAAGAAGCAAAGGAAACCCACCTGAACCTACCCCACCTGCTGGCTGGGGGTGATTGGCTGCCACAAGCGAATGTTCAAGGGAGAAGTAGAAGAAGAGATAAAACATAAATGCAAGGAAGGGAGGAGGAGCAACAGAAGGAAGAAGGGATCCCACCTGAACCCAGGAGCTGGCCCACCTGCTGGCTGGGGGTGACCATGACCAGCAGCTGCCCCAGGAAGGTGTTCAGGGTGAGGGCCATCAGGAACACCAGCCAGAAGAAGAAGAACTTGGCGGCGTTGGCCTCAAAGCCAATCATCCAGTAGGTGATTGGCATGAAGACGGCGCTCTGGAGGAGGAGGTATGGGAGCTCCACAAAGCCGGAGGCTGTTGCATAGGGAGCGCAGCTGTACATCGACGCTGCCCGCTCCCTGTGGTGCAGGCATCAAAACTGTCAATATCAATATTGATGCCTGGTATGCGTTGCATTGTGGTGTCACCAGTGATACATGCAGGGTTGCATGTGCAGATGAAATAAATTAGTCGTGATTGGCCTATTGTACATGGCATACCCCGATGATTGCCGGCATAAGATTACAATCCTGCCAAGGCTAAGGCCCTACTCCATGAGGGGGCATCAGCTCTTGCATGTGCAGATGAATGGAGGCGATTGAGTTGTCACCTCCAGACATGCAATTGTTGCATTCACACTGGTGCATGTGTTGAGCTTGCATCTATGTGACAGGCAGTGTGAGAAATGACACGTGCTGACACACAGCCAGACAGACCAGCATCTCAGCCATGGCATTGCAGCAAACTGCTGCGTGAATCTGCATCATGCTGCAGGAGTATCTTTTAGATCAACGTCTCAGCCACAGCAATGCACCATTCAGCATGATGGGGTGCACCAATGGGGCAAGGAAGCTGTGTGGATGTGCATCATGCTGCAGGGAATGGCATTTGAGCAGTTCCGTATTCACCATGAGGTGGTGCAGCAGAGCAAAAAGAAGCGGAGGAGGAAGAAGAAACAAGAGAAGAACAGGAAGAAGAGGAGGAGGAGTCAAGAAGAAGAACCGACCTGTACATGACAGAGCGCTCATAGCCCAGGATGGGCATGACTGACATCATGTTGAACATGCCCAGGAAGGTGGTGCAGGAGTACAACACCCCCATGATGTTCTGCACCGTGCCCACTGACCCCCCTGCATCACCCATACATAATAAATAATAATAATTAAAACGCTTTCCAGCTCATGATGAGCTAGGTACGTGCAGGACAAGTCTTGTCTCTCCAGAGCAGCCTGATAGAGAGCAGCCCCCATACAATCAACACAATTGCAAACCCTGTGAACAAAAAATTGTCAAAGCAATGATTGCCATGTTGAGCACGTTCTGTTGATGGCACTTGATGCTGTGATGACAGCAAACACAGCAACACGCAGGACACGTATTGCAATGTCTCTGCAGCAGAAGATCCTAGCGTGAGTGCGCCATGTGGTGACGCTCTGCAATGCGACTCAGCAGCAACGCGCAATGCAGACGCTGACTTTTGTTGTGATCAAGCCCCACATGGCTGCGGTGCATGGCTTCAGCGGCGATGCAACAAAAAAATACAACATTGCACAGCACATGCGTGGGCAGAATCACTCTCAACGGTCTTTATTGCTGTACACAGGGTTGCATACCACTTGAAGGTGACTGGACTAGACAGGTTGGAGTGTTAGACACGCTCTTCGACATGCCTTGAACAGAAACATCCATTTCACAGTGTAAAGCTAAACTAAACAATGTCTGGGGACAGCAGAAACGTGTATCTACATTGAGGAGACATCTTAGGGAGATGACAGTGCAATTCATGCTCTGGACAGTCAGTATCATGGGCAGGGTCCCATACCTGACTTGGGAAGGTGGCCCTTCTGGAGGTACATGGTGCCGTAGAAGAGGGCGATGAGGGTGGTCATGAGGAAGCGGGTCAGATTGTAGGCCGGGCTCCTCCAGTACATGGTGCTCCACTTCTTCATCAGCGCAAACGTCTGCATTCAGGGGTTCCCATGTCAGAACGAGGCATTGTGACGCCATTGGTAGCATGACATTGTTCATCATCACTATCAGCTCATGGCTGTGGTCGCTGCATGGCATTGACAAGCCATGTGTGTTGTGCCGCTCTTGGCAGCATGACATTGTTCATCATCACTATCAGCCTGAGGTTCTGGTTGCTGTCTGGCATTGGCAAGCCACGCATGTGGCCACGTTCCCATTGGAAGCCGTGCCAGCGTAAACTGAAAAGGTGCAAGGCCAGGGTTGCTCCACCAGAAAGGCGGTGAACTCTGATTAGCATACTGCGTCGTCGCCAGCAGCGTGCTGATAGCAACTACAAGAAGCAACAGAAACGATGAACACAAACACAGCTTGTGCATGGCGCCCTAGAAATCACTGCTTACCTAATCTAAGCTAACACAACTTCACCCAACCTAACCTAGCAGAGCCCAACCTAGAGTATCTAACCTGTGACCAACCACAATGCACCTAGCTATCCTTGTGACCGGCATAATAAATAATAATAATTAAAACGCTTTCCAGCTCATGATGAGCTAGGTACGTGCAGGACAAGTCTTGTCTCTCCAGAGCAGCCTGTCTTGTGCATCCCTATAAGGCCTACTAATACGATAGTTTTGACAATCACGTAATGCAACATCATTGAAACATAGTTTGTAGCAAGAAGCGGCAACACGATTCCGAACACTGCAGTGCTGATGCATGTGAACCATTGGTGCAGGATGACTGACAGTGACTAACCTGGGTCTTCTTGTCAGCAGCGTAGGTGGTGGCCAGGGCCAGGGGCTTGTAATGGGCCTTGCCCTGCTCTATCAGCCTCTCCACCGTTGCAGCATTCTCAGCACACAATGCGCTCTCCTGCAGACATGCATGGTGGACACAGTGAGAAAGCCTTGCTGACACTGCTTGACCTGCTTGGTGAAAAGATAATTGGTGCAAATTTGGCGCTGTTGTGGCAGCGGTCCGTAAAAAATATGCAGGGACACCTCATGAAGACTTGTGGGGCCATGCATGGGACATGTTCAAGTCAGCACCGAAGCATGAACTGTGATGCACAAGTACTGGCAGAGATACAGGAGTCTTACTGGTAAAGCATGGCTGGAAGTTGTAGTGCAAACTCTGCATAGTTGTGCAGGTTGAGGGCAAAGAGCTCAATGCACTAGTTTACACACAACCCATACCTTGTAAGCTGTAGGGAAGTCCTGCTGGGAGGCCTTGATGTTGTTGGAGGTGGCACCACCTGTCACCTCCAGCATCCAGGTGGCGGGGTTGTGGCCCCTCTTGATGGGAGCCACCCCCTCAAAGCCCTCCAGGTACCCAATCAGGTTGCAGCTCTCATGGCCCAACATGCCAAAGTAAGTCAACTGCAGACAGCAACAGTCATGTTTATCTCATATGAAGAAATGCGCTGCAATCCCTTTCTGCCCATCAGATGAATGCCTTAGCTTATGCTGTTTGCCCTTTCATGAGATGCTTGAGCTGCTCAAGGCTGTGATGCCTGCATCATCTTCTGGCGACAAGAGCTACATGGAAAGGTTTCAGGGCTCCTCAACCCTTCCATGTTTCCTAAGCCCTGAGTACAAAACCATGCCTGCACAAGAGGTGTGGACTGAAGCAAATGCTTTTTCATGGGGCATGGAGGAGCTCGAACAGGTCTTACCCAGATTGAGAAAAGTGCTCACAGGTGAGAGCAATTATACAGGTTAGGAAGCGGTGAGGCGGTTTAAGCAATGGTGAGACAGGTTAGAGCAAGGGCTCACCCGGCCACCACGCTGCAGCAGGAAGAGGGCGTCAAAACCCTCGAAGATCTCAATGGAGGGCTGGTGGATGGTCACCATGACCGTACGCCCGTTACGCGACACGTTCTTCACTGACCGCATCACAATGGCTGCCGCTCTAGCATCCAAACCTGCAAAGGTGAAATAACAAATTAGACTTGAAATTGTCAT
>JAABUP010001884.1_pt1 | contig 42666 bp, 55 predicted proteins | sample 5559201 | NCBI WGS metagenome assembly JAABUP01 (sample SAMN10711887, study PRJNA513373) | rock metagenome | isolation source: Antarctica rocks | place: Antarctica
AGCAAAGTCAGGTGTGCAAGCAGGACCAAGTATAGTAGCTGACAGCAAGGGTGGTAGCTAGATGCAACAAAGCTGCTTTGATGACCACATCTCTGCCTCGCTTGGTCTGATTTCATTCATGATGAGGTCACTATGATGTAATGATCCTGAACAGAATGTGACCAAGCCAGACTGAATCGAATTCTGAAAGCAAGACAGAAATGTAGTGGCAAAGTGACACTGCCAAGGCTGGTGAGCGTGTTGAGCAGAATCAGCAACCCGCATACTGCCAATGGGCAGTCTACAGAAGTCATACCTGTGGAACTGCCTCAGCACCTCTGCGCTCAGATGCCGCGTCACTCAACTGGAACTCATGGAAGTCCACTCCCCGAGCCACGAGCTCATCATAGCTTCCAATGTCACTGATGCTACCATGCTTCACAACAGCTACCAGATCAGCAGCAGCCAGGTAGTGCAGCTGATGCGTGACCAGAATCCTGGTTTTGCCAGCTAGCAACTCACACAGGCAGCTGTCAAAGAGATGCCGCCCAACATGCGCATCAACAGCACTCAGTGGGTCATCCAGCAGATACACATCTGCATTTGCGTAGCAGGCTCGCGCGAGTGCGACTCGGGAGCGCTGACCACCGCTCAGATTGATGCCCTTCTCACCAATCTCGGATTGGTCACCGGCTGGTAGCATCTCTAGGTCTGTCTCCAGTGCACATGCTGCCAGCACTGACTCATACCTGCAGGGGTTGTCAGCCTGTCAGTATTGCAGCACCAACTATGTGCTCAAAGCTGTGTGCAGACAGCTCTAAGCTTTGGCAGTACCAGCTCAGCTGAACTGCATGCTGTTACAAGCTGTGACATGCTGCTCCATGGGTGACATATGCTGTTACACGGTCGGTACAGTCTGTTACATGGTGCCACGCCACATGGTGTTATATGTTGTTACAGCCAGTTACATGGTATTGCATACTGTCAGATGTTGCGGGGTACATGCTTGTAGGGACCAAGGAGAGGAGTAAACCACGCCAAAGCAGTGCCTAGACAAGGCTATGTTGCTTGCATCACACCTTATGTAATCAGCAGCACCTTGTTGCTGGCTGTAACAACGTGTAACATCATGAAAAAGAATGCAGCAATCATGTAACAGCATGTGACAATCATGTAGCTGCATGCACATCAGAGTGCTGCAAGAGGGAAAGTGTTGAACCCGACAACATTTTGCAGAGGACAGTGCCTAGCTGGACTGCAAAGCATGTGGCTCACCTTGATTTGTCATAGTCATAGCCCATGAGAATGTTGTCACGCAGGGTGGCATTCTGAATCCATGGGTCTTGAGCAGCATAGCCTGTTGTGCCAGCCACAGTCACAGTGCCACCTTCGTTGTACATCTCCCCCAGTAAAGCTGCCAGCAGACTGGACTTGCCTGAAGGCACAACAACATGAAAGTGTAAGTTCAAAAGCTGCAGCTTTTCCTGAAACAATCTTCGTAAGTATATGCGCTGTAACATTGCCTGTTTGATTGTGCAATGTCAATACAGCATTGCAAGTATTTCAATAACTTGCATGTTGTAGTGTCAGCTATCATGGCAACAACAAAATCTTGTTACACAGAGAGCCATTCAGGGCAATGCGCCGGTCTTCATGGCAAAGCTACACACCCAAAGTGTCAGTAATGATACTCTATTTGGCCTAATCTGGTAAAAGGTCTGCAGGTGTCAGGCACTTTTAATGCCAGAAGTGTAAGCTATGTGAATAGCACCAGTGTCGGCTGCTGAGCGCTCACCTGCACCAACTTCCCCAATTACGATCAGCAGGCGGCCAGCTGGTATTTCCAGGCTGATGTGGCGCAGAAGAGGAATGCCGCCAGCCTCCCAAGCAAAGCTGCCGTTGGTGATAAGTACTGCTGGGCTTCCGGGGGCAGCAGCAGGGGTCAGTGCGGGGTGCCTCAGCTCTTCTTCCTGTTGCAGAACAGAGCTGATACGCTGATGCTGTAGCTCTAGACTCACAGCATGCACAGCACAGCAATTTGGAGCGTGTTACAGGTTGAACACAAAACCACATTTGTACTGGTACCCTTCTCTTGCTGTCTGCAACAGCATGCATCTGAACAGTCATTGTAAAACATATGTACCTGTACCTCAACTTGAAGATGTTTTGCAGTCTTGCCATATGTGCCATTTGTATTGATACTATGTTGATGATCATGGCTGCAGCAGGACCTGCTTACTCATGGCTCTAAGAAAACGTGCAATCTTTGTAGCACATAGTTGAGCTGTGCTGTGCTGTGCTGCGTCAGTGAGCTCTCAAAGTGCATCAATAATAGGTGCAGAAACAGCAGTATTGGCAAAATTGAGCTGTGCAAATACTCCTGTTTCTGCACCTATTATTGCTGCACTTTGGGAGCTCACTGACGCAGCACAGCACAGCACAGCACAGCACAGCACAGCACAGCACAGCACAGCACAGCACAGCACAGCACAGCACAGCACAGCACAGCACAGCACAGCACAGCTCAGCACAGCGGCCCACCTGCATGTACTTCTGAATCCGGTCCAGAGCCACCTTGGCGGCAATGAGGTTCATGATCTGATTTGGGAACATCATGACAGGAAACCTCAGCAGGTTGAACAGCGCCAAGGCAGGAAACGCCACAGAGGCAGTCAGCGGGTAGCCAAGCATGGTGAAGGCGCCAAAAGAAGCCAGGGATACTAAAATCGGGCCACCGCCAAACATGATGGTGTTGAAGATCTGGTAGAAGGCGGCTTTGCGGATCATCTTCAGCTCAGCTTCTCTGAGCTCGTTGATGCGATCAATGTATGGCTGTTCCCATGCATACAGCTTGATTGCTTTGATGCCTGCACAAGATACGGCACTCATGCTTTCAAGCTAGCTTCTCACGCATAGCTTCAGACATAGCTTTGGACATAGCTTCAGACAATGATAATGATGGTGAAAGGCTTGCAGCAGAAGTGTGCAGCCACTCCCAGCTGAAGCCTCATGGCCACAATGCACTGAGAAGGGAAAATCTTACTTGCTGCCAATGGTCAATTAGAAAAAGAAAAGAAAACAAAAGAGGACACCTTTCAGCGTCAATTTGACAGTCAATTACACCACTTTCAGACACCGTGAAAAGGTAGAGTGGGTGTGTGGCCTACCTGTGATGACCTCAGTGACCAGTTTCACTCTGTCATCAGTGCATTTGATGAGGGCAGCTCGAACTTTCCTCAGGCGGCGTGACACGACTGTCGTGATAGGAACAAGAATGATGGTGACCGTCAACCCTGCCAATGCTGGGAAGACATGAATGATGCGCATCAGCAGAACCATCACCACCAGTATCTGCACACCACATGAGCACAATCATGAAGAGGTATCCTGGACTCTTCTACCCTTATGTCTGAAACAGACCTTCAGCCCAAGTAAGGTTAATGCTTGCAGGCAGGGCTGCATGAAGTGTACCCAAGTAAGTGTATAAATGGGGTATTTCAAGGGCAAAACGCTAATGATGCACACCAAGTGATTACCTGGAATGGGCCTGACCACAAGATGTGCAGATATTGAGCCATGCCCCACAGCTTGGAGGCATCATTGCTCTGCAGGTTGACAATGGCCCCCACACCCATGCGCCCCTTGCTGGCAGCAGTGATGCGCAGACTCTTGCGGTACAACATGTCAACCAAACTGATCTGCAAATCAAGAAACACTGCCAGTCAGCACTTTGACCGAGCAAAATACAGGGTTTTGTGGCATTTTGTCTTCAGCATTATGGTGAAGCATATATCATGGTGCATCATGCGCAGACCATGGCCAAGCTTGTGAGGGCTACAGGTGGCCTTCAAATCAAGCTTAGCCTGCACCCATTGTTCTTGACAGAATCCTTGCTTTCTGGCTTTACAGAGCGCCTACCGTCTCATCCAGTGCAGAAAAGATGCTGCCGCGCTTGCAAATGTGAAGTCAGGAAAGTGAATTGTCACACGTTTTGCGAACCACACAGCAGAGCAAGGATGAGCGCAAAGATAAGACTGTTCAGGCACAGCATGCATGCACTCAGCTTAGTACACGCCAGATGCACCAAAGTCTGCCTACATGCAAGACATTGAGCTCGTGAAGAGAGCAACACACAAGCAGATCCACACGACGCACAAGATGCCATGTGCAGATGTATCCTGGCATGCTTGCCCAGCAAAAGCATGCACAGCAGGTCAGCCACACAAGGATGCTGCATCCTGTTGAAAGCATGCTCAGCACATTGTGCACGCAAGCATGCTGCAGAGAGAGAGCCTTGCCTTGAGATGCAGGGCAACTCGGAAGAGTATGTGGAAGTACTGGTTCACTGTCAGCGTCTCCAAGGTGTTACTAGCCCCAAGGGCCACAGCCAAACCCAGTCCTGTCCCTGCAAACCATGTGGTCAATTTGCAGGGGCATGTTACGTGACAGAATTGACAGCAGCCAAGTGCTGAATTGACATGCAGCCAGGTAAGTATGTATCGGCCATCTTGCTATTCATGCGGTTGACATGCCTGCCTGTTGTTGCAAAGTTGTGGATGTCATGAACCACACTGCCATCCTTGACGTGCATGCTTGTCAAATGCTGCCTTGATAAGCATGCTCATAGTCAGCGTCCACAGCATTCAGGCAAGCATTGTGATGGGTCAGGTCAGCATCCACAAGAACATGATCAGTGGGAGCCAGTGAATGCTTACATATGGTGCCTCCCTTCTCCAAGAAGATGAGCAGCTGCTCCAGCACAAAGGGCCCAAGAAACATGACACAGTCATGCACCAGCTTGATGAAGCCAGCAATCATGAAGGTCTTGCCATGCTGTCTCCACATGGCTTTCCACACAGTGCCTTGCGGTGCAGTCATCAAGTTGGCTGTCCTGCTCAATGTAGCCTCAAAGGCCTGCACTTCAGAAGTCAGGCTTGGTCATGTACTGCTATAGAGACTTCTGCTGTGTGCAACAAACATCAGCAGCATGGCTGAGTACAATAAGCAGTTGACTACTTTGATGCCTATCCATGACTACATGCCGTATCATTTTATGCTTGTGTGCCAGCAATAGCAGACAAAGGCTATCCTGCATGAAGATTGGGGTATCATTCAAATCAATGCATTGTACAGGAGCATGATTGGGGTATAAGTCTGCTTGTGTGCAGCGGGAGCATTTGTCAGCAGCACGTGCAGATCATCAAACCTGTGAGACGCTTGATGCTTCATCACTATATGGCAGGTCCCACAAATCTTCTGGATTGAGCGCTTTTGCTTTGCCCATCTTGATGAGACCAGTGCAGAAGGAGAAGAACAGACGAGACCACAGGCCTGCCTCTTCTTCAGGGCTCCATCGACCTATGTAGCCATGTCACCCAATTGGCCACATGCTTGGCAAAAACCGATTCCTTGGTCAAACACATTGCTGCTTGGCCACACAAAACGAGACACAGTTCTTTCTGACAAAATCTCTGGACAGCTGCCACAAACATAAGCAAGTTGCATGAGCATTGGCCCTGCAGCAAATATTTGTTGTACACATGCAGTGGCAGAGCCAGTATCACAGGAAAAAGAATATGGTGCTGCAGACTGTAGGTATTGTATGTATTGAACTACCATGTAAGGACAGCCAAGTAAGTCTGTATCAGGTTTACGTCAATACAATACGTCTACATCAACAGCAACACAATATACAGGCAAAGGATTAAACAAGTTTCACCTTGCTGACGGCCTGACTCTTCAAAGCTATCATCTGCCTGATCAAGCTTTTCAAAGCCAGCATGCTCTCTAGGCCCTCCTCGGGCAAACAGCTCGAGAAATCTGCTTGTCCAGGAAGGCTGTTTTCTGCTGTGCTGCTGCTGCTGATCAGTCTCTAGCAAAAGTGCCACGTCTTCGAAGTCATCGACGTCGGTTTCAAAAGCAGCAGGTCTCTTGGGGCTTGATGCGGGCATGCCGCACAAATACGCGGGGTGTAGCTGCCGCTATCTGTGATCTGCGAGAGAGACCACTGAGCTTTAAGGTTGTCGCGGGTGACCTAATTTGTCAGCAACCTGCTGTGGGATTGCACAAGAGGGTGACAGATGTTGGAAGGATGGTGTTCATCAGCGAATCGAACGCTTGCGATTTGGGTAGTAAACTTCAGATACAGCAAGCCGCAACAAGCGGTATGACAGTGGTTAACCGAGTGCCTTACGTTACTGGGCCTGCTGCGCTCCAGGCTCTTGCCGACAACTTGCTAATGCAACAACGGAGCTCGAAATGCCGGAAGTGTTTCGATAAGCTGACTTAATTTGGTGCGCTGTTGCGTGTGTGACGCGACCAGTGTACCTATACACACACCTGGAGAGGTTTCGGACGCTGTCAAAGCGCGGTGAAAGACATCATGTAGCAGCGTCACAGTAAACGAACAAGCAGGTCGGTCAGCGCTTTGGGACTGTGATTCTATCACTTCCTTCAAAGCCTCTTGCTGAGCACTGTGCATACGTATTGAACCTTGTGGCTCCGTACCATCGTGGCGCACAACGTACTGCATAACGTCACAGTGCCAAGAGATCTCCTTAATTCTTCTTCTTCTTCTTGTGTATGGCTTGACACAATTAGCATTGTATGTAGCGCATGCGTTCTGCAAGAGGCATGAGTCTCCTGTGGGCACAGCAACTGGACGAATTTCAAGTGAAGTTCTGACATTCTATGACAATACCCTGTGATTTTGTAAAATTTCGTTGCAGTACACTTTACATTGTGTGAAGTTCACAAATTTTCCTGGGCTTACAAGCTGCATGCAGGGGTCAGTCGCTGATGTTCTTGCATGTGCAGGTACTACGTGATGCAATGACGCAGGCCTCGTCACCAGCTGCAGCGCACTCAGCAAAAGCATTCATCTCTTCAGGGAGAGTTGCAAACGAGCACTTGCTTGTGTATGCTTGGAAGCAGACGCATATTGCCACTCAAGAGCTCATGTGATGTTCCTGACGCTGAAGACAATACACAAGCCCAAGGTTTGTGCAGCCAGTACTAACAGAAGGCTGACAGCTACCCTCATGATATAATCTGACATAATCTCTATTGGCTAGTCAACTTTGTCAAAAACGTCCGGGACAACGACCGTTTCATCGAGTTTGGCTTGGCCTGCTTGATACGCTGGATCTCTGCAGGACTAAAATGCAATAATCTGGCAAGCACAGGAACCATGGAGCTGTCGTTTGCCAGTTCCCCACTTTCAAAGCCATTTAGCAACACGTTTTTGACATAGTCCACATCGACAGAACCCCTTGCATCACTTCTGTGCAACATTGCGACCTCCTCCTTGAGCACCTCTGCTGCTTTGTCCCTGCAGAACTGACTGGTTTCAACACTGTGGATTCAAGACAACTGGATCATGTCAACAGTGTGGACTCAAGACAACTGGACCATGTCAGCAGTGTGGATTTAAGACAACAGGACCATGCTCATGTAAATATGAGTGTCACATCAACAGCAGCAGTGTATTGACCAAAGACAGCAACAGCAACAACAGCAGCAGATGCAATGCAGTGCTACAACTGCACATGGCAAGCTGACCTGAGTTGATGTGTACGTTCACTGTCTGCCAGCTCTCTTTCCAGCATTGCGACTCGCTTCCTGACTGCTGCCAAGTCATCAGAGGCAGAAGATGCCGGGCCAGCAGCACTGGCGCTGCTTTGACTGCTTGACTGCTGAACAGAAGAAGGGCCACCAGACGGGACGCCCTGCAATACAGTGTAGCCCTGTTGCAGCTACTCTCATCTAGCTGTCTTTATTGTGTATATACATATGTGTCTAGCTTGTGTGTAAGTATGTAAACTCATATGCTGCAGTGAATTGACCAGACACGTTTCACACTCATTGCTGCCTTCTCAATCTGGTTGCACTCAAGTGCTTCACCCAAGTGCTTCACTCCTTCAGGTCTTGCACTTTTCACAACTTGGGTTTGTGATGCCCCTGATAAAAAAGATGCTGATAAGATGCAGCAGCCATGGAGGAATACAAAACACACATAGCCAGTCCAACACACACCACGCATGGTCACATGCCTACTGGACTGATGCATGACTTGCCACACCTGGACATGCTCTCGGAACTCAACAGGCTGGAACAGCATCGCGCCCTCAGAGTCACTGTCCTCAGACACAGTCCTGGCGGGCTGAATCTCAGCAGTGTCTGACTGTGAGGCAGCAGGCATGGGGGCGGGGGCCCCAGAAGCAGAGCTGCGCCTTGAGAAGCTGGTACGAGAGCTGGCTCTTGAGGCTGTGGACCTGCCTGCTGATGGAGGCCTGCCAGCCTGCCATCACACAACACAACTGTGAGTGCAGACCCTCAGTCAATCCACTTGTCTATACTAAAAATAATAATGATTATTATAATAAATTCGCTGTGATCGCTGATGGATGCATTCAAAGCCCCCCTTTCAATCGAATTTGCAGTTGAGCTGAGCCAGCTGGTTTTGATTGGCTTCTGTCAAGGCAGAAGAGCCATTAGTGGCACTTGCTTGTATGGACATGTATTGCCAAGCGCTTGTGTGTTCACAGCGATCTAGTCAAATGGTGTATTGAACGTTGGTCTGAAAGTCAGGTAAACAACATGGGTAACTGGCCCACGTTTGTCGCTGGGTTTCCTTGAGATTGAAGGAAGTAAGCACAGGACAGCATGCAAGGAGAAAGAAAACAATACAACTTTTGGCGCCAATTTCATGAGAAGCCAAGAATTACACTGGGCTGCCCAGGGATCGCATGCAAGGACAGAGGCCTCATGCTGGACATTACATCAGAAGTGCCCAACAAATGAGTGCATGCCGGAGACAATTCTGCAAACAACGCTTCATGACCCACAAGCAGCAGTGGCAAGGAAGTATAACCTTGAGGGACTGCAGTTGAAGATCCTTCTCCTCTAGAAGGGACCAGGCACGCTCCTTCACATCCGCCAGCTCCTTCACGGCCTGCTGCCATTTGTCCTGCCACTCACTGGACTCATTCCTGCCCTGCATGCCATGCAAGTGGGGGTAAGTAATACTGCCACCACCCCTCTTCTGGTTCATGCCGTGTTTGCTGCGTTTCTGCCATGTTTGTTGTTGTATTTCTGCCATACTTGCCGCGATTCTGCCATGTTCTGCCATGTTTGTGGCACCTCTGCCAGTCTGAATTATGCTGCAACCCATGGTGTGCTGATTTGCATGATCAGATGCGCCTTCATGTCAGACAGCACACTGAGCCAGGTCATGAGAGCTCAAGCTTGAGTAAGAAACAAAGCTTGCACAGAAGGCATGTCATGACAGGAACGTGTCATGAACGGCGCACATGTTCAGACTTGACAATGCACACTTAGCTTGGCATGGAAGCAAGTGGCAAAGCAGGTTGACCTGGGCATTGGTGAGGTCCAGCTCGTGAGTCAGGCGAGCCACCTCAGCTGTGAGCTGAGCTGCCTCCTTAGCAGAAGCTGCTTGGTGAGAGTGCAGCTGGTGGCGCAGGCTGGACTCTCGCTGCTCCAGCTCCACGCCAATGGCAGCCAGCCGGGATTGAGCAGCATCCCTGCATTGGTATTTTGCTGCATGACCAATTTTTGCACAACCTAGGCTCTACCAAAAATTTTGAAACAAATGTGTCAATCAAAATTGATCAATGAAGACTGGCCATTCAAGGACAATCTTCATGCTACTGCTCCACAGTTGTTGTGGTCAAAGTTGAGGCCGTCAACTTTGAGATGGGTTGACAGAGCTCCAATCGAGCTGATCAACAGCCAGATCATCCGTTCAGCAGTTGCATGAAGCTTACAGCAGATAGTCATGAGATAAGTGCAGAGCAGTTGCAGGGCATCTCAACATAGAGCATTTTTAAGATATGGTTGAGCGACGCTCATCAGCTGTTGGCAAATTGATGAATGGCCACAGCCAGTCTGCAGTATGATGCTGAGTTGACTTATGGCAAGCCAAACACGCAAGACAACCTGCCAAGAAGAACACACAAGTGGTCAGGGGCCTTACAGCTGTGCCTGTGCATGTTGCTGCTTGTTCCTACTCTCTGCAGCAGCGTCTCGTAGCGTTTCAGCCTCAGCTTCAAGCTCAGCCTCAGCTGCCTCAGCTTCAGCGTGAGCAGCTGCCTCAGCTGAGCTGGCTGCTGCTCGTTCTCTAGATTCCACCAGCTGGCGCACATGGGAGGGCCATGCTGAGGGCGCTTTGCTGGCCAAGCCCTCCATTTCATCCTGATAGCTGCGTGCCAGCTCTGCATGAGCTTGTTTGGTGTTGGAGACCATGTCTGCATCAACACAGGGTAGAGTCATCACAGGCTATACTTTTGCAGGTATAGTTTCAGTGAGAGCTGGAAGTATCGGGTTGTATTCTGCTTGTAGAGTAAAGAACTGTCTTGGTCAGCATCTAAGTTGTCGCATGGCAGTCAGCAAACAGCACCAGCTCCTGAGCATGGTTTTCTGCGTATTGACAGAACTTTCAAGGAGCCTGGCTCCAGCACGGTCGCACAGCGACTGCAAAACACAATGCAGACTAATGCACACGTCCCAATGCTTAAAGTCTGGTCCTGAACAATGTCCTGCAGCAGAAACAGAAACAGCTTTTCACAACCCAGCACCATGGGTCTGCCCACAAGCATGATGATATAGACACAAGCCAGGCATTGAAGTCACATACCTTGAGCCTCTTGGAGCTTCTGCTCTGTGTTGCGCAGCTTGTCCTCCAGCTTGGACAGCTGGTTGGCGCTGCTGGCCGCTGCAGACTCCAGCCGCCGGCAGCTGGCTTGTGCCTCATCTGCTCGGGCTGTCTCTGGCCCCAGCAGGGCTGCGGTGGTCTGGGCTTGGGACAAGTCCTTCCGCAGGTCGTTCAGCTGTGCATGAAGGGCCTCATTGGTGGCTGCCACAGGACTCAGCATGGCCACCTGAAGATACATAAGTCTACAGATACAGTCACAGATGCAAAGAACGGTGTGTGCCATCAGCCATGCAGTAGGACAGCAGGGAGCTGAAGTGATGTGTACAGAGAGAGCGCTGCAGTGGTGGTCTTGGGTTGGTTCACCTGGCTGCACACTTCATGCAGCTGTGCATGCAAAATTTCAGTGGGTGCAGTGCAGCGGTACGCAAATCCAGAAGCTAGCAAACATGTCAGGACTTGACAAAGCAGGTCATTTGACTGTATATGTAGACTTTCTTTGGCTGCTGCTGCATGACGTTCACATGGCTGCCTGACATCGAAGGCCATGGCGTTAGCTGCAGCGCAAGATGCTTCAGGCATTTACAGCATCCTTCAGATGAATGGCACAGCAGCAAGCTTGTGCACGTCAAGAGAGTACTGTTACAGGGGGTGCAGCTCTCATCAGCACTCAAGGAAGGTTCTATGCAGGCAGATCTGCATTGTCTGCAAGCATACTGGGTTGCATCACTGCCCCTGTTGCTGCAATGTTGCTGTTGTCACTGCCCAGTCTTTCACACGCAATACAGCAGGAGCGGCACGCTTCAAAGAAGTGCTTCAGCGACACATGGAGAGTAAGTTGCTGACAGCCAGCAAGTGAGGTGTATCACAAAACTATGGTCATGTCGTATGGGACCACACAGGGCTGCATCAAGACAGTTACATCTGCAAAGGGCATGAGCATGTTATCTCTGACTGGAAAGTAGACCAAAGGTATGTAGGGGCATTACCTGCTCTGCCAACTGATCCCTGTCCCTACCAGCAGCCTGCAACTGCCTCTCCAGCGAGGCCTGTTCCCTGCGGCCCTCCTGGACCTGTGCCTTCCTGCCCTCCTCTGCTTGCTCTAAGGCTTGCCGCAGCTTGTCGCATTCAGCTGACAAGTCCTCAGCCCTTGCTGCTGCAGCCCTCAGGGAAGAGGCATCGCTCTCTACAGCGGCTAGCTGAGCCTTGATCTGCAGCGCACAGTCAAAGTCCAGCACATTGGTGCATCATATCGCAAAGTTGTCAAGTCTTTGCACACTCAACTTTCAGCACATTGGTGTGAAACATTGATGAGTGGTCATTTACCCAACAGCAATGTTTGGACACTTTTCAGGCATGGTAGCATCCTGCATGGAAATTGCAGTGAACAATGGTACCTATGCACAAACCAGCTGTGAAGCAACAGTGAGGAAAAAGCTCACCACAGACAGGGGCAACTTATATATATTGGTACGCATCCAGACGTCTTGTATACGCAGGCAGCTGCAATTTGTTTGCTGACGGCTGCAAGGTATATGTTCACACTGAGTACCTGAAAGCTTGACTGAATGCTATGCAGAGCACTAAGAAGACCAAAGTGCTGGTCGTCGGCAGAAATGCTGCAGCTCAAGCTGCAGATTCAGTCATCACGTTGCGAGGGGATCAACTAGAAGTGGTCTCCCAGTTTAAGTACTTGGGCAGTGTATTCAACTCAGACTGCACTTTAGACGCTGAGATCACACACCGAGTGACTGCTGCAAACAGTGCCTTCCAGCAACTGAGACGGGTCAACATCTGGTCCTCTAGGGCTTTGACCTTGTTTGTTAAAATGCAATTTTTCCAGTGCATCGTCATGTCAGTGCTGTTGTATTCTGGGGAAACATGGGCTGTTGTAAAACAACACATCAGCCCTTTGGCTGTTTTTCAGATGAACTGCTTGCGACGCATCTGTGGCATTTCCTTGCGTGACCATGTGCCAAATGTGGACATATTGAACAGGTGCAACACCCTGTCTGTGGAGTCTCAGCTGCAAGGCAAAAGACTCAGATGGCTAGGTCATATTTTCAGGATGCCTAATGATAGATTGCCTAAGAAGCTATTGTTTGGTCAAGTTAAGGGGCTCCGCCCACCTGGTCGCCCTAGGTCTAGTTTCAATGATGTTGCTTTGCATGATTGACAAACCCGTCGGATTGGTAGACCGTATAGAGATGCGCAAGACAGACTGCTTTGGAAAGACAAGACTTGTCCCGCACGTACCTAGCTCATCATGAGCTGGAAAGCGTTGTTGTTGTTATTATTATTCTTATGCTGCAGAGCTGAGATTTACCTTGTCTGCTCCAGCAGCAGCTTGTTGCGCCTCTTGCAGCTGTGTACGGCGCTGCTGATTGATTTTCTGCAGACGCTCACACCGCTCCCTCAGCGACTGCCGTTCCTCCTGCCAACTTGCTTCTTGCCCTTGAAGAGCAGCCAGCTGTTGCTTCACATCATCCTGGGCTGCCAACAGGGCTTGCCTCTCCTCTCGCCACTTATCTCCTTGACCCTGTGAGTCACTGACTTGCTGCTTCAGCTTATCATGGTCTGCCATGAACGACTGCGTCTTTTCCTGCTCAGTGTCAAGTTGGCTTTGCAACTCGATGAGCTGCTGCTTGACCTGTTCCTGTTCTGTCAGAAGAGACTGCCTCTCCTCCAGCCAGGCTGATTCTTGCTCTTGGAGTGCAGCAAGCTGCTGGTTAGTGTCCTCATGTGCGCTGGACGCCTGCTTCAGCTGCTGCTCAGCTTCAGCTTGATGAGTTTGAGCATGCCCCAGCTGCTGCATGAGCTTCTCCTGCTTAGCTGATGCTTCTTCAAGGCTTTGCTCAGTCTTGCTGTGCTGCCTCAGCTGCTGTTCGAGACTGTCCTTGCTTGCTTGGGAATCTTTCAGCTGCTGTTCAAGACTGTCCTTGCTTGCCTGGGCATCCTTCAGCTGGTGTTGGAGGCTGTCCTTGCCTGCGTGGGCGTCTTTCAGCTGCTGCTCAACATCAGTCTGGTCTGCCTGTGCCTGCAGGTTCTGCTGAAGCTGGCTGTTGCTGGCTAGGCTGACATCCAGCTGCTGCAGCGCATCAGCCTTAGCAGTCTCGGCTTCTTGCAAGCGCTTATCCAGCTCGCTCTGGCTTGCTAGACTGTCCTTGAGCTGCTGAAGAACCTGGTTCTGCTCTGCTTGGGCGCTCTTGAGCTGCTGCTCCAAGCTGTCCCTGCTTGCTGTTGCATCCTTGAGCTGCTTGTCAAGATCAGCTTGCTGAGTCTGAGCCTCCTCCAACTGCTGCTCGAGCTTGCTCTTTCCAGCTGAACTGTCCCTGACTTGCTTCTCAGCTTGTTCCTCAGCCAGCTTGGCGTCTGCTAGCTGGGTCTTCAGGCCCTGCTGGCCCATCAAAGCTTCTGCCAATTGGCTCTCAAGCTCTGTTCTGCCTTTTAGAGCTTGCTCCAGCTGGCGTTCAAGTGCCTTTCTGCCGTCCAGGGGTTTGGCTGTTTGGCTGTCAGAGGCTTCTTTGCTTGCTGAGCTGTCCTCTGCAGGTGGATGATCTGGGCCTTGATCCTCAACCAATTCCAGCATATCAATCCCTGCATTACCAACGTTCAGTGCAGTCTTGTCACAGACCAAATGCTGTATAGAACAGCAATCAACTCACGCCATGGTTGAAGAATCCAGCAGGCATGACAAGAGGCTGAAGCTGATTATTGTGCGGAACATTTCAACGCAAAGCCAGCAACGTCAATGAGAGAATCTGGATCCTCACTGCAGTGCCAGACAGGCACCACAACAGAAGAAACAGACAGGGACAATGTGTGCTAGTGGGTGTTGTGATGGGACTGTTTGATATTCAGCCATACTGGCAGCCTACAGGCATACCAGGCGCTACAAACATTTATTGGCATGCTTTCGTAGACATCAATACACCCTTTGCTTGCAACAACAAGTGTCAAGCAGGCAAGCTAGATATGAACGTGTTCATGTTCACATTACTCAATGCTGACCAAGCCATCAATGTCAGTCTCAACCTTTACATGGCTAATAGTGTACCTGCAGCTGCAGCAGGGCTGAGGCTCTTTGCAGGCCTGTGGGGTGCCTCACTAGCCGCAGTCTGATCAGACAGCAGAGGCTTCCCTGAGTCTTGCTGCTTGAATCTGTCTGAATCAGCAGGCTCCTTGACAGAGCTGTTTGCGTCTGCAGCAGAATGGACAGCAGAGTAAACGCCATGCTGATCAGAGACACCCAGGCAAAAGTTTAAACAGCTGTATGTTCACAGCAGCCATGTTTTGTCATGCACACGCACTAGCACCTCTGTGACAGAGCAAATGAGTCTGCTGCTTGACAATACATGACACTCCACAGTGGTCTGAGTGAGTATGCATTGTGTGACCTGCATGTTGGGCCTGCAGCCACCTTGCTACAAATGACTAAATCCATTTTGCAACTGCAAGCACAACTTATCAATATGCCTGGAGACATGTTCCCAGAAAGGCATTAAGCATGCTGCATACACACACAGGCAGTGCTGCTGCAGGGCAGCATTCACTCTATGGACATGGGTCTGTCAAACACAGCTTTGCAATGCCAGAGATGGACTGTCAATGCTGTGGCCAATGAGCAACCTGCTGGTCCCTGCAACATCACAGCTTGCAGCTGCTGCTCCAGCAGATCACTCAGAGCTTGCTTGAGCTGATCCAACACCTGCTTGTGCGCAGCCTGGCTGGACTCTGCAGCCTGTTGCAAGCCCTCTACCTGCTGCTGCAGGCCGCTCACCTGTCCAGCCAAGAAACAAGTAAGCTGCTGGTGCTGCTGCAGGCAGCACATGCAATGCCTTGGTGACATGCCGACCAGCATATGATCGCGCTGGCCAGAACACTACGTGGTAGGCAGCACTCACAGAGCCTGCTTGCAGAATTCATGCTGGACAAATGCGTATTCTCAGCATTCAGCAACATGCACAACAAGACTATGTCATGCGTCTGCATAGGTACAACACCCTTGAATGTACACAGGCAGAAACAGTGTGTATGTATCTCACACGGCAGCATAGGAAAATCAGCGGCAACTGCTGAGAAGCACAGGTGTGCTTTTGTGCCATGCTCATCTTGTGCCAGCAATGGTGTGATTGCATCACATCAATGCGGTGCTTGAAACATATAATCCCTTTTGACCCTGTCTGGAGTAGGTTTACATTGGGCTGTGAATGGTATGTTCAAGTACACAGAAGTGAGACTAACTCACCTGTGAGTGAGTGTCGGCCAGGTCAGCTTCACTAGCGCTCAGTTTCGCTTCTGCTGCACTGATGGCAACCTGGAGATCCCTTTGCTCTGCAGATGATCCCTGGAGCTGCAGCTGTAGGTCTGCAACCTGAGCCATCAGCTGTTGCTGCTCACCAGATGCGGCTGCCAGCAGCTGCTGCGAGCTCTCCAGTGCTTGCTGACTGTCTTGGTGGCTGTGCCTCTCCTCAGACAGGGTGTCCTTTGCTTGCTGAACCTGCAAGGTGACGGCTTGCACATCAGGCAATAGAAAGGTAGTACAAAGTAAGTGGGCTTGCTGTCCAACACATCACTGTTTCATGTGGTAAGAACTACAGAACTTCACACAGGCAACTGGTAGAACTGGGTTTGGTGCCTTGCAACCGGCATTGTCATGTCTGCACCAACGTCTGAGGGTATGCATTCCAAGCACAAGGTATACAAATTGCTGCCTGACTGCTTTGCATTGAAGATGTGAAGATGGCTGACATCTTCACATCTCGCAGATACTCTGCAGGAGAAGATGAACACGGCATCTTTTACATTGCAGCCAGGTACATATGAGTAGCTGATATGTGTGCAGCTACACTTGCTACTGTGCTTCATATACACTGCATAAGAATCACCGAACATCCATCAAGGTTGTCCTGCATCTGCAGCATTGCTGGCTCGCAAGCACTGGCAGCAAAGCACCGGGATGACTTAAATAAGCAAACTGGATCAATGACATGTGGCAGGCAGATCATCAAGCTGAGGACCACAGTCAGGACATCTCTGCAAGCGATGTCAGAAGCAAACCTGCTGCCTGCTTTCATCCAAGTCTGTTCTCAAGTCAACAACCTCTTGCTGAAGCCTATCGGTGTTGGCGGTCATGTCTTGCATCTGAGCTTCAACAGCAGCTTTGTCAGTTGCAGAGTCCATCTGAGCTGACTGCGCCTCTAGTTGCTGCTGCAGCTCAGACACTTTCGTCTCAAACTGGGTCTGCATCTCTTCAGCAGCTGTTGACTTCTTCTGTAACGCAGCCTTGAGTCTGACAGCCTTGCCCTCTGCTTGCTCGTATTGCTGCTTGGCTGCACGCAGTTGATCTTGCAAAGATGTGACATCTTGCTGTAGCTGAGAGTTGTTGCCCTGCGCTTGCTCAAGCTTGCTGGCATGCTCTGTCTGAGCTGAGTCATGCTCTGATAAAGCTGAGTCGTGCTGTGTCTTGAGCGCAGCCAGTTCTTCAGTCAAGCTTGAGATCTGAGTGTCAAGCTGCTGAGTGTCCTGCTGCTGACTGTCCTGCTGAGTCTGAGACTGCACAGAGGATGCTGTTTCCAGCTCTGCCCGCAACTGACGCACAGCAAAGTCAGACTGCCCAAGCTGGCGAGCTAGCTGCTCAGACTTCTCCTCAGAGTCTGCCTTTACTGCGCTCAGCTCTGCGGCAGCTGCCTTCAGCTTCGATTCATACTCAGCCTGAGCGTTTCTCATCTCATCAGAGATGAGCTGCATGGTATGCCGCAGGCTTTGCAGCTCCTCCTCATGTGAGTGTTGGCTGTCTGAGAGCTGGGCCTTGACGTTTGCTCCATCAGCCTCTGCCTGCTGAAGCTGAGTCTCCAGCTGCTTGCGTTGCTTCTCAGCTGTGCCAGCTGCCACCTTGCTGTCTGCAAGCTTGTGTCGAGCCTGTACACCACAGTAACATAGCACAGCAGTGCATGACCCACACCAGTTCAGCAACAAAAACAGCATTGTGCAATTGTGTCCACAGTCACTGGCATGCATGCTGCGCATAGGATCAACAACTTGCAACTGTTCCAGCTTTTCTGACATATGCTATACACTTGACAAGGAGTGCATGTTGTATGCTGATGGTTGGCAGAGGATTGGTGTGACAGATTACGTAGAGTGCCAAGCATGAACAGGTACAGGGCTGCAAGCTTACTTCGCCCATGTTTGCCCTAAGCTTCTCAACCTCAGCAATGAGCTCTCGGTTCTGAGTCTGCAGACCAGCCACATCAGCCTCCTCAGCTGCCTCACGCTGAGACAGCTGAGTCAGCTCTGCCTTGAGTGCAGCATTTTGCTGTTGGATCTGAGCAACAGCAGACGCGCTGAAGAGCGCGCTGGGCTCAGGGCTTTGCAAGCCAGTATCTGCCTGGCTCCAGCCTGACTGCTCTGGATTCTGCATCCATGACAGTCCAGGCTCTTGCATTGCAGCGCTCTGGAATGGTGAAACCTGACTGGGTGACACCTGTCCTGCTGATGAGGGCTGCTGTGGATCTGATCCATTTGAGTGCAGTGAAATGTCTGTTGGCTTGGCAGGGGATGTTGTCTGTGCTGAGACTGGAGAGAGTGCTATGTCTGGCTGTGTCTCAATGCCAGCAGCTTTCAGCTGCGCCTGCAGCTTGTCCACCTCATACCTCCATTGAGCTGCTTCGTCCAATTCCTGACGTGCTGTAGTCAGGTTGCCTTTCAGCACTTCAATTTTGGCCTCCAGCAAATGCACTTCCTGTGTGCCAGCAGTGAGTAAGTGTCTGCACAAGGGCTGATGTAAAAAGGCAAGCTGAGGTGCACACCTTTTCTGGATCTTCATCAGTGTTTGCAACCAGCTTGACCTCTTTCTCTGCATTTATCTCTGCAGCTACTTTGTTGGCCTACACAGAGCAAAAGCCAACATTTCATGGCCGAAAGTACATTTAAGCAGCTGATGGAGTTGTTTGCAGAACTGCAGTGTTACTCACCATTTGAGCAGCCAAAACCTCGAGTTGAATCTTCAGGCCAGCATTTTCTTGCTCAAGAGCCATAGCTGCCTCGGCCTTACGGCGTAGGCGAGCATTCTGCCGTTGCAGCTTGATCACAGCCTGCTCAGGTGGTAGCTCTGATAGCCCCTCTAGAACATCCCCTGCACAGAAGCCACGCTCTCTGACTGGAGCTCTACTTTGTCTGGGACCAAAGTACGGACTTCAGTCGCACCTGTATTCCTTTCAGGGCTGCCCTGCCCTGCAAACCACTGGTTTGTGGTACCACCTGCGTTTGTTGCCAGCCGGTTGCCGGCCTTCTGGGCTTGCTCTGCGAGTCTCTTCAGCGAGTCTTTGCTGAACATGACGGTCGCTTGCTTAATTCGGCGCAATTGCTCTGCAGCTGGAGACTATGCCTGTGTTGTCACTCTGCATATTCTTACGCACTCGAGTGAGCTTAGCCGGAGCGCTAGCGGGTTGCACAGTGCATTCAAGCCCCGATCACAAGTGCACCTGCAGTTTGCAAGCGGAGCGAGCCTCGCAATCAGTGTGTATGTATGCAAATCGTGCACATTGGGACAGCACCTGTGGACGCCACGATGTTACAGCCACGCGTTGCATTCAGCATATGCAGCATGTGTAGCTTGAGCCAAAGAAGAAGACAACCTATACGTATACGCGACTTTCCGACCTGCAGAACGACGCCAGTGCGATGCCATGGCGAACAAAGCACTGGGCCTTTACCGGCAAATCCTGCGTGTTGCAAAGCTGATGCCTACAGAGAATCGACGGCTGCATATTGTCAGAAAAGCCCGTGCAGAGTTTGACAAGTCCAAACAAGCGGACCCGCAACAGCGAGAGTTTCTTCTTGCGCTTGCTGATACACAGATCGACAATATAGAAGCACAAGCACGGCACATGCAAGAGCTTGTAGCTACGGGCCTGCTGAAGTGGTGAAGATTGTCGCGCAGCTGCGTACGATCGTCGCAACAATCGCAAAGGAAGCAGATCGACTGCCGCGGTGATGAGCTACGGCCAGGAAGTGATGCTGCCAGGCTCACAAGGATGCCAGTTGCAAGGCTACATACTTTGTAAAGCCTTGGGTCCGGGTGAGGCTGCCCCACGAGTGTGAGACTGTCTTGCTCCAGCTTTCGTGCAGTCAGCCTCAAAGCTGACGCAGGTCACCAAAGACTTGGTCTTGTCATTTTCCATCCCTATGCACAAATGGGAGGCTGTTGTGATGATCCAATTGTCCTCTCAATTTTCAGGCATGCTCTATGGCACTTGTTTGGAGCGGAGTTTAACCTGCAAAATACACTGCCATGACACCAGCATGTTTTGCAGTCAAGCTGCAAGGTGTCAAGTTGTGCAGACTGTAGTGCGATACAACCAACGGGGTGTTGGGTCATCATCTGGTTCCAAATCACTGTGGGGTGCCCAGGACATGGCTGACGCCACAGCACTGTGCCAGCACATCTTGACTATGCACAATGGCCCAACGCACTTGCACCTGATTGGGTGAGTGACCAGACATTTTGCTGTTCATATGACATGTACGTGTATAGATGCTGAAGCTACTGCGCTCTTGATCAAGTCAAAGTGGGCCTCTCTGTGCAGTTACTCATGGGGAGCCTGCATCGCAGCTCATGCAGCGCAGCTTCAACATGTTACAGCCTTTGTGGGAATCAGCCCAGTCACAGGTATCCATTCCTCACAGGCGCCAAAGACCTGTGATATAAATAGCGCCAAGCACAACGTAAAGGATGCAGCTGTTTTTACGTACTGAGTTCTCTCTGCATACACCTGTTGTTGGTGTCTAATTTGCTCTGAAAGGCCATGAATGGCAGCTGTAATGGATGCAGGTGGTCTTGCCAGCTTCTTTTTGCGCACCAAGCGTCATCTGTCTCTGCCCCCCAACCTGCCAAAGATGCTGATTCTGGGAGATCGAGATCAGTTTAGCAGTGTGGCATCGCTGCAGAAGGTGTTTGGATCTGAGCAATCTGGCAGGAAACAGCAAGAGCTGGCTGTGCCACAGACAGAGCACAGTCCTGCTTGCTTTGTGCTCATGACAGACTGTGATCATTTTTACATCAACCAGCGGAAAGAGATGGCAGAAAAGGTCTTGCTTTTTTGCAGCAAGCAGTTTGCAAACCAGACAAAGCTTTGAAGTATCCTGATCACCCAAACACGTCTAGCACTGGCGACATTTTTTAGAAAGACTGCCATACTTTCATACTCTCTGCCACACGCTGGCTGATGGTCTCACTAACGTGCCATATATGACATGCCTCACACATAGACTGATGCCACGCAATGATCTTTGCAATAACCTCAAAACTTTTTTTTTGTATGTGCGCACATTTATATGATTACTTGCAACCTGTATTCTCACTTGCGTCTTGAAATCTGTGCAGCCTTGTGGATCTGCTGACACACATCTATGCATGAGTCGCCAACTCGATAGCAAAGTTTGATACTTCTCATCTATCTGCATGCATCTGACTGGATTAGTCAACAGGCACAGACAGCGTATTTGCAGCACGACCACAAAACCTGAATAAAGGATTGTGGCATTGAGCCGACTTCATTGCCCTTGGCTGTAAGTTGTCAATCCTGAATGCATGTTCGGCAGACAGCTTGGGCAGTGGCCGATGGCAGGTACAGCAAGGTGCATTGAAGATCCAGCTGACTCACCCTGAGCTGAGTCACCCATTGGACGGCTTGAGGCGATTATCTTGATTGCAATAAAGTTCAGTTTTTTATGGGCTGTTGTAACAGGTGATTTCCGAAAGCAAACACGCCCTTCTGTCGCTGCTCTCCGCAGGCTACTTTCATATTCACCTCTCTATAAAGACTAGTTTCTAGCAACATGCCTGGGCCCGGATGGTTGACAGGAAAGAGTTTCGTCGGTGTCAATGACATCGGCAAAGACAAGGTCTTCAGCAACGTTGGCGGACGCGTGGACTTGCGGAAGGAGATCAACGAGATCAAGTTCACAGCTTCCATTACAGACGCCTCAGCCCGTGACTATGAAGCTGCACCTTGGTTGAAGGACTCTATCGTCACTGCTGAGAAGCGGCTCAACGGTGAGTTTTACAGATACTTTGGTTGACAACGGGACATCGTACAGAACAGCTGCTCTAAAGACAAAAGGCAGCCTCCACACTGTCAGATGTGATGCACGTTTAGCGTGCCTGGTCAGTCTGCAAACTGTCAGATGCTTCGTTTTGAAACTCGCGCCAGCCTTTCGTCAGTCCTCAGCTTTTGTCGATACTGTCTGCCTTCTCACCGTTATGCAGGGAATGTCGAACCATTCGCGCTGTAGTCACTGCTGATGTTATGCGCCAGCTTGAGCTGTCCAACCGTTTTACAGATCTGTGACTCCTCAGTAGCTGTTTTGTCAGGCCCTTCCTGCTGTGTAGAAGCACTTGCTTGATGTCAAACAGCTTTTGAATCAAGTTGCAAGCAATGTCGACTTGTTTGGTGCAGACCAAAGCTCTTTGGGCCTTGGATATGACTTTGGCGCACAGAATGCCTTCATCAGTGTATGTGGTGAGACTGATGTCAGCAACAAGCCCTTTACTGCCCGGGGCACATGGTTTCAAAAAGGCAACTCCATCCGTGCTGAGGCAGACGTCAAGTTGGACTCAAGACAAAAGGTCTGGGGAACGTAAGTCAGCTCCTGTTACTCATCTAATTGCTGGTTGTCTCTGCTTGCCTCCCTTACAATCAAGTGTTTGTTACTTGCAGGTACACATTCAACACCCCTGCCAATGAGGTCAACTCAACACAAGTCAACCTGAAGGAGCGACAGGGGTTCATCATTGCTCCCTTCACATTGCCAACCGCCACAGCAGCAGCTTCATATTCCATTGAGAGGGATGGCTATGTCATCGAGCCCCAGTACAACTTCCACACGTAAGCTTGGTATTCAAATGAGCTGGCTGCTTATCTTGCTTTTCAAATTGACAGCATGCCCAATGCTAACTTGGTGTGACATTCTGCAGATCATCCCCATACTTGTCGGTGGGACGCAACAAGTTCTGGAGGAAGAACCATGTGAAGGCACACTATGCCTTCAAGGAGCAGGTAGCCATGGTTGACTTCACCTACAACGAGGGCAAGACCAGCGATGCACCCCTAGCAAAGGTATACACAAGATATGTCAATCTGTCTGATCTGCTTTCCCTTCAATGGCTGGTTGGTTGCTCTGATTGCACATCAATTTTGCTGCTTATTGTCAGCATTGTTGGGCTGTTGAAGAATAGTTTTGCCCTGTTGGTAACCTATGGTGGTGTCATTGCAGGCGTATATCAAGGCTGGTGCTGGCGAGAAGGGCTTTGGCCCATTGAGTGTCGGATTCATTGTTGACAAGACCATCGATGTGTAGAGAACCCATTGATTGTCCTGTTTTTGTGCTGTCCTTGATTTCAAATTGACATTCTGCAAATCATTGACTTGTGCTGTCCGAGTGTAAATGCTGTGCAAGACTAGCACACTGCAGTGTGACGCATCTTGTGTTGTGATCAGCAGTAGTTTACACAATACAGGTTGCACAGAAATGCACGATGTTTCGTACACAAAATCGGGTATTACAGTCGAGAAGCCAATCTGAGGCTGATGTCTAAGCTTACACAACACATACACAATAAATCTAGCGATACACATGCATTCTCCCGCTGGCAGTTCCAGCAGCCAAGACAGGCAGAGTTGGGTGCACACAGTGGCGAGAAGAGATGGCAGTTTGATGTTCACTACTCAGCTGTACCATCTTGCCTCCCTCATCATCGAATACATCAATCTGCAGGACATAGGCCAAGAGCTGTCTTGCTTTGACTGACTACCTTGGCACTAGCGGCATGAGTACTCTCATGTACATTGAGCAGTCATTGAACAGGTAGGTTGCACCAGGCTGTGACAGCTCACCACAATGTGACATGGGACTACAACCTTGAAATCAATCAGTGGATGGCAGCATTATAGAGACTGGACAAGATGCGTGAACCTTGCCAATCGTGCATAAAGTACTCCAAGGCCTCACAATCAACACTGATCAGGAGCGCGCTCTTTGCATACCGTGCGTTTCATGCTCCCAACAATGACTGTATCACTGGCAGGGCCCCACACACCCCGGAAGGGCACCACCCACCGCCCTGTGTTGTTGTAATGCTTCATGGAAGCCAACTGACTCAAGTCCTGTCTGGCATCCCAGATCCTCAGAGTGTCATCTCTGCTGGTTGACACAACCCTCTGGGAGCCTGCAATGCACCCATACCTTGCGGTATACAATCAAAACAGCCAGAGTCTGCCCAAAGACACAAGGCTTTGCACTGCTACGAGGGTGCATCCTCTGACCCCATGCAACAGCAAATCTACAAGCTTATACTCTACTCTCCTCTACTCTACTCTACTCTACTCTACTCTACTCTACTCTACTCTACTCTACTCTACTCTACTCTACACTCTGTGTCCCTCGCCCACAATGTGCAATCCACACAGATCTTAATCAGCACAGCTCTCAACTCAAACAGATCAGCTATGCGCTTGGAGTGGCAAGCTTGTGAAGCTGCATGTTGGTGCTTCACAGACAGCTATAGTAGGAATTTTTGGGGAACACAGGAACACACCGTCAGGTGCAAAGTAAGCGCTCTGGCAGGTGAGGGAGTGGGAGACGCTGCTGACAGGCTTCCCCCCTTGGCTCAGCTTGCGCACATCCCAGATGCAGATGCTGTTGTCACTGCAGGCTGTGGCCATCAGATGCTCCTCACCCGGCTCAATCTGCATCACACCACGCAGTCAAACACACTCAGACGGTAAAGAAAAGACTACACCTTCTGGCATCAATTGAATGAGAAGTTCCAAACCTGGCTCAATCTGCATCACACCACGCAGTCAGACACACTCAGAAAAAGAAGAGAGGAAAGACTACACCTTTCGGCGTCAATTTAATGAGAAGCCAAGTCATATACCAGGCTGCCCAGGTCAAACACACTCATACCATGCTTGTGATAACATTGTCGCAAAACACATGAATGGGCTGTGTTCTGATGACTGTGACGTGGAACTGCATGCATATACAGTGGCAGCATGACAACATGCTTCTGTTGCAGTGCGACATGTCTGATGAAGAAGATCTGCTTTGCCAGTGGCAAGGTGATGGGCTTTGAGTCTGCAAGACAATGCAGCATGTGTGCTGACAGAGAAATCGCATCAATGTGTTCAGCACCTTCTGGCTTTTGCCAAGTGGGAACATGTGGATTTTGAGGTAGGTGCTACAAAAGCAAGCAAGGTGTGTGGTGACATAGCAGGCTGCTCACGTTGACAGTATTGATCTTCTTGTCGTGGATGTTGAGAGCAGTCTGGGTGAGCTGCTTCTGCCTGGCATCAAAGCCTTGCAAGTTGCCTTCATTGTCGCCCACAAACCTGCATTGCAACACAGCCCACTCATTATTCACTCACTCATTCATTCATTCATTCATTCATTCATTCATTCATTCATTCATTCATTCACGCATTCACTCATTACATGCCTTGCCCCAGCATGCCTTGCGTCAGGGTCAGCTGCATACTCTAGGAGGTTCTGTTTTTACAGTCAGTGTACTGACAGTGATGTGTCGCAACACTGTCGGCTTGCATGGTGGTCAACCTTGGAATCATCTGTAAACACAGCATTCCTGTGGTCCACCATGCTGCTGATGAGCTGGCACACTCACTGCCACCACGTGCAAGTCTGACATATGTCGCAGGTATGATGTCTTGCAGGAAGCATGGCGCACATGAGGGGTGTGTACACAAGGGATGCGCAGCCCAAGGTCAAAGGAAGGATTTTGGACCCTGAAGACCCAAAAGAACAATACAGCATGCATGATATTGTGAATGCCTTTAAACATAGAGATCTGACAGCTGTTCTCTGTGTTGATGATAGAATAGCCAATAGAAAGCAAGAGAGATTTATTCTACACCAACTGTGGGTTTTCACTGGTAAGCAAGGCAAGGTGCAGACATCGGCCAAGCGCTCATCATAGCAGGCAGGTAAGCTGCTGCCCTGCATGCAGTTCAGCCTTGCTCAGCAAGGCAGAATGAGTCAGAAGCCTTGCTAGGTCCAGGCGCACACACCATAATCTGTGCACACACCAAATAGGCACAGTCTTGAAAGCAAGCTGTGTCATGCGGCACAACCTTGATGCTTTGAGCTGCACTGTTTTTGCAACAAATTTTCTGGTCTTACATATAATTTGGCTGTTTAAACAGCGTCAGATGGTGGACTTGATGCCTAGGGATGATCTTTGAGAGAACATGTATACTTGGTACAACAGAGAGGTGGCGTCACTTGCTGGTTTGTGTTGCAAGTGATGATCGCAGGCTCGAGCAGGGAGGGCTCACCCTGAGGATGCATCCGCCAGGCAATCCATGGCAGAATACTCAGCCTCAGGGTCAGTCACCAGCAGCTCAAAGGTGGCTGTTGAAGGGTCCAGCATTCGCACCGACCCATCATAGCTAGCTGTCACCAACTTGGCACAGTTGCCCCTCCCCCCCGCCCACCTGTGTTTCAATCACAGCTGTGGGGGTATGGGCCTGGGGTGTGATGGCACAGGTCTGGTGACGAGATGGTCACAGGAATGGTCACAGACAATCAATCACTTGGACAAGTCATGTAGACATGACGACTGCCTCTGTTCGGAGCTTGCTTGCAAGATGATTGTGCAATGTGCATCAGCCTGGTGACACAGGGGCGGCAGAAACAGACACAGCAGTCACTGCCTGCTTGCAGACTCAGGAGAATTTTCAGGACAGAAGGGTCAGCTTCAGTTATGTGAACTCCTGACCTGCCTGCTTACTCAAAATGGGCCAAGTGAAAAGGGACTATCGAAGTGCATGAATGCATGAGTGAGTGAGTGAGTGAGTGAGTGAGTGAGTGAGTGAGTGAGTGAGTGAGTGAGTGAGTGAGTGAGTGCATGAGTGAGTGAGTGAGTGAGTGAGTGAGTGAAAGCACATGTAAGCGGACGAGCTGTGAGAAGTATTGCAGCCAGGGTAGCTATATGCACCTGGCATCCAGCAAGACTGCAAGTCCTACAGCTGCCAGAGAGATATGGATGATCTGGCCACATGTGACCACTGCTGGAAGCAAATGTCAATGAGTGAGTAGTGAGTGAGTGAGTGAGTTCACCTGAGACCTGAGATGTACTGGTAGTGAGGAGCCAGTTCTAGCACACCGTCATCATCCCCTTCCCTCATCTCTAGGTCCTCACCCTCCCCCTTGTCTGTACACAGCGTCCCAGTGAGGCTTGACCATCGGAAGGCAAGCAGCAGCAACAAAGGGCAAAGGCTCGGAATCTAAGGGCCTCATGGAAGGGAAGAGGGACCCTGGCTTCTTGTTGGCAGCAATTGAGTGCAATGACAAAGCATGCACAAGGTATGCAAGAAGCCGTGTAGGCGGCAATGGCTTTAAATCACCAGCAAACAGCAACGTGAAACAGTGCGGTGAAAATTCTGAGGTATGGCGCATGGCTGCATTTGCAAAAGTTGTGTGTCCAACAGCAGAAGCCATCTTTAGGCAACAGCATAGGGCCTTTCTCCCAGCACCAAGCAACAAAGTGACGGCAGCAACAAAGATTACCCTTCACAGAAAAATAACAGACAAGCTACAAGACTTCGATGCTTCAACAGCAGCAGCAGCAGCACACCTGACTTGTCTCCTTTCACAGACTGCTGCTGCCCTTCAGCCTGCCCTTCATTCTCATGATTCTTCCCTTTGTTCTCCTTGGTGGCAGAGCCGGAGGGCCTTGCCAGGTCAGCATCAACGCTCCACAGGCCGATATGGCCGGACTTGTCTGCTGCTGCTAGGATGAGGGTGTCAGTGCAAGGATGGAAAGCCAGGTGCACAATGCCATTCTTTGTCACCTGTGACATACACACACACTGCACCTTAAGCAATCAGTGCATGTGTCGTGTGTAACCCATGCATGGCAGCCTACATCTCCCTGAGCATCCATATCTAAGAGGACACACAAGATATTGACACACACACACACACACACACACACACACACACACACACACACACACACACACACACACACACACACACACACACACACACACACACACACACACACACACACACACACTGCACCTTTAGCAATCAAGCTCAACAGTGCATGTGTGGTGTGTAACACATGCATGACAGCCGACATCTCCTTGAGCATCCATATCACAAGAGCAAATACAAGATGTTGTCAAGCAACCGCCTGAACTGATAGGCCATGTGACTGTTGCCAGGCGTAGATGCTGTTGACAGAGGTGTGCGTGTGCACCTTGGCTACATCATTCTCCTGAAGGTCCAGCTTGGACAGCTGGGCATGGGTGGGGTGGTTGCCCTTGCCCCCTGCTAGGGTGGGCCCAGTCTGAGCCTTGAGTAGGTCCAGGAAGGCAGCATCACTGCCAGGCCGCCCGTTCAGACTGCTGAAGTCAGTTGCACCTGCACCGTTACCAGGATAGCATTGGCAGTCAACCAGAATTGGCTGTTTATTGTATGTTCAGCCAAGTGTGTCTCTTTGGCTACAGCAGCACCATTTTGCTGTTTAGTTCCTTTCAAACATCAACACAAGCCAGGGGTGAAATACTGTGCAGGCCGACATGGTTGGATCATGCTCAGTGCTGGAGCTGTTCATACTCGTCTCCATATATCGCATCAAACGCCGCGGGCAGGACAGTGCCAACTTTGAGATGGTGCATGATGAGTACCGCAAACTGCTGGAACAGGGTGGGTCTGGGGACAGGCGCAGCAAAGCTGCTGCCCTCAGAGCCTTTGAACGCCTCATTGCATTGAGTCTTGTGTCCTATGTTGATGACCGGTGAGTGATTCGCCAGCTTGTAGGCACATGTGGATCTGCATGGCCTGCTTTGCCTCCGCATAATTGCTATTTGCATCAAAACACACATTGTGGCAATTTGGCATGTCACACATGTAACTCATTTGTGCTGAAATCACATGCAACCATGATTCACCTGTGTTGAATTATGAGCTCAATGGCAGCAGTATACAAGGATTATGTCATCATGCTCCTCCAGAAAGCTGGTGTATGAGAGTCAAGCAAATCGAGCACAGGCTTACTCACGTGCCCACAAGTCCTGCTTGTACTGTTGCTCAGGTCAGTGCTTTTGTGGTATGCAGGGCTGAGGAGAAAGGAGGTCTGCGTGAGTTTCATGCAGCCAGAGTGAATCTTGTTCTGCAAGAAATTGAGGCTGGGCTCAAAATGCAGAAGTCTTGCCCCAGCCTACTTAAGCATGCATTGTCTAATGAGGCTGTTCGTGATACCTTTGCACACGGGTGACTGATGGCAAACATGTTGACAGCTGACCTCCACTGAGGTTCTACAGTGACAAGCATAGAGAGGCAAAGTGCGAATGTCTCCCTGCACCAATATAACAGCACTGCTGGCAAGCAACCTCAACTGTTCAGTCATGATATATTGTTTACATTTGATCTAGTACATACTAATGCCCTTTGATGTTGTTGCACACAAGCGCTGTGGCTGCTAGGGACGTGCATGATGTGAAGCTATGTGGCTGCACAAAGCAGTGTGCTCGCTCAATATGGTGTAAGTGAACAGTCATGCTACTCATAGTTCACAAATGGTGAATGTGGTCTCTCACGGCATAACTGCCCACCCATTCGGATGAGCACACCCGATGTGTTGCCCAGTGATGGACTTCAGCCAAACACTAGCTTCACAAGGATGACCACAGTGTTGATAGCAATCAATGGCACTGCACAAGCCAAGACATGAGTTGGCCCGACACAGGACATGCAGATTGTGGCACCTCTCAGCAAACAACTAGACTAAAATCAGTATTTAGTCATCATCACCTCTCAGATACGCCACAGCATGCAGACCGCCAATCATCTGACTTTTCAGCGCATTGGGATGAGCAGCTAAGTTGTTGCTGCCAATCTGTGAGTAGCCCCAGCCAACTGCAGCCAAGAGCTGTGTGAGTCGTGCAACCTGTCTGATTAGCAATGTGACACATCATTGGCTGCACTCACTTTTCTCCAGGAAACGATCGTTATTGAGAATCGCAACAGCGTTTATGAACAGCAATCCTCCCTGCAACAGTCCATCAGTGAGCGATCATGTCACTGGGCGTCAACCTTGAGTGTCCACAATCCCAGCGTGTAGTCTGATCGACCTGAAGCAGAGTCCATAGCCCGAAATAGACCATGACTGCGGAATGTCGTTCGAGTCAGACACCACTCAAGACCGCCATGTTCAGGGCATACAAGCTGCAGGTGCGATATGAGCAAAGGCGTCAGCCGACCGACTCGGTAACGTGCTGCTTGTCAGGCCGAGCGGCGTACGATTTGAGCGTGAGCCCTTGTGCCTTACTGCCAACGAGTTCATCCGGCGATCCCCAGGTAAATGCAGCTGCGTGTGAAATGCCTTGATCACTGGATCCCTGGATGCCAGCCAGCATGGTTTCTGCACATGTCCGGCGGAAACAAGCTTCAGGAGTTGTATGACTCTTTGTTTGGTCCAGATGATGACACATCTGAATGCGCTTACAGCTGCGCAGGCCAAAGGCCTGGCAATTCCGCACAGGTTGCTGGCTTACCTTGGGATGTCGTGCCTGCTAGTGAGTCGGTGACAAAGCACCTTGAAACAAAAGAACATCTGCAATGTGTTAAACCCAACGGGCTGTCTTTGGTCAAAGCTTGGTTGTCCTCCTCGCAGCAGGTGTGGTCACTGCCGTAACTCCAGCTTGATGCCTGACTGACATCTTGTAAACAGGTAAATGCTGCAGAAAAACGTCCTCAAAGCGATTCGAGCAGAAGGATGGCTGACAGACACAGCTAACCAGGCTATGTGCTTTGGACAGCTGCCAAGATGGACACAGTTGCTTGCAGACATGCTTCCCCTTGAGCACTGGCCCGAACAGGTTATACTTGTTGATGTTGCCTATGATCAAATTTGATGTATGATAGCCAGGTCAATGGTGTCATGCTTGCTGCAGATCCGCTCAAGGTGTCCTGTGTTTGACCAGATGATAGTGAATAGCTACAAGCCAGGCGAAGGCTTAAAAAGTCACATAGATCTTATGAAATTTGATGATGGCATTGCAATCATGTCCTTAGGCTCACCAGCTACGATGACATTCACCAGAGCAGAGGCCTTGAGGCCTGCCATGGATCAGTCACATGTTAAAAGACAGGCTGCGTCCAGCAAGATGTGTAATGGCTGCAGTGACAACAACTTGGTGTCTGCTTGTTCAAGTGATGACAGCAGGAATATAAACAGCTTACAGCAGAACATTGTATTGGAGCCTGGAGATCTGCTTCTCCTGCATGGTGAAGCACGTTATGGATGGAAGCATGGCATTGCTGCACAGCAACATTGCAGTCTTTCAAATGCAGTACACAGGGTCTCGGTCACGCTTCGGAAGTTGGCTGTGTAGTTGCATGCTTGTTTCATGAATCCAGTCATTTAGATCTAGAAAGACATTTTCATTCAAGTGGAATAAGACTACTAAGTCGACAGCTTGCAATGCTGTAAAGGCGTGTAGGTGCAGCCGGGAAAACAGCTTTTGATCAAGCGATTCATGAAGACAGTTACCGCTGGCAGCAGTCATAGCCAGATACATGATACAATTTCGTCGACCATGCAATGTTGGCATGCCTAATTTAAGTTTTCAGGAGCACACTGTTGCAGAAAGCGACAAGCAATGGCAGCACTTACCTGCATAGTTTTTGCATCAACTATCGAGGGCTCTAGATTTGCATACTCATCATCAAAGACTTGTCAATGTACTATGGACTGGTGACAAAAGTCCGCGTCGTGCTGTCCACTCGACATTGCTTGTACACAGACTTGGCAAGTCAAACGCAAGCACTGCAGTGTTGCGTATGCGCGACTCTCCTATGTGGCGGTCTTCGGACCAGGAAGCGCTTGGCCTAGACCGGAGCTTTCTTCAGCAGCCACAGCAGCAACAAACGCCCCGAAACAGTCACGACACCTTGTTTCACCGGCAGCATCAGACCAGTCAACCACAACTGTCGGAGCAGCATCCGGGCGAGTTCATGCGAGCCCAGACCGCTGGGCAAGCAAACAATAACATAGCTCATGGATTGCCGCAAGCATTGCTTGCGGAAGCGGGGCACGCAGCGGATCTGCCAAACATGCAACTCGACTTAGACAGTGTTACCCTTTCAGCGGCTCTTGGACTCGGAGGTGACAACGCTTTGGCTCAGTTTCAGCGCAATCTCAGCGATCAGAACGGACAGTCGTCATCAGACCTGAGTGCTATACTAGCTGCCTCACTAGGGCTACCGGTACAGTCTGCACTGCTCGGTACGTCCAGACTTGATGCAAACACGCGTCACACCCTGTGGTTTACAGGCTCAAACGTCTCTTGGCACCCTGCTTGGCAACGAAGGCTTGACCGGCTCCTTAGGGGCCACTGGCATGTTTAACCTGCCTCACTTGCTACCTCAAAACTCACTGATCAGCTCTAAGGTGCTTGACCAGTCCGCTGCTGCCATTGTCATCTTTGCGCATCAAACGTGTCAATAGCTTCAGTTAGAGCAGACTTCTCCAGGATGGCTTGCAGGACAATCAGTCTTTAGCTGGGTTGCCAAAAGGTGGATCCACAAGCACCCAGTCAAAGCCGTCAGTTGAAATTGAGGAACATGCTGAGGTGTGCAGTACTTCTGACAATGCAGTTCCTGGTTTTGTGTTCCTTGTTTTGATGGTTTCTCCCATCATTCATTGCATACACATCTTTTCCCAGGGTCAAGTTCACATGATGCAGCTTCTAAATTTTGGGCATGCTCAGTAGTGTTGAAGCATGGGTGCTGTGCAGTCTGATGAGCATAGTGAAGGCGATGAGGGCAGTGCAGGCACAAAGCGCAAGGGTCCTATGACTGAAGAAGATAAGAAAAGGCGAAGACAGGAAATCAACAGACAGTCAGCCCGCAGGATACGGGAAAGAAAGTCACATGAGATGGAACGCCTGAAACAACAGGTCTGTCCTTTTGCAACCTGCAGACTGCTATGCTATAACATGTGAGGATATATCTGCAATCAGAATGTGCTTGTGTGGAGCCTACATTGAGCTGTTGGCATGTATGCAGAATACGCTGCTGCAGCACCAGTTAGGCCAACTTCTGAAGTATGCATCAAGTCTGGCAAGGGAAAAGAATGTACTTGTACAGCGGACCATGGAGTTAACAGAGCGATGGAACCAGGTGACTGTGCGCAGCATTGTACATGTTTTTTCCATGTGATGCTTTGCTTACGTCCATTACAAAGAGCAAACCAGTGTGCCCAATCTCCTATGTGATCAATTACAGGATCAACTGCTTGATGTTAACCTTTGGTGCCACTTAATACTGCTTTGGTCAACAAACGTCCGCGATAAAGGTCCAGACAGATAGTTGTTGGATAAGGGTGATGCCTTGTGTGCAACCAATCAGGTTTTGTTCATCATTTGATGTGTTGCAGGCAGCAGCTGAAAACATAGAGCTGCGTGTCAAAGCTGCCCCACCCGCTAACAACCCAGGATCAGCTGCTACTGGCACATACCGACACAATCAGACACAGTCAGAATCACCACAACCACCTCAGCAGGACTTGTCTGGACAGCAAGCAAGCGGTGACAATGGTCCTGGCTTTGCACATTGATGTCATGCTGTCGGATCTTGCTTGTTGCTAGCAAGATGCACCAGCCCAATTTTGATGATCAATCATTTCATCCCATGTCAGTAATCATATGCAGGCTGACCTGTTTTGTATCATCAAAACCCATTTTTTCGGGCAGAAATTTGCAGCCCTGTTTGATCAGACCACTTCCTTGTCAGTTCAGCTTAAGCTAGCTCGCATGACCTGATTATAGACTGCTTTGACTGTCTTGTGGTTGTGTGTTGTTCTGGCTGCTCTGTAGATTTTGTATACTGTTTGTGGTAGATGGCAGTATGTCTTGTTGTGTTCCTTTTGCTTAGAAGTACAGATAGTGTTGATGAGGCTGCAGCAAACAGTGACATAACGTGGTGTCATTCTTGAGTTTGGAGTCTTTAGAAGGATCGATATGTTTGTACTTTTGAGTAGCCTCTGTGGTATTGATCGTATTGCAATGCAGAAAAAAATCCAGCAAGTGCATTTGAGCCGATACGAAGGAGTCATGGAGTAGATAGCAACAGCAACTTTGACACATATATACCCTAATGTGATCAAACTTGTTGGCTGGCTAAGGCATGTAATTCTCTCTCTCATACGTAATCCTGTGAATTATAGCTGATTATGTCTTATGTGTTGCTGCATGACAGTGCATTGTACCAAGCAGTGCATTTGGCTGCACAGCCTTCGGGTGTGACTGTGCTTTGGGCCTTCTTACATGATGCAGCCAATACACATCACAGCCTGCTATGGCCCCACCTGCAATGCGACTTGCATCAGCATAGGAGCACGCACACGACCTGGTCACTGACCGGTGTTTCTAGCTGGAAACACCAGAATGTGCAGCATACAGACAAAGCTTCAACTGGAAAGCACAAAAGGCACTTTGCTTGCACAAATGACACATTCACACAGCCTGATTAGTGTCAAACAGGTATCTATACAAAATATACATCTATACATACATGCTGTGCACTACATGCTACAGCATCTCCCAATCTCCTGCCGCCTCTCCAGCATCATCATCTGCAGGCTTGGCATCACTGTCCTGCCAACTTGGACCGGTGTGACCCTCAACAATGGAAACGAGAGGTGCACCTTGTGACTGCGCCTCCAGTTGTGACAGGCGGTGCAGCAAGTCTAGACCATCCCCTGCACACCCCAACCAATTGGCTCAGCTGTGACAGAGAATACAATTCAACCAACTTACATTTCCTGTCTTGAGCGCTCATCAGGGGATTCAACAGACAATGTCAACATACACTAAGCACTACATGTTTAAAGCGTTTGACCATAGAGCACCAGGGAACTGCAGTAGCAATGTTATAATCAAGGAGGGTGCTAGCTGGGCGACGCCACACGTAATGCATTTGGCTTGAGCCAAGTCAAGCATATACATTTGCCAGCATGGCCATCACACTCAGTAGCTGTATGCCCAGCCCAGCTGACAGTGATAGAGACAACAAGCAGGCATACCTAAAGTTCTACAGTAGAAGCCAATGGCCAGGGAAGGGTCGATGGAGGCCAGGGGCATCATGCGCATTTTATGGCTCCAGTATGTGCTGGGCTCACCGGCCTGGACTGGCGTCTGCACCCAGAAGAACACACCGCTTTCAGCAAGCCAGGACTGCCATTACAGTTTTCACAAACGCTGGTGAAGCTGTGCGTTTGTCACCTAGAGTCAACAAGCTACTGTGGCGCTGACGTGGTTCAATCATGCGTTGAACCAGACCCTTGGTGCCATCAGTGTATGCTACAAAAAAAACATTTTGACCCTTCAGCTGACACTCAGCACAGGCAAAGCCCATGCAGAAAGCTTATACTCCCGATGGGAGCACGTACAGCGGAGCTCATGGGACTGACATGATGTTATCAAGATCTTCCACTATATTTTCGACTGTGGCTGTCAGCCCTTACAGATTCCCCTTCAGGCCAATAACAGATGTTGCAACAGGCAGGCGCAGCAGCAGTAGAGACAGACCTGCTGCGCTTGGTGGGGATCCAAGTACAAGACTTGATCATGCTGGCAGCCCACGAAGTAGAGGGAAGAGCCAGGTCGCCCCCCCACAATACCAATGCTCTGCGGCCATGTCAGCACCTGCTGCAGCTGCGGTACATACCTCTCATTCACCTGCAGCCAAGGTGCCCATGCTGTGCACCTCCAAGTGGGCCTTTTTTTTGTGGACAAGCACATGCATGGAAGCAGCTAGGAGTGCTCTGCTACCAATGCCAATGTTTCAGCATACAAACGTCTTTGACTGACATGCTGGCAGGTGTATAGATGAGGTTGTGCTGAGACTATCATAGATGGCAGTGTGCCTTCACATAGCCCTCACATGCTGGTTATCCATTGTACTCTGCAAGCACAATGCGTTGTAACCTAAACGCACCTTGCCCAAACCCAGAAGCAACGGCAACAACACAATGACAGCCGGTTCTTGTTGGCTTGCTGAATCGGCTTCACCAGCAGCTTCTGAGACATCACCAGCCTTCTTGAAAAAATCTTGGAAGCTGCACAGGCATAACACAGAATGTGTTGCTACTTCTGATTCACTGATTACACTGTTATACATGCACCAATCCAAATGCTCTCAAAGCCATCAATGTTTGTCATGTGGTACTGATGGTTTTTGTGATATTCATGAGCAAGCTGCATTATGCCTCAGACTATGCCTCTAGCGATGCTGTGTTGACCAGGACACGTGCTCCAGCAGAGAAGCATGAAAAGCGAGCAAGTTGGCAGCTCTGCTTGCACACAAGGCAAGTGCGTCACTACCAACAGGATGACATGCACGGCATGTCTTGGCAATGAAGTGGTGACCTGGCAGTGTAAAGCACAGGGACAGCGCCTCCCGGCTGAGAGACAACATGCACATGGACATGCAGGCTGCCGGGCTCCATCTTCTTCATAACAGCTTCCAGGGTGTGGCACAGCACCCAGGGCCCCAGCCACTCCCCTGCCTTCACCCTGCATACCCATGACAATGAAAATCACAGCACTCTCACCGACAGCTAAGACCTGGACACTGTCATGCTCATTCAGTGTCCTGAACTCGAAGACGGGTGTTCAGCATGTCTGATCCTTGACTCTGCACGCCCCTGACAGCACCACATCTATTGTTCTTCAGCATAGGCAGATGACCAAAGAGTCATATGTGGTTTGAGCAGGGAAAACCTAAAGTGGTAGTGCATCCGAGACTTGGCAGACTGGTTGTTTCACACTGCGCGGTGTGAGAGGCAAGCTACAGAGTACAGCTCCTTGCCGTCCAAATTTGGCAGGCTGCCAACCTGCTCAGAATACAACCTCGCATTCTACGGCAGGCCACTCAAGCATTACAACGTGTGGGGTGAAGCAATGTGAGGCCCTAGTGGGGGTCACAGAGTGCCTCTAGTCTGTGGTGCAGCGCAGGGAGGCCTACCCATGCGGCCGCCCAGCTGCACAGAGGTTATGAATGGAGAAAGGGTACTGAGGGGAGGGCTCATCCCAGAACCATCTAAGCAAGCGAGACAATGCCTCAGGCAGGGGCGTGTCAGCATGACGCCTCCAACCTCGTCCGACACAGTGCTGCTGCAGGCCTTGTGCCAACAGCATCTGCCCACTGCGTAGTGTACAACCCCACCCCGCATCTGTGCTCAGCTCAGAAGTCCCTGCAGGCTCAATGCTCACCTGAGTCTCTTCTCACCACTGCTTGAGGAATTGGGACTTGTGGGAGAGCGCAGATGCTGTTCATTGCAAGCGAGGCAGGACTGGTGTATACATGCCACCTTGATTGAGCTGTTGATCACACTATGCATGGCAGGTCCACACAGTCAACCACTATTTGACTGCATTCAACCTGACGCATTTACATCTAGGCACTGCCTTGTTGGCTGTGTGTCTCACAGTGAATTACATGTGCATTGCAGTACTTTGACATTGGCGGCCTGGTTTCAGCGACATGCCTCAGATAACCTACCCAAGGGTGCAAACCCTCTCCTGTATGTCATCCATATCCTTGACTGGAAGTCCTCAGACACAGCATCCAGTACCTGCAGTACAGAAGCAATGTCAAGTGCCTGTCTTGTGCTCTGGGCCTGCATGCACCAAATTTGTAACTGACACTCACAGCTTGATCCATCCCTTCTGCTTTGTCTTTGGCGCTGTATTGTACCCCTAGCAGCCAGATAGGAGCATTTGAAGCTGACAAGGAAGGTGACCCCTGCAGAAACCACTTGTTTCAAGTTTGGCACTTGCCAGCTCCATATTTTTCAATGCTCGACACCTACTAGTATGTAGTCCTGTAACTTCTGCAAACCCATTGCCTGAGCCATAGTGTAGTATGTACTGGCAAAACCTAGTCTGACTTGACTGGTAACTGCAAGCTTGCTTTCAGGGCTTTTAGCTTGCGCTTTGCCGTTCTCGCCAGCTTGAGGCATCTTGTGTTTTCAACGCAGCGCGATGATTGCCGTGTATAAGAATCACAGATGAGGACACCGAAGAGTCCAGGCTCGGCCGTGTAAGGTAAACGGGAAGCATCTGATCCACAAAAGCCGTAGTCAAGTTGACTGTGCACACTTTTGCATCCAAGTTTAACACAAAATCTGCAGATGCTTTATCTACATGTGACTTGTTCTCGAGCGATGGCGCATGTTCTCGGGGGGGCAGCTCGCATGTTAGCAAGTGATGGCCGAGTCAGTTGCAGGGCAGATTGCAGGTGCAAGGGCAGGGCGGATGCAAACTTGCATGCGTTATACCGCGCCGTTACGTTGTGCCGTTACAATGTGCCTGTCCTTGTCCGGCTCGAACTTTAGCGTAGCCTCGCGCCCACGAGAAGCCTGGCATCGCCGTTTATAGCGTGGCGGTCGCGCATGTACGGCAGGCGAGGCTTTCACAGACAGCCATACACCCGTCATGGAGGATATTATGCGAAAGCGACAGAAGGAGAAGGAGGACGCTTATGAGGCTCAGTGGGACAGCGGTCGAGGATCACACCATCCAGACTACGATCCTCATGCCCATGGCGATAACGTATCGAAAGGCAGCAGAGAGACTGAGGAATTGTACAACGCGATCGTCAAAAATGACATAGGAACAGTGTACCAAAAGATCTCAGAAGGGGCGGATGTCAACTTCGTTTTTGGCCCAGCTTACCAGTGCCAAGGAGGCTACACCCCACTTATGGTTGCCAGTCATCGGGGCAGGCTAGAGTGTGCGAAAGCCCTTCTGAGAGCAGGTGCTGACCCAAACTTCACAAACGGCGCAGATGATGTCACCCTGTTTTGGGGCATTGACGGAGGGTGGAGATGATCAAGCTACTTCATGAGTACGGTACGTCATTACACTCTGCATTGCACGCTCAGTCATGCCCACCACATGGCACACACAGTTGTCCCTCATGCTGCATGTCATGTTATGCAGGTGCAGATTTGGATGCTGTGACTGCCAAGAATTGGAGCCCTTTGAGCTATGCCAAAGCAAAGGGGAAGTATGGTGCCACAGAAGAGAAAGGCATTTACCCTGAGGTATCTGATTGCTGCGCACGTGATCAGGTTACACACACTGTGTGTAACACATATCATTTTTGGCCATCAGCTGACTATAGTGTCTGATGTTGTCAGGATGTCCTGAAATACTACAAAGCGTCAGTTTATGGGTCGGGACCTCCAGCCCTCGGTTGTAGGAGTCCCAGAGAAAGCTATGACCCCTGTGCAGACTACTTCATGCGGGAAAGAGGCAGCTATCAGGATCCACTTGCGCATCCCTAGCATTGTATAATTCATTGTAGCAGCTTGCTGTGCTGCAATCACATCTAGCAAAAGGCACAGTTACAGTTTTTTTGACAACTTTACAGTCAGCACAATAAATCAGGCCTTGCTGCTGATGTGACAAGTCATAGCAACCAGACCAAGCATGCCATGCCTCTAGATCTAGCTGACAAATAAAGATGCTTTTGACTTCTATCTAGAATTCTGTCGAAACCAGCTTGATGAACAGGCAGGTATGCTACAAGCTATGTTGACACACACACCATTTAGCTCAACCCTTTGTCTAGTATTTACTGCAAACTCTATGCTGACTATGTTGCCGCTCTTGCATAGTGCATGCAGTAGCAACTCATCAACATTGTCAAGCAACTGTTCAATCAACATCTGTTGCAAATTTCTAGCTGGCTTCAACAGCCTGCATGCTGGCTTGCAGCTGCAGAATCTTGTTCAACTCCTGCAGCATCTTGATTTGCTGATCTTTATCATCAATGTTGCGCTTCATGTTTGACAGCTCCAAGGAGACGCCATTCATGGTACTCATGGCAGACTTCACAAGTTGCAATGCAGTCAGGGAGCTCCTGTCATCTGCAACATGTTTCAGAAAGCTGTCAGCTGCTCATGCATTAGGCAGTTGGAGAGCAGACACCATGCAGCCCAAGGCTGAACATCACTTGCTGTCATTAAGGCAGAGACAATAGAGGACTTGCCAAACCTCACATCCAGAGTGCACTCTTCCAATATGCAGCCAAATTGGCAATGCAAAAGACACAGTGTGCAAAGAGGACCTGATACTGCTAGAACATGAGCATCAACGTCAGTCTCTCGCAATGCATGGCTGTTTCAGTATACAAGCAATGAAGACAGTACCTGGACTGGTGGTGAGGTGGGTGGACTGCCTGTGGGCCAAGTTAAGGACCAGGTTCGCAAGAGCCTGGCTGTCCTGCCCCAGCTGGCGCTTCTGGGCTTCAGAGTTATGCAGGTCAGCCCTGAGGCGATCCTCCTCGTTGAAGTCTGGGGTGGTGGACCGGCCCGCTGCCTTGCGGTACCCTCCCAGCTCCTCCAGTGCCCTTTCCAACCTGCAAATTCAACTTTTTCATTGGTATGTCTGGCATGATTAGATCATACAGCGGAGTCAGCATGTACAGTAGTCTCATGCTGAATTGGTTGATGCCTTTGCCTTTGACTTCTTTTCATCTTTTTGACAAGATGGTGAACCTTTAAAACAGCCAAAGGCATGCAAAGAGCACAGGCAGCTGCCAAAGGCAAACAGATTTGATCTGCAAGCAGACTGACTGTCCTCCGGGCCAGCCAAGGTTACCATAGAGGCAGCGTATACCATCTGAAAGGCAGAAATACAGAAATAGAACCAGCAACAACATAGCAAACAAGCAGCACCTGATGCTGTGCTTGGCGACGTCATCCCTACAGGCGGCCAGCTGTCCTCGCAAGGCATTATTCTCATCCTTGACCTTCTGGTGGTGCTGGATGCGCTGGTGGATGTTGTGCTGCCCTGTCAGTGCTGTCACCTGCTGCTCCAGCTCAGCCTCCCTCTCCTTCACCGCTTTCAGCTCTCCCCCTTGCTCCTTGGTCACTGCCTCTGCTTGCCACAGCTGCTGCTCCATTGCCTGTGTGTACCATGTGTGTCAAGACAATGTTTGCTTTGGGTGCTCAAGACACTCCATGCATGGCTGACAACATCAAGTTCCTTGCAATGTGCAACAACTGAAGGCTGGCATGCCGTCAGTTGTTGCAGATGCAAGGGTTTATTTGTAGCTGAATAGCATAGCAAGGACATATGTGGTTGTGGGCACAGCATTGAGACTAACCTTACTGTGTAGCGCAGCCAACCATTGAGATGATGCATGCAAGAAGGTCGTTGCAGTGACAAACAGAACACAGACTCTGAGGGAAGTCACTTGCCTCAGCAGCAGCTGCAGCAGCACTGGCAGCCGCTCTCTCCCTCTGCAGCTCCTCAATCCAAGCCTGACGCTCACTCAACAGCTCAGCCACCCGAGGCGCTTGCTGTGCATGCTGTGCTCTCCAAGCCTCGATTTGACTCTCAGCTGCTGACTTGAGCTGCTGTGCCTGCTGCAGCTGGTGATGCAGGTTGTCATAATACGCCTTCAGCTGCTGGACCTCTGCAGTCAGCTGTTGAACCTGCACCTGGCTTGCAGATGCAGCGGCTGCTTCCATGTCAGCAGCTTGCTGGTGCTGCAGCTGAGCCTCTGTGACCTTCTCCTGAATTCCAGATCACAGTTTTAGCCTGGGCTAGCCTTCAACAAGCTCAGTGTGGGAGGTGGCCAGGTGACATCATGATGCTTGCATCTTGCACTCTTGGATGTCATTGTCAATGCAGCTCTGTCTCGCCAGCAGAACGAGGGCAGCTTGTACAATGCTGTCTTGCAACTACACTGTCTGCTGTTAAACAAGTGCCCTGTCCATTGCCCAGCTGGCCTGTTTGTCAGGACATGCGGTGCAGATGCAAGACTTTGCAACAGCTGCTGCAGGTGCTCGTCACACCTGACGCAGTAATGCGCAACTTTGTGCTGCAAGCAATGAAACAGAAGGTGGCAAATGCAGAAGTCACAGCAATGTACAGCTGCATGCAAAGCTCAGCAGAGTGTCTCATGTAACTGAACAGCAGCAGTGAAGCATAGGAAATCATCAGGAAGGATCATGCCAGTCACAGCTGCTATGCAAGGTTGTGGAATGGCTTGCAGAGTGTGCAGCACATTACATCTGTGGCTGCAGAATGCAAAAGGGCCCACCTGCAGCTCAAGGGCTGCCTGCTGCTGATGGCGCAGGGCGGCTTCCAGGTTGGCCTTGTCTAACAGGAGGGCCTGCACCTGGGCCCAGCGCGCCTGCTTGTCCTGCTCAGCCTGAGCCCTGGCACCCTCTGCTTCCGCCTCAGCTTCATTCACCTGCCCCATGACATTACCCCGCAGCTGCATACCACGTCCGCCATTGTCAGCACATGTTTTACTGGCAAATTACTTTCAGGCACCTGTTCTTGAGAACAGTCTGTGATTGTGTGCACTGACTGGCTGCACCAGAGCTGTGTCAGCAGGAAGCTGACTGACAATGATGGTCGATGCAGGCAGAGGCAAAGACATGCGTCAACTGCCTGCGCAACTCTTGTAGGGTTCAGCAAAGTGCATGTTAGTACGAGGTGTGACAATGCAGGTATCACCGATACGCATGAACAGACATTGTCAGTGGCAGTGTGCACTGAGCAGGCTGCATGCATCAGGAATCTGGGCAGTGACTACCTGGGCCATGTGATGCTCCTGAGTCTCCAGAGCCTCCATGGTCTGAATGAGCTCCTGCCTCTGGCCCTGGGCCTTTGCTTCAACCTGGCTCAGCTGCTGCCTGCATAAGAGTTTGCACTATCATGGGCTGACAGGCTGCACCTCATGCAAAATATGCTGACAGCAGATAGTTTTGATGCTTGCGAGGCATGGTATCGCAATGCGGCAATAGCACGCTCAAAAAGAAGCTGCACATTAAACTCCGTCCGTCCGTGCGTGCGTGCGTGCGTGCGTGTGTGTGTGTGTGTGTGTGTGTGTGTGTGTGTGTGTGTGTGTGTGTGTGTGTGTGTGTGTGTGTGTGTGTGTGTGTGTGAGAGAGCGCG
>JAABUP010001885.1_pt1 | contig 42661 bp, 33 predicted proteins | sample 5559201 | NCBI WGS metagenome assembly JAABUP01 (sample SAMN10711887, study PRJNA513373) | rock metagenome | isolation source: Antarctica rocks | place: Antarctica
TCTGCACCCTGCGCAGCTACCTGTCCACCGCCGCCAAGAACGGCCACAACAGTCTCGACGTCCTACGCCAACTCGCCGAAGGCCACCCCTGGCTCCCCGAACCCGGAACCTGCTGAACAGTTACCCCGGAAGTTCTCAAGCGGCGTGAGACAAGGTCATGTCAGTTGCCAGGCTGTCGGCGGACAGGTAGCGGCGCCCGACGGACCACTCGTGGTGCTGCTCGGCGAGGACCGCGCCGATCAGGCGGATCACGCTGCCCCGGTCGGGGAGATCGCGACGACGTCGATGCGCCGGCGGATCTCCTTGTTCAGCGTCGGCGAGGTAGTCCGCGACCGCGGGGAACCGCTCCTGTAGTTGCTGTTCCACTCGGTCGAACTGGGCGTGGACCTGCACCGCGTCGGGCTTCCCGGTGATCTTGTGAGGACTCGAGCAAGACCGGCGCGGCAACGCTGGTCGGGAAGGCACGCCCATGTTCACGGTAGTCGCAGGAGACGGTCAGGCGGAGGGGCACGCGGGCTCGCCGGAGGCGGCGGGGTCGTTGCTGGATGTGTTGGCGCGGAAGGGTGCGCGGCGGATGCTGACAACGTGGCGCGCTGACTGGACGTCGATCGGCGGGTCCGTTCCTCTCTCTGGTGGGTCAGTGCAGGGTGAGCTGGACGATGGTGCCGGGTCGTAGCGTCAGGGCCTGGCCGGGCTGGATCACGGAGTTGACGATGGCCGCCGCCGTCGTGCCGGCCGAGGCGTGCCCCTGGGTGAGCCGGGCCTGGCTGTAGTCGGTGCTGGCGAGCACGGTCGTGACGGCGGCGGAGCGCGCTCCGCGCAGCAGTGAGCTGTGGGGCACGGTCAGTGGCGCCGTGGCAGGGGGGTCGAGGTTGAATAGCAGCACGCGGCGAGTGCCATCGGGCATCCGGGCCGCGTAGGCGCGCACGTCGTGGCCTGGCGCGGCGAGCGTCGCGTCCAGGACGTGGCCGCCGGCCAGCAACGACCCGACCTGCATCCCGGCGTACTCGGGGGTCGCGCGCCACGGCGCGGTCGACCCGGTATGACGGGCTGCCCGACCGGTTGCGTTGAGGCAGAAGGGGTTGTAGCCGGTGCAACCGGACATCCCGACGTGGAACGCGGTGGCCGTGACGCCGGCGGTGCTCATCAGTAGGGCCTCGTCCGCGGCCCAGAACGCGGCCGCCGCGCGGTCGCTGACGGTGGCCTCGCCCCCGCAAGCGACCGAGTTGCCCTCGCCGATCACCGCCGGAACGCCAAGGCGGCCCGCCGCTTCGAGGAACCCCTGCGCCGCCGTGCGTTCCGCCCGCGCGGTCAGCAGCGACAACAGCTGACCGACCGTGGGCTGGTGGCCGTTGCACGCCGACAGCGGGTAGTAGTGCGCTGTGAGCACGGCCAGCGGTGACGGCCGCTGCCCGGCCACCTCAGCCAGCCACGAGGAGGTGCTGGTGTCGGGTCCCCACACCGGCAGATGCGGCGCGGTAGCGCGCAACGCCGATAGGTAGGCCATCACCTGCCGCCGATAGTCGGGGTAGGACCAGCCGGCGCGGCGGAACCGGCGTGCGATGTAGGTGTCGGGTTCGTTGCCGATCTCGACGGCGATGAGGAGTCGGCCCAGGCGGCGCTGCGCGCTGGCCACCAGTCCGGCGCTGTCGATGGGCGCGTAGGAGGCCAACGGCAAACCGAGCACGACCGGTACGCCGGTGGCAGCGGCAAGCGCGGCCAGCCGATCCAAGCCGGCGACGCTGGGCGTGGTCTCGTCGCCGCTGCTGGCCCCGACGCGCAGGAACGCCGGCCGCAGCGCACGCACCAACGCCACCAGAGAGGGGTCGGCCCCCGAAACCGCCGGGCTGTCCAACAATGAGGTCTCCAGGCTCAACGCCACCGGGCGATCCCCGACGGTCACACCGGTCGCTCCACCCACCGACAGCGTCGCCGTCGCCACGTTGTGCCCGGTCGTGGCGTCCGACGCGGACGGCGGCGCCGGGACCGGCCTCCCGACCGGTCGACTGCTGGTGCATCCACTGGCCATCGCGGCCACCACGCTCAGCCTAACGGCGAGGACGGTGAACCGCCCCATGCCAGCCCGCTGGGCCAGGGCCACCAGTTCTTCCTCCCACGTACTCCGTCGAGTGACTGACCGTCGGCATAACGTCGGGTCGGACCGCAGGAGTGACCGACGAGCAACTAGCTGCCAGGACAACGCGCGGACCTCGCGAGTCGTTGCAGCCACAGGTGCCAGCCGGGGGTTGGGCTTGGCGGACGGGACGGACGACTCCGGAGCCCAGCTCACGACCCTGAAGTACGCGCCCGCGTTCCCCGGCTCCTTCGGCAGCCTCCCCGAGGCCCGCAGCTTCTGCGAGCAGTTCTTCAACTATGACAACCACGAGCACCGCCACTCCGGGATCGGGTTGCCCACCCCCGCCTCCGTCCACCACGGCACCGCACCCCAGATCCGGGCCCACCGCGGCCGGACCTTGGACGCCGTCTACACCGCCAACCCGGCCTGGTTCCGGCACCGCAAACCCGAGCCCGCACGGCTGCCCGAGGCCGCGTGGATCAACCAGCCAAGCCACAGCCAAGCCGGAGGCCCTCATCCAGAACAACTGACATGGTCTTGTCTCACGCAGCTTAACATCTTCCGCACCGGCGGCGGTTCGCAGCGATGCCGGCGGCCGGCCCGGCACCGGCGGTGTCGTCGTACCCCTCGTGATGGTCGCCCTCGGTCTGGTTGGCGGACAGCCCGGCTCCGATGGACCACAACGCCGCGCTGGCCAGGGCAACGAAAATGCCGATCTTGGTGGTGATAGTGTTTACCACTCCGCCCAGGCCGGGGGGGTCGATCAAGTAGCACACGGCCAGCCCGGCGGCGGCCAGGCCGCTGGCCATCGTCACCAGCGACAACCCACGGTGCTGGCCGTGGGCCGCCTTGCCGTAGGCATAGAGCACGGCGATCACGAGGCCGACGCCCAGCAGCGCGACGAAGGGCAGCACGGGAGTCAGGTCATAACCGTTCAAGGTCTGCTCGCCCCGTCCCGCATCGAGGCGCGGTGCGTGCCGCGGTCGTGCCGTTGGCCGTCGCGCACTGCACCTGAGGAAGTCGTGAAAGGCGTGTGCCCCAGATGCAACACATCAATCGCCGCAACCGGTGCAGGGGATCGGCCTGACACGTCGAAAGGTGGGGACCATGACGATGCGCCCGGTCCCCCGCCGTTCGGCCCTGGTCGCCGCCGGTCTACTCGCAGCGGCCGCCGCCACGACCGCTGCCGGTGCGTCGGCAGCATCCGTCACCGCCCGCACCGACGCCAGCACCGGGCCGCCCGCCCGAGCAGCGATTGCCCCGGCCGCCGCCGGCCAGCGTGTCCCCGTGTTCGGCAGCCCGACGGTGGTGGACAACTACCGTCCCGGCTTCGAGCCCGACATCGCCGTCGACCGCTCGCCAGGCGGCCAGCGGCGGCTCTACACCTCCACGCCGTTCGGCTTCTCCACCACCCAGTCGTTCATCGAGCGCAGTGACGACACCGCCGACTCGTTCCACCTCGTCGAGGGCAATGTCGCCGGCAAGCCGGGCACCTGTGCCGGCGGCGGCGACACCGAGGCCCAGGTGGACCGCGTCGACGGCTCGCTCTACTTCGCCGACCTGCAGGGCCTCACCAACTACAGCAACTCCCGCTCCGACGACCACGGCGCGACCTTCAACCTGTCCTGTGCTTCGGTGACCACACCGGTGGTCGACCGGCAGTGGATCGGGCTCGACACCAACGGCGGCACGACGGGCGTGCGGTCCGGCGGCCGGGCCTACTTCGACTACGACAACGTCGCGCAGGCCAGCGGGGCGAACCAGCTGGTGATCAACCAGTCGGTCGACGGCGTGCAGTACGGGGCGGTCTGCGCGGCCGGGGTGGCATGCACCGGGCCGGCCACGGTGATCAGCCCCGACGAGGGCCTGCCGGGCAACCTCATCGTGGACGACACCGCGGGCGGGGCGCACCAGCACAGCGTCTACGCCGCGCACGGCAACGGGGCGCAGACCGCGGTGGTCGTCAGCATCTGCCGGGGGGCCGCCGCCGGAAAGCCGGCGAGCGCGGCTGCGGCGGCGGACTACTGCACCGACCCGACTGCCGTGTCGACCGACGGGTCCCGGCTGTCCACCCACTGGCACGACGTCAACGTCGACATCCCTGCCACCGGCCAGGTGGACAAGGCGTTCAACGTCATCCAGACCGACACCGCCGGCAACCTCTACATGACGTGGGCCAGTGCCCCGGTCATGACGCTGCCCGACGGCACCCAGCCGCAGACCAAGCCCGCGCAGATCTTCCTGGCCACCTCCACCGACGGGGGCGAGCACTGGTCGCCTCGGCGCCAGATCAACCAGCCGGCGCAGGCGACCAACATCTTCCCGTGGATCAGCGCTGGGGACCCCGGCCGCATCGACATCGGCTGGTACGGCAGCGAGCAGACCACTGGCAAGGTGCCCTACGACTCGGACTCGCTGGACACCGGCCTCTGGGACGTCTACCTCGGCCAGTCGCTGGACGCCCTGTCGGCCACTCCGTCGTTCACCGTGACCAAGGTCAGTGACCACCACGTGAAGTACGGCAACATCTCCACCGGCGGTCTGGGCGGAGCGTCCGACCGGAGCCTCGGGGACTACATGCAGGTGCAGACCGGCGTCCGTGGTGAGGCGCTGCTGTCCTACGTCGATGACACCTCCACAGGGCGTAACCAGGACTTCACCCAGGGCAGCGGCCAGTCCCCACCCGAGGCCGCCGGCCCGACGATCGTGGCCAAGCAGATCGGCGGCCCCAGCCTCTATGCAGCTCCCGGCGATCTCGGGAACGCGACGCCGGCGGTGGACGCAGTGACAGCCCCGACCGGCAACGCCTTCTTCTCCGCCGCGACGACGGCGACGACCGCACCCGCGGCGCAGGACCTCACTGGCGTAGCGGTGACCCGGGCAGACGCAACCCACCTGACGATCACCCTCACCACCGCAGACCCCAAGCTCGCCGACGACCTGGCAGTGTCGCCCACCCTCGGCGGGTCGACCGGGGTCTGGCAGGTGCGCTGGGCCGAGCGCTACGAGCCGGCGCTGCTTGACGGGGCGATTCGCTACGTCGGGATGCAGTCCACTGCCGGCCAGCCGCCGTCGTTCTTCACCGGCACCACAACCTGCATCGCGTCCACCCGCTGCAAATTCTTCAGCTATCCCACCACCACGTCGGTCCCCGGCAGGATCAGCGGTGCCAGCGTCAGCTGGACGGTGCCGCTGAACGTCATCGGCAGTCCTAAGGACGGCGACACCCTCTACTCCGTCACCGGCACCACGGTCAGCCAGCTCGCGCCAAGCACCGCGTCGACCGCCACGCTGCCCACCGCCGGGGACCCGGCCAACAGCCAGCTGCCCAACACCCTGGATGCTGCCCCGTCGTTCTCCTACACCCTGCGGCCGGCAGCGGCAGCCACCGCCACCACCGGCGGCACGACCGCCACCACCGGCGGCACGGTCGTGGCTCCGGCCAAGAAGGCGGCCGCCAAGCGCTCCGCGCCCCGCAAGCCGGTCGTGGCCAGAAAGACACCCACCAGCAGGCAGCCGGTGGTGCAGCCGAAGCGCACGCTGGCCTTCACGGGCCTCGCTGCCGGCCTGCCAACGCTGGCGGTCGGCCTGCTGGTGCTGACCCTGGTGCTGCGGAGGACGCGCCGGGGTCGCCCGTCCGACGGGTCAGGAGGACAAGGTGTAGGTCACGACCAGGTGCGCTGAGCACAGTGGCTTAACATCGACGGTGCCCGCGTGCGGGCCGGTGAAGTCTCCGTGCGCCTCGGCTCCCGCCTGCTGGTCGTGGTTCCCCGGCTTGTATCCGCCCCGGGTAAGGGACGCCAGGCCCGCGTCCCGAATGGCTGTCAGGTCACCGGGACCGCCGCTGACGTAGCCCTTCACGACGGTGGTGGCGCCCGCTGTGACCTGCGAGGTGGCGACGAAGCCCTTGACGGCGGGGAAGCCACCCGGCAGCTTGGCGGTCGGGTCGGCGGCCAGCAGTCCGCCGCAGTCCCGGCCGGCAGCACCGGAGGCCTCGCCGGGGTCGGCGCGCGACGCGCTCGGGCCGGCCTTCGTGGTCGGGGCGCCGGCGGGCGGCAGGGAGGCGGCGACGGACGGCGGGGCCGTCGTCCGTGCGCCGCCTGGACGGGTCGAGGCGACCGGCGAGCTCGCCGAGCCGCAGCCGGCCAGCACTGGCCCGGCACACAGGACCGCAAGGGCGAGCAGTCGATGCATCGGGGTGCTCACCGGGGCAGTCTTCACCTCCGCCGGTTTGCGCGAGCGTCAGCGGGGGCGTAGACAGGCGCCATGCAGCGCTGGGCCGTGACGCGTCGTCACGTGGACCACCTGCTGACCGCCAGCGCGGTCTGTCGCGGCGCCTGAGCAGCGCCGCCGCGCACCCTCCTCACGAGGTGCGCCCTCGTAGCCGCAGCCGCATGAGCCCGGCAGCCCGTCCCGCCCCGCAACTCCCACCCCCTGGCACGCCCGCCCGACCGAGAAGAGGACACCATGAGCGAGCTCCCGCTGGCCGACGAGGCCGGTCTGCCTGACATCAGGGACACCGGCGCCGACACGGCCGCCTGGTCCTTCGAGACCAAGCAGGTGCACGCCGGTGCCGCCCCCGACCCGACCACCGGTGCCCGGGCCACCCCCATCTATCAGACGACGTCCTACGTCTTCGATGACACCCAGCACGCAGCGGACCTGTTCGGCCTGGCTCGCCCCGGCAACATCTACACCCGGATCATGAACCCCACCCAGGACGTCCTGGAGCAGCGGGTGGCGGCGCTCGAGGGCGGTGTGGCCGCGGTCGCGGTGGCCAGCGGGCAGGCCGCGACGACGTTCTCGCTGCTGACCGTCGCCCAGGCGGGCGACCACGTCGTGAGCAGCGCCAGCCTCTACGGCGGCACCTACAACCTGTTCCACTACACGTTCCCCAAGCTCGGGATCGAGGTCAGCTTCGTCGACGACCCGGACGATCTCGACGCCTGGCGGGCCGCGGTCCGGCCGAGCACCCGCGCCTTCTACGCCGAGACGCTGGGCAACCCGCGCAGCAACGTGCTCGATGTCCGGGGCGTCGCGGACGTGGCGCACGAGGCCGGCGTGCCGCTCGTGGTGGACAACACGGTGCCCACGCCGTACCTGTTGCGTCCGCTCGAGCACGGCGCCGACATCGTGGTGCACTCGGCCACCAAGTTCCTCGGCGGCCACGGCACCACCATCGGCGGGGTGGTCGTCGACGGCGGCACCTTCGACTTCGGCGCGGACCCGACGCGCCACCCGTCGTTCAGCGAGCCCGACCCGAGCTACCACGGCCTGCAGTTCTGGGAGGCGCTCGGGCCGGGGGCCTACGCCGCAAAGCTGCGCGTGCAGCTGCTGCGCGACGTCGGTGCTGCCATCTCGCCGTTCTCGGCGTTTCTGCTGATCCAGGGCATCGAGACCCTGTCGCTGCGGGTCGAGCGGCACACCAGCAACGCCCAGGCGATCGCGGAGTGGCTGCAGGCGCGCGACGAGGTCGGCGAGGTCTTCTACGCCGGGCTCCCGACCAGCCGGTGGTACGAGGCCGGGCGGCGCTACCTCCCCCGCGGCGCTGGCGCGATCGTCGCCTTCGAGCTGCGCGGTGGGGTGGAGGCCGGTAGGCGGTTCGTCGACGGGCTCGGGCTCTTCAGCCACCTGGCGAACATCGGCGACGTCCGGTCGCTGGTGATCCACCCGGCGTCGACCACCCACAGCCAGCTCACGCCGGAGGAGCAGGCGGCCTCGGGCGTCACGCCCGGGCTGGTGCGGCTCTCGGTCGGCCTGGAGGGCCTCGCCGACCTCACCGCCGACCTGGAGGCGGGCTTCCGCGCGGCCAAGTCAGGCTGAGGCTAGCGACGACGGGACACCGCGACGCTTGCCCCAGCGTGGCCTGCTTCCCGACCGGTCGTCGAGACTGGTGCGGTGACCGTCGAGCCGCTGCGCGTCGCCTTCCGGCGACAGGTGCGCGAGCAGGTGCTCGACGTCGCCCACCGGCTGACGATCGAGGTCGGCTGGGAGAAGGTCCGCGTGGGGGACGTCGCGGTGGCCGTCGGAGTCTCCCGGCCCACGCTCTACAAGGAGTTCGCCAGCAAGTCCGACCTGGGCGACGCCATGGTGCTGCGCGAGATCGACCGCTTCCTGGCCGGCATCGCAGCGGTGCTCGACGCCTACACCGACGACGCCACCGCAGCGGTCACGGCTGCGGTGCGCTTCACCCTTGCCGAGGCGCACGCCAACCCGCTCCTGCACGCCGTGCTGACGTCCACGCGGGGGGGTGACGGGTCGCTGCTCCCGGTGCTCACCACCCGGTCGGGTCCGCTGCTCACGGCCGCGACCGCCGCGTTGTCGGGATGGTTTGCCCAGCACTTCCCGCGGCTGCCAGCGGCCGACGTCGCCGAGGGCGTCGACGCGCTCGTCCGCCTGACCGTCAGCCACCTGGTGCAACCGGCCGTCTCCCAGGCCGACACGGCCGACCGGCTCGCCCGGGTCGCGGTGCGCTACCTGCAGGGCGCCGGCCCCTGACGCCGGCCTTCCCCGCGGGGGTTCAGGCGGCCGGCTGGTCCTGGACACGGTTGTCGCCGGTGCCGTAGCGGCGCAGGATCCGCTCGCGCTGGCGGGGTGCGATGTTGGCCCGGGTGACGTCGCCGCCGTAGTGGGCGAGCAGCCGCGGGTCCATCACCCGGCGCCACACCGGCGGCAGCACCGCCATCAGCATCATCCCGCTGTAGCCGGTCGGCAGCTGCGGCGCCTCGTCCATGTGCCGCAGCGTCTGGTAGCGCCGCAGCGGGTTGGCGTGGTGGTCGCTGTGCCGCTGCAGGTGATAGAGCAGCACGTTGCTCGCCGTGTTGTTGCTGTTCCAGCTGTGCGCCGGCCGGGTGCGCTCGTAGCGGCCGGCTGCCGCGCGCTGGCGGAGCAGGCCATAGTGCTCGAGGTAGTTCACGACCTCCAGCAGCGAGAAGCCGAACACCGCCTGCACGGCGAGGTAGGGCAGGATCCCGGGCCCGAAGGCCGCCACGAGTACGCCGAACAGCAGCACGCTCAGCGCCCACGCGTTGAGCACGTCGTTGCGCCACGTCCAGCGGCTGGACCCGGCCTTGCGCCATCGGCCGGACTCGATCGACCAGGCCGAGCGGAGCCCGCCGACGACCGTGCGCGGCAAGAAGGCCCAGAACGACTCCCCGAGCCGGGAGCTGGCCGGGTCCTCCGCGGTGGCGACGCGCACATGGTGACCGCGGTCGTGCTCGAGGTAGAAGTGGCCGTACGCCGTCTGCGCCAGTGCTACCTTCGCCAGCCGGCGCTCCAGGTCATCGCGCTTGTGGCCCAGCTCGTGGGCGGTGTTGATCGCGATCCCGGCGACGCAGCCGACGGTCAACGCCAGCCCCACCTTGTCCACGACCGACAGGCCGCCGCGCGACCAGAGCCAGCACGTCACCGCCAGCCCGGCGTACTGCATCGGGATGAAGGCATAGGTCAGCCGCCGGTAGTAACGGTCGGCATCCAGCGCCGACACCGCGTTTTCGGGGGGATTGAGCGCGTCGGAGCCGATGACGGCGTCCAGCAGCGGCAGCAGGCCGAAGACGAACAACGGGCCGAACCACCAGAACGCGGGGACTCCGGTCGCGCTCACCAGGCCCCACGCCACCAGCGGGAGCAGGGGGAGTGCAACGCCGAGCGGCCACAGGTGCCGCTTGGGATCACGCCACGGCGGCCGGGCTGGGTCAGCCGCCGGATCGACGGTCGGGTCCGCACCGGGGTCGGCCTGCTGTGGGGCGGGGAGAGTGGTTGTCATGCCGGGCTCCTCTGCGTGGGGCGTTGACGCCAGCCTCGCACCTGATCGGGTCGTTGACAAGAGAGATGCCATTGTCAATGTTGCGTGCAGGCAAGGCACAGCTGTCATGGGCCGCCCGCGTCGGCGGCTGCGGCTAGGGTTCGTACGCCGGTGATCCCGGCGCCGGCACCACCCAGCATCCGTCCCCGCCACCCCGGAGGACCGCATGGCCAGCTCGCCAGCCCACCAGTCAGACCCCGAGCTCGTCCAGCTCCTGACTCCTGAGGGCGAGCGCGTCGCCTCTGCGGCGTACGACCCCTATGTCTCGGACCTCACCGACGACGACCTGCGCGGGTTCTACCGCGACCTGCTGCTCGTCCGCCGGGTCGACACCGAGGCGACGGCGCTGCAGCGGCAGGGGGAGCTCGGGCTGTGGGCCAGCCTGCTCGGCCAGGAGGCGGCCCAGGTCGGCAGCGGGCGGGCCATGCGGCCGGGTGACTTCGCCTTCCCGACCTATCGCGAACACGGTGTCGCGTTCACCCGCGGGGTTGACCCGCTGCTGCTGCTCGGACTGTTCCGCGGCACCGACCTCGGTGGCTGGGATCCTGCAGCGCTCGGCTTCGGGTTGTACACCATCGTGATCGGCAGCCAGACGCTGCACGCGACGGGCTATGCGATGGGCATCCAGCTCGACGGCAGGGTCGGCCCGGACGGCGACGCGGTGGTCGCCTACTTCGGCGACGGGGCGAGCAGTCAGGGAGACGTCAACGAGGCGTTCGTGTGGTCGGCGGTCTACAACGCCCCCGTCGTCTTCTTCTGCCAGAACAACCAGTGGGCCATCAGCGAGCCGCTGGAGCGCCAGACCCGCATCCCGCTCTACCGCCGGGCGGCAGGCTTCGGCTTCCCGGGGGTGCGAGTGGACGGCAACGACGTGCTCGCGACCTACGCCGTCACCCGCAAGGCCCTGGACGACGCCCGCACCGGTCAGGGCCCCACGCTGGTCGAGGCCTTCACCTACCGGATGGGTGCCCACACGACCAGCGACGACCCGACCCGCTATCGGCTCGCCAGCGAGCTCGAGGCGTGGAAGCTCAAGGACCCGCTCGAGCGGGTCAAGGCGTATCTGTCCCGCACCGGCCTGGCCGACGCCGCCTTCTTCGCCGGCGTCGAGGCCGAGGCCGACGCGCTCGCGGCCAGGCTGCGGGCCGGCTGCCTGTCCATGCCGGACCCCGACCCGGTGACCATGTTCGACCACGTCTACGCCGAGCTGCCGGCACCGCTGGCGGCGCAGCGGGCCGAGTTCCTCGCCTATCACGCCGGCTTCGCGGACGCCTCCTGATGGCCGAGACGCAGACCATGGTCAAGGCCCTCAACGAGGGGCTGCGCTCAGCCATGGAGGCCGACCCGAAGGTGCTCGTCATGGGCGAGGACGTCGGCAAGCTCGGCGGCGTCTTCCGGGTGACCGACGGGCTGCAGAAGGACTTCGGCGAGCAGCGCGTGATCGATACCCCGCTCGCGGAGTCCGGGATCATCGGCACCGCGATCGGGCTGGCCCTGCGCGGATACCGCCCCGTCTGCGAGATCCAGTTCGACGGATTCGTCTACCCGGCCTACGACCAGATCGTCAGCCAGCTCGCCAAGATGCGCAACCGTTCCGCCGGGCACGTGGCGATGCCGGTGACGATCCGCATCCCTTACGGCGGGGGCATCGGCGCGGTCGAGCACCACAGCGAGTCACCGGAGGCGTATTTCGTGCACACCGCCGGGCTGGTGGTGGTGTCGCCGTCCACCCCTGCTGACGCGAACGCCATGCTGCGGCAGGCGATCGCGCTCGACGACCCGGTGGTCTTCTTCGAACCCAAACGGCGTTACTGGGACAAGGGGCCGGTCGAGCCGGCCCTCGACCCGCTGCTCGCTGCCGGTCCGCTCGACCGGGCCCGGGTGGTCCGGCCCGGTGCGGATCTGACGCTGCTGGCCTACGGGCCGATGGTCAAGACCTGCCTGGAGGCGGCGCTGGCGGCCGGCTCGGATGGGCGCGACCTGGAGGTGGTGGACCTGCGCAGCCTGTCGCCCATCGACACGGCCACCGTGCTGGCCAGCGTCGCCAGCACGGGCAGGGCGATCGTGGTGCACGAGGCGGCCCGCACCGGCGGCCTGGGCGCCGACCTGGCCGCCATGATCACCGAGGAGCTGTTCCACCACCTGGAGGCACCGGTGCTGCGCGTCACCGGCTACGACACGCCCTACCCCGCGTCGCGGGTCGAGGAGTCCTACCTCCCCGACCTCGACCGGGTGCTCGACGCCGTCGACCGCTCGTTCGCCTGGTGAGGAGGGTCGCGCGGTGACCGACCGCTTCCGCGAGTTCGCCCTCCCGGACCTGGGGGAGGGGCTCACCGAGGGTGAGATCCTCCAGTGGCTGGTCTCCCCCGGTGACACCGTCCACCTCAACCAGCCGGTGGTGGAGGTGGAGACCGCCAAGGCCGCGGTGGAGATCCCGTCGCCGTACGCCGGCGTCGTCGCCGAGCTGCTCGTCGAGGCCGGCAACACCGTGGACGTCGGATCGGTGATCATCCGCTTCGACACCGACCCGGTTGGTGACGTCGAGGGCAGCGTCGAGGAGGTGGGGGCGCGGCCGACCGACGAGCTCGTGCCGCCGGCGGCCACCCGCCCACCGGCCCGTGAGGCGGTGCTGGTCGGCTACGGCGTGCGACAGGGGACGGCCGTGCGCCGGCCGCGCCGCGCGCTGTCGGCGGTGACTCCGACTGTGACTCCGGCGCCGGCTCCGACTGGGGCGCCGACGCCGGCTCCGGCCAGGGTGAGCGCGGCGGAGGTGGCTGCGGCAGCCGCATCCCAGCTGGCCCCCGGAGCGGGCGAGGCGGTGCCCCCCGCCACCGTCGTGCCGCTGCCTGCCCGGGTCGCCCGGGTGCACGTGCTGGCCAAGCCGCCGGTGCGCAAGCTGGCGCGAGACCAGGGCGTCGACCTCGCCACGGTCCAGCCGTCCGGCCCCGGGGGGACGGTCACCCGGGAGGATGTGATCGCTGCGGCCGCCACCGCCGAGCCTGACTTCTCTGCTCTCCGGCCGCCCGCCGGTTGGCGCGCGGGCCGCCGCGTCCCGGTCAGGGGGGTGCGCCGGGCCACCGCCGAGGCGATGGTGGCCAGCGCGTTCACCGCCCCGCATGTGACCCTTTTTGCCACCGTCGACGTCACGCCGGCCGTCGAGCTGGTCGACCGGCTGCGCCAGCTGCCGGAGTTCGCCGGCGGGTCGGTGGGGCCGATGCTGCTCGTGGCCAGGGCGCTGGTGCTCGCCTGCCGCCGCCACCCCGAGGTCAACGCCGCGTGGGACGAGGCAGCCAAGGAGATCGAGATCCACGGCGGCGTCCACCTGGGTGTCGCCGCTGCGACGGACCGCGGGCTGATCGTCCCCGTGGTGCACGACGCCGACCTGCTGAGCCTCCCGGCGCTGAGCCACGCCCTCGCGGAGTTGACCGCCACCGCGAGAGCCGGGCGCGCCACCCCGGCCCAGCTGACCGGTGGCACCATCACGATCACCAACGTCGGCAGTTTCGGGGTCGACAACGGCACCCCGATCCTCGTCCCTGGCCAGGCGGCGATCCTGTGCCTGGGCGCGGTCCGGGAGCAGCCGTGGGTGCACGAGGGGCAGCTCGCGATCCGCCGGGTCACCCAGCTGGCGCTGTCGTTCGACCACCGGCTGGTCGACGGGGCACTGGGGGCGTCGGTGCTGCGCGACGTCGCCGCCGTGCTCGCGGACCCCACCCACCTGCTCGCCTGGGGCTGACGCCGAGGCAGCCGGGCCGGAGCCGCGGACCTCCCACCACCGGTGATCTTGCCCGGCCCACCGCGGTGATCACCGGTGCCCCCCCGAGGCCTCATCCGGCCGCCGGATGCACCGGTGACGTTGGGCGCGGCCAGCAGGAGTGATCTGTGGACGTTGAGCTCGCCATCCACCGATGTCCTCGGCGGCGCACGGGCGGGAAAGGGGTGCGCCACGCTCGCTCGCGTGACCAACGACGACCGCGAGCGCGCGCTGGCGATGACGGCCCGACGCCAGGACGGCTGCTTCACCCGCGAGCAGGCGCTGGCCAACGGGCATTCGGCGTACGGCATCCGTCGCGCCATCAGCACGGGCCGCTGGACGGAGATGTTGCCGGACGTGCTTGCCAGCTCCGCTGCGCCGGCTTCCGTCGCGACGAGGGAGCGCGCCGCCCTGCTGTGGCTCGGCCCGCAGGCTGCGCTCGCCGAGTTCTCGGCCGCGAGGTTCCACCGACTTGGCGTTCAGGAGCAGCGCGAGGCCGCGGTGTGGGTGGCAATCCCGCACGGCGGACGGCGCTTGCGCTCACTCGTCGTCGCCGGTGGTTTCCGGCTGCACGTGCACCACACCAGGCATCCGGAATTCGAGCAGGTGACGGATGGCAGGCGGGTCACCGGCGTGGCACGGACCCTGGTGGACCTGGGTCGATTCCTGGACGAGCGCGATCTCGCCGCTGCCTTCCTCACCGCCGCCCAGCGCGGCGCATGCTCGGTGGAGGACGTGGTGGTGCGGGCCGCCCGGGTGCGCGGTCGGGCCGGCTCCGCACTCGCTGCAGCGGTGGCCCGCGAGTTCGACCCGGTGTTCGAGTCGATCTTAGGAGCAGAGCTGCACGAGGTGTTTCGGGCTGGTGGCATCAGCGTGGCCAGCGGGGTGCGCTTACTGCTCCCGAGCGGGGAGACGATCAAGCCCGACGGCTACGACGAGGAGTTGCGGATGCTCGTCGAGGCCGACGGGGGGCCTTTCACGGCAGCGCGCAGCAGATCGCGGCCGATAAGGCTCGCGACCGTCGGGCACTCGCAGCCGGTCTGATCACCGTGCGCTACGACACGCGCATGGTGCGACGCGAGACAGCGGCCATGCTGCAGGACTACCGGGCCATCGCGGCGAGGCGCGCTGTGGACCTTCGCCTCGCCCGAGGATTAAGCGCCGCCTGACTGCACGCGCTCGGCGCCTAGATCTGCCCTGGATCACCGGTGCCCCCAGGGCTCGACTTCCACCACGCCGTGACACCGGTGATCGCGTCGAAACGGTCGACATCATCACCGGTGACGTGTGGCTCTCATGTTCGAGCCTCTTCGGCACCAGTGATCAGCATCCCATGATCACCGGTGCACATGCAGGGTGGTGGTGGCGGTGGTCATGATGGGCGGGGGTTAGAAGGCGGCTTCGTCGAGCTCCATGATCTCGCCGTCGGTGGCGTCCACGACGGCCCGCCGGGAGGTGAGCTCCGGCAGCACCGTGCGGGCGAAGAACGTGGCTGCGGCGACCTTGCCCTGGTAGAAGGCCTGGTCACGGGTGCTCGGCGTGCCCTTGAGGGCTGTGAGCGCCACCTCGGCCTGACGCAGCAGCAGCCAGCCGACGATGAGGTCGCCGAGACTGTGCAGGAGCCGGGTGGTGTTGAGGCCGACCTTGTAGATGTTCGATCGCTCCTCCGCGCTGCTGGTCAGGAAGCCGACCAGCGTGCCGACCATGCCCTGCACGTCCTCCACCCCGGTGGCCAGCAGGCCCCGCTCGCGGGCGAGCGCCCCGTTGCCGGCGTCGCCCTTGGCGAACTCCTGCACCTGGCTGAGCACGTGGGTCAGCGCCTGGCCCTGGTCGCGCACGATCTTGCGGAAGAACAGGTCCATCCCCTGGATCGCGGTGGTCCCCTCGTAGAGGGTGTCGATCTTGGCGTCCCGGATGTACTGCTCGATGGGGTAATCCTGCAGGTAGCCCGAGCCCCCGAGGGTCTGCAGCGACTGGGCGAGCTGCTCGTAGGCCCGCTCGCTGCCGTGGCCCTTGACGATCGGCAGCAGCAGGTCGTTGACGCGGCCCGCGAGCGAGGTCTCGGTGCCGGCGGCCCGCCCGATCTCCACCTGGTCCTGGAATGACGCGGTGTAGGCGACCAGCGCGCGCAGCCCTTCGGCGTAGGACTTCTGCAGCATCAGACTGCGTCGTACGTCGGGGTGGTGGGTGATCGTGACGCGGGGGGCGGTCTTGTCCGTCATCTCGGTCAGGTCCGCGCCCTGCACGCGCTGCTTCGCGTAGTCCAGCGCGTTGAGGTAGCCGGTGGACAGGGTGGCGATGGCCTTGGTGCCGACCATCATCCTGGCGTACTCGATCACATTGAACATCTGCGCGATGCCCTCGTGGACCTCGCCGACAAGGTGGCCGACCGCCGGCACCCCGTGCTGGCCGAAGGTGAGCTCGCAGGTCGTGGACACCTTGAGCCCCATCTTCTTCTCCACGTTGGTGACGAAGGCGCCGTTGCGCTCGCCGAGCTCGCCGGTGGCCCAGTCGGTGACCTGGAACTTCGGCACGATGAACAGGCTCAGGCCCTTGGTGCCTGGGCCGCCGTGCCCGGGGGTCTCGACCGGCCGGGCGAGGACCAGGTGGACGATGTTGTCGGCCATGTCGTGCTCGGCGCTGGTGATGAACCGCTTCACGCCCTCGATGTGCCAGCTGCCGTCGGCCTGCGGGTGCGCGACAGTGCGGCCGGCGCCGACGTCGGAGCCGGCGTCGGGCTCGGTAAGCACCATGGTGGCGCCCCACTGGCGGTCGATCATGGTCTGGGCGAAGACCTTCTGCTCGGGGGTGCCGAGCGCGTCGACCACGACCGCCATGGCCGGGCCGGACATGAACATGAACGCCGCCGGGTTGGCGCCGAGCAGCATGTCGGCGGCAGCCCAGCGCACGGACGGGCTGGCGCCGAAGCCGCCGAGGTGTTCGGGGAGGTCGAGCTTGAACCACTCGCCGTCCATTAGCGACCGGAAGCCCTTCTTGAAGCCCTCCGGCATCGCGATCGAGAAGGTCTCCGGGTCGTAGACCGGCGGGTGGCGGTCCGCGTCGGCGAAGGACGCGGCCAGGTCCTCGCGGGCCAGCCGGTCGACCTCGCGCAGCACGTCGCGGGCGGCGCCGGCGTCGAACTGCGCGAACGGCCCGGTGCCCAGCACCTCGTCCGCACCGAACACCTCGAAGAGGTTGAACTCGATGTCACGCAGGTTGCTCTTGAAGTGGGACATGCTCTGTCGTCTCCTGCTCCAGGACGGGGTTACCGGCAAGTAACCTCGGCTATGTTACCCACGGGTAGCCCCTCAAACGCAATAGGCGCGAGGGGTGAACGTTGGGAGGAGGCCTCGCGCCCGGGACTGGCCGGTCGCCGCCCGTCGGCCGGACGCAGTGACGCAGGGCACGCTGTCTCGCGCTCGCAGCACCGTGGCGGCTGTGTTTCCCTGGACCCAGCGGGCGCCAGACCGGTGCGTCCGCCGGCCGCCCGGACGCCGAGTCCTGCCCCCGGGCCGATGGCCGCCAGCAGACCGCCCGGGCAGGAGCGGGGGAACCACGTTCGGCCGGACCGCGCGCAGGCGTGGCCGGCCTCGGGGTGCAGCACGCGTGAGTGCGCGTGCCGGGTGACCTCCACCCGAACCCGACAGCTCACCCCGCAGGCGCCGGAGGAGACCGTCGTGCCCAGCTTCGTCCTGCCTGGATTCGCCCTGCCCGGTGACACCCCGCTCGGTTCCACCCCGCTCGATGCCGCCCGGCTCGGCTCCGTACCGTCCCGTTCGTCCGCCCGCGCCGCGGCGCTCCTGGCCGCCGGCGTCGGTGCGCTCGCCGCCGCCGCCGCCTTAGCCGCCGCCCCCGGGGCCGCCGCTGCCGACGGCGGAGGCGGAGGCGGAGATGCCCTTGCCGTCTTGCGCGGCTGCGAGTCCGGTGGCGACTACACCGCCGCCACCGGCAACGGCTACTACGGCGCCTACCAGTTCGACCTGCCCACCTGGGCCGGGCTCGGATTGGCCGGACTTCCCTCCGACGCCACCCCCGCCACCCAGGACGCCGCCGTCGTGACGCTGGCCACCCGGGCCGGCGGCTGGTCGCCATGGCCGGTCTGCGGCCAGGGGCTCGGCGCCGTGCCGTCCGCCGAGCCCGCCCCGCCGCCGGTGGTCGTGACCGCCGGGACCACCAGCGCGGGGATCGTCACCGCGGCGATTGCGGCGCCGGACCCGCTGGCGGCCACCCAGCCGGCGCCCCCTGTGCCGGTCCAGGTGCTCACCCTGGCCCCCGACGCCGCCCCGAGCGACCAGGTGCTCGCCTGGCAGCAGCGGATGGCCGATCGTGGCTGGCAGCTGACGGTCGACGGAGTTTTCGGGCCCGCGACGCAGCGGGTCGCCCGTGACTTCGCTGTCGAGAAGGGGATCGTCGAGGGGCTGCCCGGCGAGGTCGGCCCCCTTGCCTGGGCGGCCGCGTGGACTGCCACGCTGGCCTGACCCTCGCGAGCTGGCCCGCTGACCTGGCCGCATCCCGCGCGCGCCATCGGCGCGAACCATGGCGTGGTCCCCGACTCCACCACAGCCACGTGGGCCGGGCCGTCAGATCGACCCAAGCCCCTGGTGAGTGAGTTGCAGAGATGATCGGTCACGTGTCTTCTGGTCGAGTTCGATCGGGCCTCGTGCATGACCGCGTGCCCGGCGTCCTCGATGACTGCCAGGGTGGCGTGCGGGTAGCGCTCGAGCAATTCGGCGGAGTCGGCGTATCCGACCACTGAATCGCGGCGTCCCGCCACGATCAAGGTCGGCGCCGAGAACGAGCTCGACCCGACCTCGACCGACCACCCGGCGAAAATGCGCCCCAACGCAGCCTCATCCACCAGCGTCGTACCCGGCGCAACGTGGTCGCGGTAGCGGCGAGCGGTGGCTGGTGTGCGCACGATGAAGTACTCCTCGAACCCGGGCCGCAGCTGAGGTTCGAGTTCGTCGTACGCCTCAGTGTCCTGGCGAACCACCCGGTGGGTAGGCACCTTTGTCGATCGCCCGGCGACAGGGCACCGGTGACAGGGCACAACAGTGCTAGCCCGAGCACCATCTCTGGTCGCCGGGCGGCCACGCCACGGGCCAGGTAGGCGCCGTAAGAGTGCACGAGCAGCATCACCGGACCCAGCCCCAGGTGATCGATAAAGTCGCCAAGCAGCGTCACCACGTCGTCGTTGCAGGAAATGCCGGCGGCTGTCGAGCGGCCCGTCCCCGGCAGATCCGGATAGATCCGCCGCGATGATCAACACCGGCGCCGTGTAGCGCGACAAGCGGCATGCCGCCACCGCGCTCGGCATAATGGACCAGGGTTTCGTCGATCCGGCACTCCATACCGGCACCGTAAAGGTCCATGCCGACGCCGTGAGCCAGGCGAGGAATAGCCGGTTGCGCGGCTGCGACGGAGGTGGACCGCCCTCAGCGGCGGTGGTGGACGAGCACCCCGTCCATCCAGGTCTCACGCACCCGCTCGCGCAGCCCGTGCAGCTCGAGGGCGGAGCCCTCCACCACCACTACGTCGGCTCGTTTGCCCGGGTCCAGCGACCCGAGCTCGTCGTCCATGCGCATCAGCCGGGCGGCGGACAGCGTGGCGGCCTGCAGCACCTCCCCGGGCGACATGCCGCCGCGCGCCATGAGCGGCAGCTCCCCGAGGTTGGTGCCGTGGGGGGCGACCGGGCAGTCGGTGCCCATGGCGACCCGCACCCCGGCTTCGACGGCGCGGGCGAAGGACTCGCGGTGCACGTCCACGACGGACCGCGCCTTGGCGAGCACCAGGTCCGACATCGGCACGCCGGCCGCGTGGGCGTCGATGACGCCCTGGGGGGCCAGCAGCGTGGGCACCAGCCAGGTGCCGTGCTCGAGCATCAGCCCGATCGCCTCGTCGGAGAGCATGGTGCCGTGCTCGATCGAGCGCACGCCGGCCCGGACACCGTTGACGATGCCCGCGGCGCCGTGCGCGTGCGCCATCACGTCGAGGCCTGCGGCGGCCGCCTCCGCCACCATCACCTGCAGCTCCGCCGGCGACAGGTGTGGCCGGCGGGGGTCCGACAGCGGGGAGAGCACCCCACCGCTGACCGCGACCTTGATCTGGTCGGCGCCGGCGCGCACCAGCTCGCGGACCTTGCGGCGCACCTCGTCCGCGCCGTCCACGACGCCGGACACGGGCGCAGGCAGGAAGGGCACGGCCGTGCCGCAGGCCTCCATCGGGTCGCCGTGCCCGCCCGTCTGCGACAGCATCGTCACCGCGATCCGCAGCCGCGGTCCGGCGACGAGCCCCCGGGAGAGGGCCAACCGCAGGGCGGCGTCGGCGCCGCCGGCGTCCCTGACCGTGGTGATCCCCATCGCCAGGTAGTCGCGCAAGGTGGCGATCGCCTCGTAGTGGTGGAACCCCTGCGGTGTCGACAGCCAGCGCACGGTGTCGAAGTGCGTGATGGCGACGTGCACGTGGCAGTCGAACAGCCCGGGCAGCACGGTGGATCCCGCACAGTCGACCACCACGTCGCCGTCCAGGCCTGGCCCGACCTCGAGCACCCGACCATCGGCCACGACGACGTCGGCGGCGGCCAGCGAGGCAGAGGCGGCGTCGAAGACCCGCCCGCCGTGAAACAGCGTGCGCGGCTCAGCCATGGGACGGCAGCCGCACGACGGTGCGGAAGAAGTCGTCGATCCGGCGCACCACCGACACGAACCGGTCGAAGTCGACCGGCTTGGAGACGTAGGCGTTCGCATGCAGCTGGTAGCTGCGCAGCACGTCCTCCTCCGCCTCGGAGGTCGTGAGCACGACCACCGGGATGAGCCGCAGGGACGTGTCGGCCTTCATCTCCGACAGCACCTCGCGGCCGTCCTTACGCGGGAGGTTGAGATCGAGCAGCACCAGGTCGGGACGCGGCGCATCGGCGTACTCGCCTTGTTGGCGCAGAAAGGCCAGCGCCTGCTCACCGTCGCTGACGACGTGCAACGTGTGCGCCAGGTGGTCCTCGAACGCCTCGCGCGTCATCAGCACGTCGCCGGGGTCGTCCTCCACGAGCAGCACCTGAATCGGCGCGTCGTGGTCGGCCCTCACGCTGGCTCCAACGCGGTCACGAGCGACGAGCTGCTCGCCGGCGCGGCCGGCGACACGCGCGCCGGCAGGGTGAAGCGGAACGTGGCACCGGGCGGGTCTGCCTCGGTGTCGAGCCAGAGGCGGCCGCCGTGGAACTCGACGATCTTGCGACACAGAGCTAGGCCGATCCCGGTCCCGGCGTAGGCCTCCTTGTTGTGCAGCCGCTGGAAGATTACGAAGATCTTGTCCGCGTACGCCGGGTCCACGCCGATCCCGTTGTCCCGGACCGTGACCTGCCAGCCCTCCTCCTCGTGGCGTGCCGACAGCCGCACGACCGGCGGGTCGACGCCACGGAACTTCAACCCGTTGCCGACCAGGTTCTGCAGCAGCTGCACCAGCAGGCCGCGATCACCGTCGACCACGGGGAGCCGGTCCGCAGTGACCGTGCCGCCCGCCTCGTCCAGCGCCATCGCCAGCGAGACCTTCGCCCGTTCCAATGCCTCGCCGAGGTCGACGGGGGCGAAACCGGCAGTGCTGCGCCCGACCCGGCTGAAGGCCAGCAGGTCGTTGATCAGCTGCTGCATCCGCTTGGCGCCGTCGACCGCGAAGCCGATGTAGGTGTCGGCCCGCTCGTCCAGCTGCCCGGCGTAGCGCCGCTCGAGGAGCTGGCAGAAGCTCGCGACCTTGCGCAGCGGCTCCTGCAGGTCGTGGCTGGCGACGTAGGCGAACTGCTCGAGGTCGCGGTTGCTGCGGGCGAGCTCGTCGGCCTGCGCCTGCAGTCGCAGGCGGGCCGCCCGGGTGCCCTCGAGCTCGGCCACCAGCTGCAGGCGCATCGACTCCACGTCGCGGGCCAGCCCCGCGGTGTCTGGCGGGCCGACGGCCTCCACCTCGTGATCCAGCTGGCCGGCGGCGATCGCCCTGGCATCACCCGCGACCTGCCGCAACGGCGTCGTCACCCAGGAGCGCAGTGCACGCGCGATGAGCAGCAGGAGCAGCACGACGCCGAGGACGGAGACCGCGAGCGTGGCCACCAGCAGGTGGAGGTCGTCGGTGACGGCGGTCCTGGCGATGGTCCTGGCCGAGTTCAGGTCGACGGAGAAGCGGCTGTCGGCGGAGCGGATCGCGTCGAACAGCTCCTTGCCGCGGTCGGTCTGCACGGCCGCTCTCGCCGCCAGGCCCCGGGCCGCCGCTGGCGCCGCGTACTGCCGGGACCAGGATTCCGCGCTCGCCTCGACCGCGGCGAAGCGGGCGAGCAGTGCCGGCTCGGCAGCCAGCAGGGAATGCAGCTGGGCGTCGAGCCGGGCCGCCTCGGCGCGACCCGCGACGTAGGGGGCGAGGAAGCGCTGCTGCCCGGTGAGGGTGTAGCCCCGGAGCCCGGTCTCCTCGTCGAGCAGGGCCGACAGATATCGGGTCTCGTCGGTGCCGGCGGGGGACAGCCGATCACTGTTGCGGATCACGGCGCGGTCCAGCCGGACGAGCGCGAGCGCGACGATCGCGACGAGGGCGAGCAGGCACACGCCGGTGACGGCGTACGTCGCGCCCAGCCGTCGCCGCAGCGACCAGCTCACCCGGCGTCCCGCAGCAGGAGCAGCGCCACGTCGTCGGAGAGCAGGCCGCCGTTGCGCCGCTCGACGGCATCGATCAGGCCGTCGGCGAGCTGCTCCAGCCCGATCACGCCGCCGGTCGCCGTCGTCGACCCCAACTCCGGGGCCATCTCGAGCACGGGCTGCCAGCCGAGCCGCTCGCCCGCCGGCCCGTCGCGTCCCTCCAGCAGCCCGTCGGTGACGAGCAGCAGGCACCAGCCCTCGTCCAGGGTGAGCGGCGCCGCGGCCCACCCCTGCTCGCCGGGGAGCACCCCGATCGCGGGTCCGACGATGCCCTCGGGCAGCAGGCAGCGGTGCGGGGCCAGCTGCGCCGGAGTGGGGTGGCCGGCCAGACGCAGGCTGCCCGAGCGCCGGTCCGGCGCGACCTCGAGCGTGCAGACCGTGGCGAAGACCTCCTCCGAGGTTCGCTCGGACTCCAGGACGTCCTGCATGGCCGCCAGCCGCTGCGCGTCCGGGACGCCGGCCAGCACGAGGGTGCGCCAGGCGATGCGCAGGCTGACCCCGAGGGCCGCCTCGTCGGGGCCGTGGCCGCACACGTCGCCCATCAGCACCTGCAGGGCGCCGCCGGCGTCCTCGACCACGTCGTAAAAGTCCCCGCCCAGCAGGGACCGCTGGTTGCCGGGGCGGTAGCGGGTGGCGTAGGCGACCCGTTGCGAGCGCAGCAGAGGCACGGGCAGCAGGCCGCGCGCCAGTCGGGCATTCTCCTCCGCGCGCAGGGAGGACTCCTGCAAAGCGAGCGAGGCCTCGTCGCTGCGCTTGCGCTCCACGGCATAGCGGATCGCCCGCAGCAGCAGCGGTCCGTCGACCTGGCCCTTGACCAGGTAGTCCTGGGCGCCGGCCGCAAGCGCGTCGGTGCCCCGGTGCTCGTCGACGAGGCCGGTCAGCACGATCACGGCGGCGTGCGGGGCAGCCCGCAGGACCGCCCGCAGACCTGCCAAGCCACCCGTGTCCGGGCCGCTGTCCGGCAGCCCCAGATCGAGCAGGACGCAGGCGGTCTCCGCCGACAGGTGCCCGGCCGCGGCGGACAGGGACCGCACCCAGGTCAGACCCGCTGCCGCGCCCGTCTCCTCCAGCAGCTCGTGCACGAGCAGCGCGTCGCCGTCGTCGTCCTCGATGAGCAGCACGGAGGTGATAGCGGCCGGCTCGGTGCCCACGACGGGCGGCAGGTCGTCGGGAGCCAGCCGGGAGCCGGGCACGTGTGCCATCCCCCGCCTCCCGTCGCCGAGCTCGCCGCGAACAGTAACGGAGCCCACGGTCACGGCAGCAGGACCGCGATGTGCGTCGGAGGGCCTGCCGGTCCTCACGTCGGTGGCCGCCACACGACGGGCGATGCCGCTGCTGCCGGGCCATCGACCTGGCCGGCCTGGCGCGCCTGTAGCCGGCGGGTCCCGGCGTCAGGCGAAGAGCGCGCTCGCGGTGACGGGCGTCAGGCCGCGAGAGCGCAGCCCGCTCACCACGGTCGGCAACGCCGCGACGGTGGTCGCATGGCCGAAGTGCAGACTGACGACGCTGCCGGGGCGGGCCGTGGCCAGGATGGTGCGCACGACCTGAGCGGATGGCACGTCTTGGTAGTCCAGCGGGTCCACGTCATAGGACAGGCAGTTGGCGTATCCGGCCCGGCCGGCCTCGGTGAGCACGGCGGCCGTGCTGTGGTGCATCGCGCTGGGTCGGAAGAACCTGCCGGGCGAGCCGGTCAGGGTGGCGATCGCGTCGTGCGAGCGCTGCACCTCCCCGCGCACCACGGTCTCGCTGGCGGTGCCGAGGTCGGCGAGGTGGGACCAGGTGTGATTGCCGATCTCGTGCCCGTCGTCGACCATCCTGCGCACCAGGTCGCCGTGGTCGACGGCCCAGTTCGCCACCAGCATGCAGGTGGCGGGAGCCCGGGCCGCCGCGAGCGCGTCCAGCAGGCCGCGGACCAGGACGGGGTCGCCGTTGGTGTGGAAGGTCAGTGCCACCTCGCGCCGACCCGAGGCGGCCGTCACCAGTTCGGTGGCTGGCCCACCGGGAGCGTGCGGGGGCGTCGACTGGGCGACACGGGGAGCCGCGGGAGCCGCGCTGCCGGAGACGGGCGGCGCGGCGTGATCTGTGGGCGCCGCCGCCGCCGTACGACGCACTGCCCCGCCGCAGCCGGCGAGCAGCGCCGCTCCGCCGGCGGCGAGCAGCGCCCGGCGCGTGGGTCGAGTGTGTCCGCACATGCCAGCGACGCTAACCCGCCGGCGGTCCGGCGGTGCTCCGACGCGGCCTACCCACCCGTGGCGATCAACGCCGCCCAGCTGGCCAGCAGCACCAGCGGGACACCGCCGAGGCCCACCAGCGCGAACCGCACCGGATCCACCCGGACCCCTCGGGCCCGGCAGCGCTCCCGCCACAGCAGGGTTGCCAGCGAACCCCAGAGCAGCACGAGCGGGCCGCCGTTGGTGCCCAGCAGGGCTCCGAGCAGCTGCGTCGTGTGCCCGGGCTGGATGGCGGGTTCGACGGCGAGGTACGCCGGCAGGTTGTTCACCGCGTTGCTGGCAGCGGCCGCCACGGCGGTCGTCTGCAGGGTGGATGTCCCGGCGAGGTGGGCCATCAGGTGGGTCAGGCCGTGCCGCGCGACGGCGCTGACCAGGAGGAACAGGCCCTCGGTGAGGACCAGGAGCCGCCAGGGGACCAGCGCCGGTCGCAGCTCGTGCCGGCGGCGCGCGGCGAACGGCACCACCGCCACCGCCGCGCAGACCCCGGCGGCGGCCCAGGCGGGGGCGCCGACGAGCACGGCTGGTGCCAGCGCCAGGCAGGCCGCCGCGCAGACCCGCAGCGTCGCCACGTCCGCCACCGGACGCGGGGTCGGGACCTGGTAGCGACCGGCGAGGTCGCGGCGGAAGAGCAGCCCGAGATAGCCGACGGTCACCACGAGCGCGGCGAGCTCGGGCAGCGCCATCCGCCCGGCGAAGCTCGCGGTCGGCAGCTGCTCCCGCTGCACGGCCAGCAGATTCGTCAGGTTGGACACCGGCAGCAGCAGGCTGGTGGTGTTGGCCAGCCAGACGGCGAGGAGCGCGAACGGCAACGGTCGCAGCCCGAGCCGCTCGGTGACCGTCAGCACGACCGGGGTCAGCAGGACCGCCGTCGTGTCCAGGCTCATCCCTACGGTGGTCGCGGTGCCCAGCCCGGCGACGAGCAGGAACAGGCCCAGGGTGGAGCCGCGGGCGGCGCGCGCGCATCGAGCTGCCGCGACGTCGAAGACCCCGGCCCGGTCGGCCAGCTCCGCCAGGACGGAGATGCCCACCAGGAAGCCGAGGACCGGGCCGCCCCGCGTCACAGCGACCTCGCGCGCGGCGTCCAGCGGCAGCCATCCGGTGACGACGGCGAGGAGGCCGGCGACGCCCACGACCGCCCACACCGGACGCAGCATCCCAGCCGGCCGTCGGCCCGACCCGACGATCGGTGTCGTGGGAGTCCGGACGGGGTCAGGATGGTGGGGTGACACGTTCCGGGCGGATCGCGGCCGCCGCACTGCTGTCAGCGGGGTTCTCTCTCGCCGGCTGCTCGTCCGGCGGGTCCGGGAGCTCCGGCGGCGGCAGCGGCGCGACAGCCACCGAGCTGCCGCCGGCGTCGGGGTTCGCACCCGTCCCGCTGTCGGTGCCGTCGGTCGTCACCACGCCGTCAGGGGTGGCCGCGCTGCCCAGCGTCTCGCCCTCGCCGACGGACAGCTCCGACGTGAGTGTCGCGCCGGACGGCGGCTCCATCGGCGGCCTGTCCCCGTCGGCGACACCCTGACGCGGGGCACGCGCGGGCCGGCCCGTCAGGCCGCTGCCGGCTCGCCGGCGTAGGCGGCCCAGAGGGCGGCATAGACGCCGCCAGCCGCCAGCAGTGCCGCGTGGGTGCCGTCCTCGACCACCCGCCCGGCGTCCAGCACCAGCACCCGGTCGGCCCGGGCGGCGGTGGTGAGCCGATGGGCCACCACCAGCGTCGTCCGCCGGCGGGACACCCGCTGGGTCGCGGCGACGTACGCCGCCTCGGACGCGAGGTCCAGCGCGGCCGTCGCCTCGTCCAGCAGCAGCACGTCCGGGTCGGCGAGCTCGGCTCTGGCGAGCGACAGCAGCTGGCGCTGGCCGGCCGAGAGCGCCCGGCCGCGCTCGCCCACCCTGGTGCGGTAGCCCTCGGGCAGCCGGGCCACCACGTCGTGCGCGCCGACCGCCCGCGCGGCCGCCTCCACCTCGGCGTCGGTGGCGTCCGGACGTGCGTAGGCCACCGTGTCGCGCACCGACCCGGAGAACAGGTAGGGCTCCTGCGGCACCAGCCCGAGCCGCCGTCGGTAGTCCGACGGGTCGAGTGCGCGCAGGTCGAGCCCGTCCACCCGCACCGCACCCGTGGTGGGGTCGTAGAAGCGGGCCACCAGCTTGACCAGCGTCGACTTGCCTGCGCCGGTCTCCCCGACCAGCGCCACCGTCTGGCCCGCCGGGATGCGCACGGTGACGTCGCTCAGAGCGTCGGCACGCGCCCCGGCGTAGCGGAATGTGACTCCCTGCAGCGCCACCTCACCGGTCAGCGGCGGCACCGGCAGTGGGTGTGCCGGTGTCGGCACCGAGGTGGGGGTGCGCAGGAGCTCGCTGATCCGGCGGAGGCCGACCTGCGCCTGCTGGTAGCCGTCGAAGACCTGGGACAACGACTGCACCGGGGAGAAGAACAGGTCGACGTAGAGCACGAAGGCCACCAGTGCCCCCGCCGAGAGCGAGCCGTCGCGCACCCGCTCCGCCCCGAGGCCGAGCACGAGGGCGGTGGCGACGGCGGAGAGGAACTCCACGAAGGGGAAGTACGTCGACAGCGCGGTCTGCGCCCGCATCCTGGCCCGACGGTAGGAGTCGGCGAGGTCGCGGAAGTGCTCGATGTTGCGCTGCTCCCGCGTGAATGCCTGTGCGATGCGGACTCCCGCGAGGTTCTCCTGCAGGTCGGCATTGACGGCGCTGACCCGCTCCCGCGCGTCGGTGTAAGCGCGCTTGGAGACCCGCCGGTAGATCAGCGTGGCCACGACCAGCACGGGCAACAGGGCGATCACCGCGACGGCCAGGCGCGCGTCGAGCAGCAGCATCGCCACCAGCACCCCGCCGATCGACAGAAAGGAGACCACGGCGGTGGCGACCCCGCTCTGCAGGAACGACGACAGAGCGTCCACGTCCGTCGTCATCCTGGTCATGATCCGGCCGGCGAGCTCCCGCTCGTAGTAGTCCAGGCCGAGTCGCTGGAGCTGGGCGAAGGTCTTCACCCGCAGGGTGAAGAGCAGGCGCTCGCCCAGCCGCCCGGTCACCAGGGTCTGCCCGATGGTGACCAGCCAGTCGGCCAGCACGACCGCCAGCGCCAGGCCGGCGGCGGCGAGCACGGCGCCGTCGGTGTGCGCGTCGATTCCCTGCCGGGTGAGCGCCGGCAGCACCAGCGACGCGAGGGCGTCGACGCCGACCAGCCCGACGGCGAGGGCGAGGGCGAGCCGCAGTGGCCGCAGCAGTGCCCGCAGCCCGAACGCCGGGTCGGCGCGCTCCGCTGCGCCGAGGTCGACGCCGGGCTCGTCGTCGGCCGGTGGCAGGGCGTCGACGGCGTCGAGCAGCTCCGGGCTCGCCGGGACCGACGCCATCGCGTCCATCACCGGCCCGCCTCCCCCGCCGCGCCCGCCGCCTCCCCCGCGCCCCAGCCGGCCGGGTCCTGCTTCCGCCGTCGAGACGCCGAGCCTGGCGTCGCCCTGCGGCGGCGGCCACAGCGACGGGGTGACGCCGTCGACCTGCTGCTCCTCGACCGCCGGCTCCGGCAGGAGGTCGCCCGCGTCCAGATCCGCGGTCCCCGCTGTCCCCTCGGCCCCGTCGCCCGGGCCGGCCAGCAGCCGGCGGAACAGTGGGCTGCGCTCCATCAGCTCCTGCTGCGTGCCGCTCGCGACCACCCGCCCGGCGTCGAGCAGCACCACCCGGTCGGCGAGCGCAAGCGTCGACCTGCGGTGCGCGATGACCAGCGTCGTGCGCTCGCCGGTGACCTGCTGCAACGTGGCGAAGACCTCGGCCTCCACCCGGGCGTCGAGCGCGCTGGTGGCGTCGTCGAGCAGCAGCACCCGCGGGTCGGTGAGCAGCGCGCGGGCCAGCGCGACCCGCTGCCGCTGGCCGCCCGACAGGGTCAGTCCCTGCTCACCGACGACGGTGGCGTAGCCGTCGGGCAGGGCGCGGATGAAGGCGTCCGCCTCCGTCACCCGCGCGGCCGCCTCCACCTGCGCGTCGGTGGCGTCCGGGACGCCGTAGGCGATGTTGTCCCGCACGCTGGCCGAGAACAGGAACGCCTCCTCCGGCACCACCCCGATCTGCGCCCGCAGCGACGCCAGCGTGACGTCGCGGACGTCGGTGCCGTCGAGCCTGACGGCACCGGCCTGTACGTCGTAGAACCGCGGCACAAGCAGGCCGAGGGTGCTCTTGCCAGACCCGCTCGCCCCCACCAGGGCCACCGTCTCGCCGGGCTCGATGACCAGGTCCACGCCGTCGAGGACCGGGCGCGACGCGACGTAGCCGAAGCGCACGCCGCGCAGCTCCACCCGCCCCTCGACCCGTCGCAGCTCGTGGGCGCCGGGGGAGTCGAGGACCGCCGGCGCGGTGTCGATGACCTCCAGCACCCTGGCCATCCCGGCGCCGGCCTGCTGGGTGATCGTGAGCAGCCCGGCCAGGATCCGGACGGGCGAGACGAGCTCGGCCAGATAGGTGGAGAAGGCGAGGAAGGTCCCGACCGTCAGCCGCCCGTGCGCCACCAGCAGGCCACCCGCGAGCAGCACGCCGACCTGACCGAGTGCCGGGACCGCCTGCAACGCAGGGGAGAAGCGGGCAGTCAACCGCACCGCGCGCAGCCGCCGGGCGTAGAGCACCCGAGCGGCGGCCGTCAGCCGGCCGAGCTCCCGGCGTTCCTGGCCGAAGCCCTTCACCACCCGCACGCCCGTCACGTCCTCCTCGACCACCCCGGCGACCTCGCCGGCCTGCTGCTGTGCGTCCCAGGTCGCGGGGAACAGCCGCACCCGGCTGCGCCGAGCGATCACCGCCAGGGCCGGACCGACGAGCAGCGCGACGAGGGTCAGCAGCGGCGAGAGCACGGCCATCACCCCGAGCGAGAGGACGAACAGCAGCGCCTGCCCGGAGAGGTTGGGCAGAAAGGAGAGCAGCCCCTGCACCAGGGTGATGTCGCTGCTCGCCCGGCTGACGAGCTGGCCGGTGTCGAGCTCGTCCTGGCGGGCGGCGTCCAGGCGCTGCAGCGCGGTGAACACGTCGTCGCGCAGGTCGAACTGCACGTCCAGGCTGAGCCGCCCACCGGTATATCGGCGCAGGAACGCCAGGCCGAACCTTGCCAGGCCGGCGACGAGCAGCAGCACGACGTACGGCGCGAGCGCGCGGGTGCTGTGCGCGGCCGCGTCGTCGACCACCCGGCGGGCGAGCAGCGGGACGGCGGCAGTGACCACGGTGCCCAGCAGCGCCGCGCCGAAGGAGAGCAGGGTGTCGCGCCGGTGCCGCCCGACGTAGCCGACCAGCCGGCGCAGCCACCCCTGCCGCCGGCCTGCCGTCACCAGCCGTGTCTACCGCTCCGACGCGGACGCCACCCGCTGGCCGACCCGAGCCCGTGGGCGAGCGCGTGAGTGACGAAGAGCGGGTGACGAGAATCGAACTCGCGTTCTCAGCTTGGGAAGCTGATGTTCTGCCGCTGAACTACACCCGCGCAGCACGATCCAGCTTACCGGTAGCGTCCGCGAGGTGCTGCTGAGCGACCGCGATCTGCGCCAGGCGATCGCGGCCGGGCGGCTCGGTCTCACGCCGTACGACGAGGCGATGGTGCAGCCGAGCAGCATCGACGTGCGGCTGGACCGCTACTTCCGGGTCTTCGCCAACCACCGCTACAGCCACATCGACCCGGCCGTCGAGCAGGACGAGCTGACCGAGCTGGTCGAGCCGCCGGGGGACGAGCCCTTCGTGCTGCACCCCGGAGAGTTCGTGCTCGGGTCGACGCTGGAGGTCGTGACGCTGGGCGACGACTTGGCCGCGCGTCTCGAGGGGAAGGCACTCGCTTGGCATACCTGGGTGCCCACCCCTCAGGGGGCTCGACTCCTCGTCGAGATCAAACCCGGCGACGAGGTCTTCGGGCTGGACGGCCGGCCTACGGCGGTCCTTTACACGTCGGAGGTCATGCTCGGTCGTCCCTGCTTCGAGGTGTTCTTCAGCGACGGCACATCGCTCGTCGCAGATTCCTCGCATGAATGGCTGACGTGGACAAAAAGCGAGCGCGCACGCGGGGAAAAGGCCGGGGTGCGGACCACGGAGCAGATCGCGCGCACGCTGCGTTCGGGCCGGGAACTCAATCACCACCTTCCCATCGCGGGAGCCCTTGACTTTCCTACGGCGGAGCTTCCCGTCGATCCCTACGTGCTGGGAAGCTGGCTGGGGGATGGCGCCAGCACCACTGCGGACGTGACCACGGCTGACCAGGAGGTCGTGGGAGTCGGCGCTGGGACGAGGGCTCGCGACGCGTCCACCGGCCGCTTCGCAGCCGATGGCTCGCTGCACAGCACGCTCCGGGCCATGCAGCTCCTGGATGACAAGCACGTTCCCGACAGCTACCTGCACGCCGACATCGATCAGCGCCTCGCCCTTCTCCAGGGGCTCATGGACTCTGACGGCTATTGCGACGTGTACGGACGGTGCGAGTTCGTCAGCACCAAAGCCGGGCTCGCTCAGGACGTGGCGGACCTGGCTGCGAGCCTGGGGCTGCGTCCGGAGCAACGCACCAGGCGGGCCATGCTCAACGGTCAAGACTGCGGCCCTGCGCATCAGGTGAAGTTCGTGCCACATCTGCCGGTATTCCGACTCCCCCACAAGCTGGCTCGACAAAGACCGCCCACTGCGAGGTTCCACCGACACCGGGGAATCACAGATGTGCGTCCCGTTCCAAGTCTTCCAGTGAAGTGCATCGAGGTCGCCAATCCGGAAGGCATCTTCCTCGTCGGCGACTCTTGCATCCCCACCCACAACAGCAGCCTCGGCCGGCTCGGGCTATTGACGCACTCGACTGCCGGCTTCATCGACCCTGGCTTCGACGGGCACGTGACGCTGGAGCTGAGCAATGTCGCCAACCTGCCGATCGTGCTCTATCCAGGGATGAAGATCGGGCAGATCGCCGTGTTCCAGCTCAGCTCGCCGGCCGAGCACCCCTACGGCTCGACACGGCACGGCTCGCACTACCAAGGACAGCGCGGCCCCACCCCGTCCCGCTCCTGGCAGCGCTTCCACCGCGCGGACGTTCCCCCCGTTACCTGACCGCTGTCGGACGGCCGCCGCGGTCAGGCGGCACCGCCGGTCAGGGTGCGGGGGGGCCGGCTGGTTCTGGGCCGGCTGGTTCGGGGGTAGCCGGTGATGGGGTAGCCGTGGATGCCTGCAGTGACGCGGCAGCCGCACTCGACAGGCCGTCGGCCGCCGGGGCGGCGGGCTCCCCTTCGGGCGCGGCTTCGGGCTCCGGCTCCGACACGGGGACGAGGTGCCCGTCACCATCGGTGGGCACGTCGGTGCTGGTCTCGTCCGGTCCCACCGGCGGCGCCCCAGCCGCCGCGTCGCCAGCTGGGGCGGTCGCGACCGCTTCCGGGGAGGCCGCCGGCACCGGCTCCTGCGCTGGGCCGGCGGACTCGGCGACGCCCGAGGAGGTGGGAGCGGTGGAGGAGTCCGAGGAGGTCGCCGGCTCCGACAGCTGGGGATAGTCGGCGACCGCCGTCTCGGCCGGGGTGGCGCCGACCGGGCGGTCGCCCTCGTGCGTCGCCTCCTCTGTGACCGCGGGCGCAGCGCCGCCGACGGACGCGCCCACCAGTGAGCGGGCCAGCAGCTGAGAAACGTCGAGCACCTCGACGTGCTCCTTCGCGTCGCCGGACTGCTTCTTCGCGGTGACGGCGTCGGAGAGCATGACCATGCAGAACGGGCAGGCAGTAGAGATCATGTCCGGGTCCAGACCGAGCGCCTCGTCGACCCGCTCGACGTTGACCTGCTTGCCGATCTTCTCCTCCATCCACATGCGCGCGCCGCCGGCGCCGCAGCAGAAACCGCGCTCGCGGCAGCGGTGCATCTCCTGCGAGCGCAGGCCGGTGATGGCGGCCAGCACCTCCCGAGGGGGGGTGTAGATGGTGTTGTGGCGGCCCAGGAAGCAGGGGTCGTGATAGGTCACGAGCCCGTCGACGGGGGTGACCGGCACCAGCCGCTTCTCCTCGATCAGCTGGCCGAGCAGTTGGGTGTGGTGCAGCACCTCGTAGTCGCCGCCGAGCTGGCGGTATTCCTTGGCCAACGAGTTGAAGCAGTGCGGGCAGGTGGCGACGATCTTCTTTGCCCCCGCGGCATTGAGGGTCTCGACGTTCGCCCCGGCCAGCTCCGACCAGAGGTATTCGTTGCCGAGGCGGCGGGCGGGGTCCCCCGTGCAGCTCTCGCCGGTGCCCAGGATCGCGAACTCGACGCCCGCGGTGTGCAGCAGCTCGGCGAAGGCCCTGGTGACCTTCTTGGATCGGTCCTCGATGGCCCCGGCGCAGCCGACCCAGAACAGGTACTCGACGTCGTCGGGGATCTTGTCGCCGTCGGAGACGACGCGGACGTCGAAAGGCAGGCCCTCGGTCCAGTCCAGCCGGCTGCGGGGGGAGACGCCCCACGGGTTGCCGTTGTTCTCCAGGTTGCGCAGCATCACGCCGGCCTCGCTCGGGAACGAGGACTCCACCAGCACCTGGTAGCGGCGCATGTCGATGATGTGGTCGACGTGCTCGATGTCCACCGGGCACTGTTCGACGCAGGCGCCACAGTTGGTGCAGGACCACAGGACGTCCGGGTCGATGACCCCGCCCTCCTCCGCGGTGCCCACCAGCGGCCGCTCGTTCTCCGGGATGCGGTTGGGGTTGTGGGACGGTCGGTGGCCGGCACCGTCGTCCGGGTCCTCGCCACCGCCCGACGGCGTGCCCTCGGCGTTGATCCCCACGGCGTTCTCGGCGTCCTCGGAGGTCGCAAGGCCCTTGCCCAGCGTCCACGGGGCCTTCGCGAACATGTGGTCACGCAGGTCGGTGATCAGCAGCTTCGGCGACAGCGGCTTGCCGGTGTTCCAGGCGGGGCACTGGCTCTGGCACCGTCCGCACTCGGTGCAGGTGGCCATGTCGAGCAGCCCGGTCCACTTGAAGTCGGTGATCTTCCCGATGCCGAAGGGGACCTCCTCGGGGTCGGCCTCCTCGAAGTTCAGGGGCTGGCCCTTGTCGAGCATCGGCACGACGGCGCCCAGCGCCTTGGGCTGGCGCTTGAACAGCACGTTCACCGGCGCCAGGAAGATGTGCAGGTGCTTGCTGTAGACCACGAGCACGAGGAAGGCCAGCACCACAGCGAGCTGCAGCAGGATGAACGTCGTCTCCAGGCCCTGGTTGGCCGCCCCCAGCCCGCTGAAGGCGTGCGCGAGGCCGTGGGAGACGAACGCCGCGTCGCCGTACGGCAGATGACGGGTGTTGACCTGCGCCGCGCGGTAGACGACCAGGGTGGCGTCCACCAGGAAGATCATGAACAGGACGAGGTACGCCGCTCCGGTGTGCGAGCCGAAGAAGCGGCTGCGGCGCTCGATCTTCGCGGGGGACTGCCGGACTCGGATGACCACGAAGGTGAGCAGCGACAGCAGCAGCAGGGCGGCGAACAGGTCCTCCAGGAAGCCCAGCACGGCCCAGTGGCCGATTAGCGGGATCGAGAAGTCGTCCTGGAACAGTGCGCCGTAGGCCTCGACGATGGTCAGGCCGAGCACGATGAACGCCCAGAACGTGACGAAGTGCGCGACGCCCGGCACCGACCACTGCAGCAGCTTCCGCTGCCCGAAGACCTCGACGACCTGCGTTTTGACCTTGGTCGGGATGTCGTCGAGACGCTCCCGGTCGGTCTGCTGCCCGCTCATGATGAGGCGGAAGAGCCAGTACGCCCGGCGGCCGGCGATCGCAAAGGCGATGACGGTGATGCCGAGCCCGATGGCGATGCGCACGCCGTTCCTCCTGTGCCCCGGAGAGTCCGTGCTCCGGAGAGTCGGCCGAGACTAGCGGCTGCGCGCGCTCGGCAGCCTGCCGGGACGACGCGTCACCACAGGGCAGGCGGCAGCGGCGACCTGGCGCCGTGCCGAGCCAACAGCCCGCGGGCCACTGAAACGACCGTGTCACGGTCGTGCGTGAGGGCAAACGCCCAGCCACCCCGCGTCGGGCGCGCGACCACCGCCGCGGCGAAATGCGCACCCACCACGACGACGTCCCATTCCGCGGCGAGGCGATCCTCCTTGGCCAGCGGCCCGCGGAGCACGGCGGCCGGGAGGTGATGCGGCAGCCGGTGCGCGGCCACGCCCAGCAGCGCGCTGGTGCCGGTGAGATCGACGAGCATGCGCAGGTCGGCGTCCGCCTGCTGGCCCTCGGTGCCGAGCGGGAGCGCGCAGAGCACGACCGGTGGGCTCGACAGCTGGCCGGCGGTCTCCAGCAGCTGCCGGGTCATGACCCGCACGACGGAGACCGGTCCGTGGCGGACCCCGACCCGGGTGGTCACCTCCTCGAACGGCGTGCCGAGCCCCTCCAGCGCCGCGGCGCGAGCCGGAACCGCAGGGCCCGTCCCACGGGTGACTCCCAGGCGGTCCTGCGGGATGGCGAGCAGCCAACCCTGGCCGATGGTCGCGCCGTATGCCAGCGCGGTCTCGAGGTGTTCCTCGGTCTCGATCCCCTCCGCGACGACCATGGCGCCGGTCCGCTCAGCCTGCGCCGCGACGGCATGCAGCACCCGAGCGGTGTCGTCGGCCGGCGCGCGCTGGATCAGTGCCGTGTCGAGCTTGATCACGTCGGGCTCGACCAGCGGCATCAGCGTCAGCGAGTCCGGGTGCGCGCCGACGTCGTCGAGCGCGATCGAGCAGCCGAGCTCCCGCAACTCCTGCACCACGTGCACGAGACGGGCCGGGTCGGCCACCAGGTCGCGCTCGGTCAGCTCGACGACCAGGTGCAGCCGGCGGGCGGCCTCTACCCAGACGGGCAGCAGGTGCGCCGGGCAGGGGACGCCCAGCGCCTCGGGCTCGGCGTTGACGAACAGGCCGAGGCTGCGCTGCAGCCCGCCGTCCAACGCCCCACGGAACGCCGCCGCCCGACAGGCCCAGTCGAGCTCGGCGAGCCGCCCTAGCCGCCGGGCGGCGGTGAACAACGCACCGGGCGTGGCCAGCCGGGATCCGGCTGGACCCCGGGCCAGCGCTTCGTAGCCCCGGACCGTGCCGTCGCGCAGGTCGATCAGCGGCTGGAAGACCGCACGCACCGTCGCCTCGCCGGCGAGCAGCTCGAGGTAGCCGGGGGCGCCGGGGGCGCTGCGGCGCTCGACGTCCACCGGCATGCTCAGCACCTCCGTCATCGTCACGGGAAAATGCCTGCCCGGCCGCGGTCGGACCGATCTGATCCCTATGGATGGACAACGAATGGCCCGCCCAGGGGGTTACGCCTCGCGCCGGGGCAGATGGCACCCCCCAGATGGCATCCGTCAGGGGCCGGGCACAGCATCGGTGAGCGCGTGCCAGAGCCGTCCGGCAAGAGGGCCGACGACCACGGGCGCGGTGGCGCCGACGAGGCCGAGCACGAGCACGAGGGCGGCGAGGCGGATCCGGCCGCTCGGCTTGCCCCGCTCGTCGCGCCAACCGTCCACGCCAGAGACGCTACGGCGCCGGCCCGGCGTACCTCTTGCCTCTCGTCGGCGCAGCAGCATTGACTGGGAACAACTCAACCTGCGTAGCGTTGGGCCAGGCGAGACACCACGACACCTGAGGAGATCCCACATGGCACGAGCGGTCGGCATCGACCTGGGCACGACGAACTCCGTCGTGTCCGTCCTGGAGGGCGGCGAGCCCACGGTCATCGCGAACGCCGAAGGCGCGCGCACGACCCCCTCTATCGTCGCCTTCGCCAAGAACGGCGAGGTGCTCGTCGGCGAGGTCGCCAAGCGACAGGCGGTGACCAACGTCGACCGCACCATGCGCAGCGTGAAGCGCCACATGGGCGACAACGCGTGGCGCTTCCCGGCCAGCGGCGAGATCGACGGCAAGACCTTCAGCGCCCAGCAGTTGAGCGCCTTCATCCTGCAGAAGCTCAAGCGCGACGCGGAGGCCTACCTCGGCGAGCCGGTGACCGACGCGGTCATCACCGTGCCTGCGTACTTCGACGACGCGCAGCGCCAGGCGACCACCGAGGCCGGCACCATCGCGGGCCTGAACGTGCTGCGGATCGTCAACGAGCCCACTGCCGCGGCCCTGGCCTACGGCTTGGACAAGGGTGACAGCGAGCAGACCATCCTCGTCTTCGACCTCGGCGGCGGCACCTTCGACGTGTCCCTGCTGGAGATCGGCGAGGGCGTGATCGAGGTCAAGGCGACCAACGGCGACAGCCACCTCGGCGGCGACGACTGGGACGCCCGCGTGGTCGAGCACCTGGTGAAGACCTTTCGCGGTCAGCACGGCGTGGACCTCTCGCAGGACAAGATGGCGATGCAGCGGCTGCGCGAGGCGGCGGAGAAGGCCAAGATCGAGCTGTCGGCCGCGACCGACACCACGATCAACCTGCCCTACATCACGGCCAGCGCCGAGGGCCCGCTGCACCTGGACGTCAAGTTGACCCGGGCGGAGTTCCAGCGGCTGACGAGCGACCTGCTGGACCGGTGCAAGACGCCGTTCAAGAATGCGATCGCCGATGCCGGCGTTAGCATCAGCGCGATCGACCACGTCGTGCTCGTCGGCGGCTCCACCCGCATGCCGGCGGTCTCGGACCTGGTGCGCGAGCTCACCGGCGGCAAGGAGCCCAACAAGGGCGTCAACCCCGACGAGGTCGTCTCCCTGGGTGCCGCGTTGCAGGCCGGCGTGCTCAAGGGCGAGGTCAAGGACGTCCTGCTCCTCGACGTCACGCCGCTCTCCCTCGGCCTGGAGACCAAGGGCGGGCTCTTCGAGCGGATGATCGAGCGCAATACCACGATCCCGACCAAGCGCACCCAGGTCTTCACCACGGCCAGCGACAACCAGCCGAGCGTCCAGATCCAGGTGTATCAGGGCGAGCGGCCGATGGCCGGTGACAACAAGCGGCTCGGGATGTTCGAGCTGACCGGTCTGCCGCCGGCGCCGCAGGGGATCCCGCAGATCGAGGTCACCTTCGACATCGACGCCAACGGCATCGTCAAGGTCAGCGCCAAGGACCTCGGCACCGGTCGCGACCAGTCCATGACCATCACCGGCGGTAGCTCGCTGCCCAAGGACGAGGTCGAGCGGATGCAGCGCGAGGCGGAGCAGTTCGCCGAGGCCGACCGCAGCCGCCGCGAGGACGCGGAGACCCGCAACAACGCCGACGGCCTGGTCCACCAGACCCAGCGGTTCCTGGCCGAGAACGGCGACAAGGTCGAGGCGGCTGTCAAGAGCGACGTCGAGGAGAAGCTCGGTGCCTTGCAGGGGGCGCTCGGCGGCAGCGACACCGCCGCCATCCGCACCGCTGCAGAGGAGCTGTCCAAGGCCAGCCAGGCGATGGGCTCGGCGATGTACGCCGACGCCCCGGCGGGTGCCGCAGCTGCCGGCGGCGGCACGGCTGCTCCCGCTGACGACGACGACGTCGTCGACGCCGAGATCGTCGACGAACAGAAGTGAGCCGCCCCGACGAGCCGCTCGACGAGCCGCGCGTCGTCGTGCGGGACAAGCGGCGCATCGACCCCGTGACGGGGGAGGTGCGGGAGCCGGCGGCGGCCGCCGACGTGGCGGCTGCCCCGGAGCACCCGGGCGACCAGGTCCTCGACGCGACCTTCGATGAGATACCGCCCGACGCCGGGGTCGACGCTGCGGTCGTCTCGGCCGACGTCGTCCTGCAGGCGCAGCTCGCCGAGCGCACCGACGACCTGCTGCGCCTCAAGGCCGAGTTCGACAACTACCGCCGGCGGGTCGAGCGGGACCGGGCCAGTTGGGGAGAGGCGGCCGTCGCCGGCGTCCTGGCCTCGCTGCTGCCGGCGCTGGACGACGCCGACCGGGCCGAGCAGCACGGGGAGTTGTCCGGCACCTTCCGCACGGTGGTCGACACCGTGGTCAAGGCGCTGGTGGCCGCCGGGCTGGAGCGCTTCGGGGTGGCCGGCGAGCCCTTCGACCCGGTGCGGCACGAGGCGCTGACCTCGGTGCCGAGTCCGGGCGCCACGGGCGAGACGGTGCTTGAGGTCTACCGCGCCGGCTATTCCCACGCCGCTCGCGTCCTGCGCCCCGCGCAGGTCGTGGTCGGCACGCCAGCCTGACCCGGCAGCAGCCCGACCCGACAGCAGCCCGACCCGACAGCAGCCTGACCCGAAAGAGGCAGGGAGGAGGACGCCGTGGCCCTCGGCCGTGACGACATCGAGCGCGACCTGTACGCCGTCCTCGGCGTCCCCACCTCCGCGACGCCTGCGGAGATCAAGAAGGCGTATCGCCAGCTCGCCAGGGAGCTGCACCCGGACAAGAACCCTGACGACGCCAAGGCGGAAGCCCGGTTCAAGGAGGTCGGACGTGCCTACGAGGTGCTGGCCGACCCGGACGCCCGGCAGGAGTACGACGACGCCCGCGCCGCCTTCTCCTCCGGCGGCTCCCGCGGAGGGTTCCCTGGCGGCGGCTACGCCGGGGGCGGGGGTGGTGGGGGCGTCCCCTTCGACCTGTCGGACCTGTTCAGCCGCTCCGGCGCTGGCGCCCGCTCCGCCGGGGGCATGGGCGACATGTTCGGCGGCCTGTTCGGCGGCGGCCGGGCCGCGACCAGGCCCCCCCAGCGCGGGGCCGACGTCAGCGCGGTCGTCACCGTCGGCTTCGCCGAGGCGATGGCCGGGGTCGAGGCGTCGGTGCGACTGCCTGGTGGCGCGGCCTGCGACACCTGTGGCGGCAGCGGGGCCCGACCGGGCACCACCCCGCACGCCTGCCCGGTGTGCGGCGGCGCCGGGTTGGTCAACTCCCAGCAGGGCGGCTTCGCCTTCAGCGAGCCCTGCCGCAACTGTCACGGCACCGGCAGCGTGGTCGACGACCCCTGCCCGACCTGCGGCGGCACCGGCCGACGCGAGCGCACGGTGAAGATCCGCATCCCGGCCGGCGTGGCCGACGGCCAACGGCTACGGGTGCGCGGCCGGGGCGAGCCCGGTCAGCGCGGGGGGCCCGCTGGTGACCTCGACGTCACGGTGTCCGTCGCCCGGCACCGGGTCTTCGGGCGCACCGGTGCCGACCTCACCGTCACCGTCCCCGTGACCTTCCCCGAGGCCGCGCTGGGCGCCACGGTGACGGTGCCCACATTGGGCGAGCCGGTGACGCTCAAGGTGCCGGCCGGCAGCACCAGCGGCCGACGGCTGCGGGTGCGCGGGCGGGGCTTCCCGCATGGCAAGCCGGCGACGGCGGGCGACCTCATCGTCACAGTGGAGGTGGCCGTGCCGGCGAAGCTCTCCGCGCCGGCCCGCGAGGCCCTGGCGGCGTACGCCGATGCGGCTCCCGACGACCCGCGCGGTGATCTGCTCTCCCGCGCTGCCGCGGGGTGATGGTCGTGCCGCACGACGAGCGAGCCGCCGTCTACGTCATCTCGGTGGCCGCGGAGCTGGCGGGGATGCACCCGCAGACGTTGCGGACCTACGACCGGCTGGGGCTGGTCACGCCGGGCCGGTCGACCGGCCGCGGCCGGCGCTACTCGGCGAGCGACGTCGAGCGGCTGCGCGAGGTGCAGCGCCTCTCGCAAGACGAGGGACTCAACCTGGAGGGCATCCGCCGGGTGCTCGCGATGCAGGACCAGGTCGCCGCCCTGCAGGCCCGGGTGATAGAGCTGCAGGCCGAGGTGGTGGCGGCCAGGCACGGAGTGCGTCAGGAGACCGCCGGCGTTCGCGGCGAGCTCGTCCCCGTGCGTGCCTCGGGTGCGGTCGTCGTCTGGCAGCGCCCCCGCCGCCCCCGGCTGTGACCGTCAGGAGCGCAGCGGGTCCTCCCAGCGGAGGCCGGCGAAGCGGCTGAAGTCGGCGTCGCTGCTGCACAACGTCGCGCCGTACTCGATGGCGAGCGCCGCCAGGTGCGCGCCGCTCGTGAGGTTGCCGGCGCCACCCAGCGGGGCCAGCAGCTCGCGCAGGAGCGCGGCGTGGCGGTCCCCCGGCTGTGGCACGACAACGTTCCTGCGGGAGAGCCAGCCGTCGACGACATCCATGGCCGCGCCGACGGTCAGCGGTGAAGTCATCACCGCTGCCCGCGTCGTGAGGCGGAGGAAGCCGAGCAGGACAAGCCATGGCAGAGCCACGGTCTCCGGACCGCGGATCGTCGCCTCCACCCAGGGCGCCGCCGCCCGGTGTCGCGGGGAGGCCTCGTCCACGGCGTACACGAGCAGGTTGAGGTCCAGCAGCTTCACTTGCGCAGCTCGAGCTTGCGCAGCGTCTCCTCGTCCTCCAGCTCGGAGGCCAGACGGAGCGCCCGGTCGAGGTCGAGATCCGCCCGCGTGCCGAGCGGGAAGGTCGGCAGGACGTACGCCTCCTCCGCAGCCGGGTGCGTCTTCCGCCGCAGCTCGTCGTTGATCACCGTGCGAATCGACACGCCCCGCTCGTGGGCCAGCGCCCGCACGCGCGCGTCCACGTCCGGGTCGAGGTCGATCGTCGTGCGCACGGCGCACATTAGCATCAAGCTCATCGGCATCTATGTGCGTGAATGACCGGCTCTCGCTCAGGTTGGCTGACGTGTGGTGTACCTCGCCGCAAAGCAGGTGTGGGGAGGGCCCGCGGCAGGATGCTCGGCTGGGGCGAGCCCGGCGCGCCCGGTCACCTGGAGGTCACGGTCACCGTGTTCACGTACCCGGTCTTCGGCCGCACGGGCAGCGACTCACCCTGGTCGTGCCGGTGACCTTCCCCCAGACGTCGCTGGGCGCCACGATTTGGTCCCGGTGCTGGGCGCGAGGCGGTCACGCTGAAGGTCCCCCCGCGACGACGGGCGGGCGGCGACTGCGGTTGCGCGGGCGCGCGGGTTCGTCCGCGGTAAAGGGGCGAGACGGGCGACCTCATCGTGACGCTGGAGGTGGCCGTGCCCCCGACCCTGTCGGACCGGCTCGGGTTGGTCGGCCCCGGGCACAGCATCGGCCGCGACCGGCGATGCTCCCGCTCGACGTCGAGCGCCTGCACGAGGCAGCGGCTCACCCCAGGACGAGGGCCTCAACCTCGATGGCGTCCGACGGGGGCTAGGAGCGTGTGTCCGAAAGGGCGAAAACTGGCCCTTCGGCCAGTTTTCGGGGGTCCTCCTCACGTCGGCAGGTCTCCGTTCGGGCCTCTACGGCGAGTTGAGGGCTTCGACTTTTGTTTCACATGATTTTCGACAGACGCTCCTAGGGGGTCGCGACGCTCGCGTGCGGCGTTTGGTACTCGCTGTCCGCGGTGACCTGTTGCGCGCATGTAGCTCGTGGGACTGCTTGCGCCGCAGGCAATCCCCCTCGACCGAGTGGACGCGGCTATCCCACCGCAAACCGCCCCCGCATGTGCCTCGCGGCCTCCGCCGCCGCGACGTACTTGCGAACCGTCCTCGACGCCCGGGCTCGCCGCGACCACCGTCTTCGCACCGTCTTCGGCCGCCCCGCGTGCCCGCGCTGCAACACCTCAACCACATTGACTACCTGGAACTGCCTCCTCGGCATCCGCCCCGCCCTCGCGTCGAAGTACGACCTCGAGCAGGTGCCTACAAGGGCAGCCGACTCCACACCGGCCCCCCCGCGCAAACGGGCCCCGCGACCACCCTGAGCAGCCGGGCGCGTTGCACCGCCGTCAGGCGGGGAGTGTGCTTGACAACACACCTGGCCGCGCTACCCTTTAGTTGCTGTCTTGGGTCTGTCCGCCTTTGCAGCACTCGTGTGCTGCGGCATTGTCTCGGCTCGGCCTGCGCTTGCGTACAACTACCGCAGCTGCACGTTCCAGGTAGGCGTGGGCAGCTACTACACAGCGTTTGCCAACTGTGACGGCAACCTCAACGTGAACTATTCGCCCAACGGATACGCCTTTAGCTTCGTTGACGTCAACGGTAACGGGCACTGCGCCAGCCAGTACACCTCCTACCAGCAGAACCCGACGTCGCAGGCCTGCGGGAGCCCATATTACACGGGCGGCGGCTTCTTCGACACAGGCGGGTACGTGCTGAACGCCTACCCTGGCCCCAATGCCACGTAGCCTAAGTTGATCATGCTGCGCGGGGGGTGAGGGCGTGGTGGTGGATGGTGGCTGGTCTGGTGTGTCGGGTGCTGGCGGGTTCGTCGCGTCTTTTGACCCGGTAGCTGTTGTGGCGGGCCCGTTTGATCGCGCGTGGGCTGGTGCGTTCACGGCGGGCGGGGATCAGCAGCGCGGCGATCCGGGTGAGGTGGC
>JAABUP010001886.1_pt1 | contig 42623 bp, 39 predicted proteins | sample 5559201 | NCBI WGS metagenome assembly JAABUP01 (sample SAMN10711887, study PRJNA513373) | rock metagenome | isolation source: Antarctica rocks | place: Antarctica
TGAAAGGCGAGAACCTGTTGCCCAAGGTCGTCGCCGGTGTCAGATTCAAGGACGGGACCGAGATCACCGACGCCCAAGCCGAACGCGCCGCCTGATCGCCGCCGTCACCCAGATTCGGTCATAGCTCCATTCTGCCGTTGGGAGGTGTGCCGGCCGGTGACGGCAAACAGGTGATTTCCGCGGGCTCTCGAACCACAACCGGAAACGGCCCGATTTGGGCTGAAACATGCACGACAAACCGTGTCGGAATGGTCCAGTGTGTGAGAACCCCTGAGATGAGGTTTTCCGCACATGCTGGTTGGCTACATGCGCGTGTCCACCGAGAGCGACCGACAGGTCATGGACTTGCAACGCGACGCGCTGCTCGCCGCCGGCGTCGACGAGCGCCACCTGTTCGAGGACCGGGCCAGCGGCAGCCGCGGCGACCGTGCCGGCTTGGCCAAGGCGATGGCGTTCATCCGGCCCGGCGATTGCCTGGTGGTCTGGAAGTTGGATCGTCTCGGCCGCTCGCTGCCGCACCTGCTGACCACCGTCAACGAACTCAAGACGCGCGGCGTCGCGTTCCGGTCGCTCACCGAGCAGATGGACACCATGACGCCGCACGGCGAGTTCCTGTTCCACATCTTCGGCGCGCTCGCCCAGTTCGAGCGGTCGCTGATCCAGGAGCGCGTTCAGGCCGGACTTGCCGCCGCACGCCGCCGCGGGCGTCGGGGCGGGCGCCCCGCGTCCATAGATCCCGAGAAGCTCGCCGCCGTCACCGCGGCCCTCGACGGGGGCGCCACCAAAGCCGCAGTGTGCCGCACGTTCGGCATCAAGCGCAGCACCCTGATCGACTCGCTTGCCCGGATCGGCTGGTCTGGCGGTCTCAAGAGGCAGGAGGCATGAGTGGCGCGACGGCAGCAACTGGGCGAGGCACAGGTCGCGGACCTGTTCGATCCTCCCACCGACCAGCGCGAGTTGGTGCGCCACTACACCCTGTCCGCTGCCGACCTCGTCGCCGTCCGTCGCTGTCGCGGCGACCACAACCGCCTCGGTTACGCGCTGATGCTCTGCTATCTGCGCCACCCTGGCCGCGCGTTGCGGGCCGGCGAACGGCCGCCCCCGGCCTTGCTGAACTTCGTCGCGCAGCAGATCGACGTCGTTTCGAACACGACCAGTGATCCTGCCAGCGCCGAGCGGAGCCGCCAGCGCCACTCCGTCGAATGCCAGGACCGCCTCGGGTTGCGCCCGTTCGGTAGGCGGGCTGCTGCCGAGCTGACGGACGCTTTGCTTGCCCCGGCCATCGAGAACGATCGGCTGGCCACCTTGGCCGAACTGGTGATGCAGGCCTGCCGGGAGCGCCGGATCGTCGCTCCCTTGCCAGCAGCGCTCGAACGGCTCTGCGCGGAACTCCGCCACCAGGCCCGCCGCGAAGTGCATCGCCGGCTGGCTCACGATCTGTCGGCTGACCAACGCAAACGCCTCGACGCGCTGGTGCAGCGCCGGAAGGAAACGGGCCAGAGCTGGCTGACCTGGCTGCGGCAAATGCCGCAAGCCGCCAAGCCCGCCTCCATGCTCGGCTTGATCGCGCGTCTGCAGCATGTTCGCGCTCTCGGCATCGATGCCGGCCGCGGCCACCTGGTCCATCAGGCGCGCCTGGCGCAGCTCGCGCGCGAGGCCGCCCGCGTGACGGTGCAACACGTCGCCGGCTATGAGCGGCAACGGCGGTACGCGACGCTGGTCGCCAGCAGCCTCGACCTAGGCGCCAGCCTGACCGATGCCGCCATCGACCTGTTCGATCGGCTGGTCGGGGCCATGTTCCGACGCGCCGAGGGCCGCCACGCCCGTGCATTCCAGGCCGACGCCCGGGCCATCAACGACAAGGTCCGTCTCTACGCCCGCGTAGGCGCCGCGGTGATCGCCGCCCGCGAAGACAAGCAGGACGCCTTCGAGGCGATCGCCGCGGTGATCCCATGGGAGCGCTTCCGCACTAGCGTCGCAGAAGCCGAAGCGCTGGCCCGGCCGGAGGAGTTCGACGCCTACGAGAAGATCGGCGAGCACTACGCCGCCACCCGCCGCTGGTCGCCCGCCTTCTTGGACGCCTTCGAGTTCGAGGGCGTGCCGGCAGTAGCCTCGCTCATGCGCGCCATCGAAGTGCTGCGCGAGGCGAACCGCAAGGGATCGGCGCGCCTGCCTCCATCCGCCCCGACCGACTTTGTGCGGCAGCGCTGGGCGGCCTACGTGCTTCCCAGCGGCGAGATCGACCGGCGCCACTACGAACTCTGTGTCCTGTCGGAACTGCGCGGCCGATTGCAGGCCGGCGACGTTTGGGTCGGCGGCAGCCGGCAATACCGCTCGTTCGAGGAACGGCTGATCTCCAAGGAAACCCTGCAGAACCTGCAGCAGGCTGGCGCGCTGCCGGTCACGGCCGAGCCGGATTTCGACCGCTTCATCGAGACACGCCGGGCGTTGCTGGACGCACGGCTGACGGCGGTCAACGCCCGTGCCAGGGATGGCTTGCTGACGGATGTGACGATCAACCGGGGCGTGCTGAAAGTCGCACCCGTCGAGAAATCGACTCCTCTGGAGGCTGAAGTCCTGGCGGCACGCCTCTATGCCATGCTGCCGCGTATCCGCATCACCGACCTGTTGGCCGAGGTGGCAGGCTGGACGCTGTTCCCCGACTGCTTCACCCACCTGCGGACCGGCGAGGTAGCGGCCGACTCCCGCACCCTGTTGGCGGGGCTGCTGGCCGATGGGCTCAACCTGGGTCTGACCCGCATGGCCGAAGCCTGCAGCGTGGCCAGCCTCGGCCAGCTCGCCTGGACGTCGGACTGGCACATCCGCGAGGAAACCTACGCGCTCGCGCTCCGGCGCCTGGTCAACCAGCAGCAGCATGAGCCGTTTGCCGCGAACTTCGGCCCTGGCACGGCGTCATCGTCGGACGGGCAGTTCTTCCAAGCGGCCGGCTTCGGCCGCGACGCCAGCCGCGTCAATGCCCATTACGGCCAGCGTCCAGGCTTCAAGATCTACACGCATCTATCGGACCGCTACGGGCCGTTCTTCACCAAGCTGATCGCGGCGACCGCCAGCGAAGCCCTGCACGTGCTCGACGCCCTTCTCTACCACCAAAGTGAGGTGTCCATCCGCCGGCATCACACCGATGGCGGGGGCGACTCCGACCACGTTTTCGCGCTCTGCTCGCTGCTGGGCTTCCAGTTCGCGCCGCGCATCCCCGACCTCAAGCACCGACGCCTCTACAGCTTCGGTAAGCCGTCCGACCATCCCACGCTGGAACCGCTGATCGGCGGCCGCATCAACGTGGCCCTGATCCGCGCCTACTGGGCCGACATCCTGCGCGTCGCCGCCTCCATCCGCACCGGCACCGTCACCGCCTCAGCGATCATGCGCCAGCTCGCCTCCTACCCGCGGCAGAACGGCGTCGCCGCGGCGCTCCGCGAGCTGGGTCGGATGGAACGCACCCTGTTCACGCTGGACTGGATCGAAGACCCCGAGCTGCGCCGCTCGACCGGCAAGGAGCTGAACAAGGGCGAGGCGCGCAACAGCCTGGCTCGCGCGGTGTTCATCCACCGCCTGGGCGAGATCCGCGACCGCACCTACGAAAACCAGCAGCACCGGGCATCCGGCCTTAATCTGGTCGTGACCGCCATCATCCTGTGGAACACGCGATACCTGGAGCGTGCCACCGCCATGCTGCGCCAAGCCGAGGATGTGCCCGACAACCTGTTGGCCCATCTCTCGCCGCTCGGCTGGGAGCACGTCAATCTGACCGGCGACTATATCTGGGCCGCCGTGCGCGAGATGTTGGAAACTATCGGCGGATTGAGGCCGCTTCGTGCGGTCCCAAACACATTCCTTAAAGCCGCCTGAGTTCGCGTTTTGTCCGCTTATACGTATCCGGAGGCAGTTTCGTTAGTTCTGGCCATCGTGGATCTGGCAACGACCTGCATCTCATGGAGCCGGAACGGTCGACTGACGCGCTCGATGCCGTCCCCTCGTTAGATTAGCACAACTTACGCAGTTGGCGTAAGCGAGACTGACTGATGCTTGACTTAGTATTCATTGCTTGCGGCGGGACCTCCTGCACGGACAAATGTTGCGCGTCGTTGCCTGGAAAGGTAATTGTTCATGCATGGCAAGAACGTCGTTATCACTGGCGCTGCGGGTGGTCTGGGCAAGGCCACGTCGCTCATGCTGGCGAAAGCCGGTGCAGGCGTTGCAGTGCTCGACGTCAACAGGGATGGCGCCCACATTGTCGTCGACGAAATAAAAAAGAATGGCGGCACCGCGCTGCCGATCATCGGCGATCTGACGACCCGCGAGGGGGCCCACGGCCTTTTCGCCGAGGCGGTCAGCGCGTTCGGCCATATCGACGGCCTAGTCAACAATGCCGGCGTCTATCCCAGGCGACCGATTCTGGAAATCACCGACGACGATTGGAACACCAGCTTCGCGGTCAACGTACGTGGATTATACCACATGACGGTCGCTGCCATTCTTCACATGCGCGAGCGCAAGCAGGGACGCATCGTCAATATCACCTCCATCGACGCATTCAAGGCGCACCCGAAGAACAGCCATTACGCTGCCACCAAGGCCGCAGTTGTGAGTCTGACCAAGACGTTCGGCCTGGAGGCGGCGCCGATGGGCATTCTCGTGAACGGCGTGGCGCCCGGGCCGATCGCGACCGAGAGGGCCAGGACGATGGGCTTTCTGCCGGCCCTCGAAGCCGACACGCCGCTGGGGCGCGCAGCCGAACCCGAGGACATCGCCGATGTCATCCTGTTCCTCGTCTCGGACCGCAACCGGTACCTTGTCGGCGAGACCATTGTGGCTTCGGGTGGCTATTACATCCCGTAAAGACAGCCCCGAGAGGGCGGCCACAAGGACCCAGCACGATGAAGTTCGGCCTATTCAATCTGATGACGATCCGCGATAATCCCGACGGCGTGCGCGGCGTGATCGCCAACACTCGCGATATGGTCGCCATGGCGGAGCAGATCGGCTTCGACATCGCATGGTTTGCGGAGCACCATTTCACCAACTATTCCGTGAGCGTATCGCCGCTGATCATGTGTGCGCACATGGCGAGCTTAACCAAACGGATTCGCCTTGGCGCTGGCGTTGTCGTGCTGCCGCTGTATCATCCTATGCGGGTCGCCCAGGAGATCGGGCTCGTTGACCAGATCAGCGACGGGCGCCTCGTGCTGGGCGTCGGCACTGGCTACCAGTGCTACGAGTTCGAGAACTACAACGTTCCGCTCGAGCACAAGACGGACGTGTTCCTGGACTACTGGAACGTCCTCGATCAGGCGATGACGCAAGGTCATGCCTCGGTGGACAGCAAGTACGCCAACGCCCGGCACGCGGTCTTCACCGTCCGGCCGCAACAGCGGCCGACCCCTGAATTGTTCGTCACTACGGTCGATCCTCGGATCCTGCGCCAACTCAGCAAGTTCGACCTGACTCTGTTCTTTACCGCCGGCTGGCGTGGGACCAAGACGCTGTTCGACATGGTGGAGCACGGGCGGAAGGTGTGGATGTCGATCGGCCTGGGCAGTCGCCCGATGCCCGTGGCGCTGCAGCAGTATATTTATGTAACCGATGACAAGACGCAGGCGCTCGAAGCCGCCGAACGCGCACGGTTCGTTGGCCGCATGGTCCACGCGTTGCGACAGCCCGAAGTGTCGATCGAGGGAACATTCCTGAATGCAGCCCCACTGCCGGACGAGCCACCGCTGGAAACCTTCCGCGACAATCTCATAATTGGCGATCCGCATCACGTCGCGCAGCGCATCGTGGAGGAAATCCGGCATCTCAACCCAGTTCACTACAATAGCTTTTTCCAGTTCGGCGATATGCCGGTGCAGCGCTCGTTACGCTCTCTGGAACGGTTCGGAGCGGAAGTCATCCCGCTCCTCGAACGTGAACTTGGACCGCTCGATGCGATCGGCCAGGACCAGCGCACCAACGCGGCAGCCGAATGAGCCAGCGCCTGCACGACAGGGTGGCCGTCGTCTCCGGTGCAGGCGCCGGCATCGGGCGCTCGATTGCCACCCACCTCGCCGCGGCCGGCGCCAAGGTCGTGCTGGCCGACATCGTGAGCGAGCGCGTGACGGATGTGGTTGCTGCCATCTCCGCCGCAGGCGGCGACGCTGTGGGACTGATGGCGGATGCCAGCACCAACGACGGTGTCGGCGCGATGCTGGAAAAAGCCACGGAAACGTTCGGGCGGCTCGACATCCTGGTGAACAACGCAGGCGTGCCCGATCACTGGAGGACGCTGGTCGAGGTGTCCGACGAATTGTGGCAGCGCAACATCGACGTAAACTTGTCCGGCCCGTTCAGGGCGTGTCGAGCCGCGGTACGAATCATGCTCAAGCAGGGGAAGGGCGTGATCATCAACCTTGCCTCGATCTCGGGCTTTCGCGGCGGCCGGGCCGGTGCCGCTTATTCAGCGGCCAAGCACGGGGTGATCGGACTGACCAAGGTGGTCGCCGTCGAATATGGCGCCGCGGGCATCCGCTGCAATTGCATCTCACCGGGCTCGGTCGTGACCAACCTCGCCGGCATGGAGGGGATGTCCGAGGAGGGTATGAAGCTGCGCGAGAAAGGCATGGTGACGCGCCCGCCTCGAGCGCAGCCGGACGACATCGCGCCGACCGTAGTGTTTCTAGCGTCCGACGATGCTCACTATATCAACGGGACCAATGTAGTCATCGACGCGGGCTGGACTGCGTGGTGACCAGAGTGACGCGGTCACGTACCACTTAAACGAGAAGGGCGCGAACGAGACGGTGCTGGCGTTGCATGCTACCATCGCCTATATCCAAATTCGCGGCTTGCCTAGACGTATGAACCTGTCCTGAAGAGGCAGGACACGCCATGGTGGTGGTCCAGGATCCAACGGGCGGGCGATATTGTATGTGCAGTTGCTGCGGGCGCGGTGATGACGGCATGATTTTTAAGGCAGGTAAGTAAGCATGAATCGAATCGACCTTTCGGGCCGCGTGGCGGTGGTGACGGGAGGAGCGGGCGGGATCGGGATGGCGACGCTCGATCGGCTCGAGGCCTCCGGCGCAGCCGTCTCGGTCTGGGACGTTAACGACGACGCCCTGGCAAAAGCAGCCGCAGGACGCCAGCTTATCAGGACGGTGCGTGTCGACATGCTTGATGCAGAAGCGGTCTCGGCGGCGATGGAAGCGGTCGCCGCGGAATTCGGCCGCATCGACATTGTCGTCAACTGTATCGGAAAGGAGGCACGACGTGCCGCAGTCGTGGACTACGACGTCTCCGAATGGCAGCGCTCTGTCGAGATCAATCTGACAGCTACTTTCATCGCCTGCAAGTTCGCTGTGCGCGAGATGCTGAGACACGATTACGGACGCATCGTGAATCTCTCGTCAACGTCAGGGAAAGATGGCAACCCGTTCGAATCGCCTTATGCCGCCGCCAAAGCCGGGATCATGGGTTTCACCAAGAGTCTCGGCAAGGAATTGGCAACTACGGGAATCCGTGTAAATTGCGTCAGCCCCGCTGCGATCGAGGGACCGCTGTTCGCGCGACTTCCAGCAGAACAACAGCAAGTCTCCATAAGCAAGATCCCGGCCGGCCGGCTCGGCAAGCCGGAAGAGGTGGCCGCCCTGATCGCATGGCTCTGCAGCGAGGACTGCTCGTTCTCGACCGGCGCAACCTTCGATATTTCTGGCGGACGGTCCACCTACTGATCTCAGAGTTCTTCCTCTCCGGAGCTACCATGAGTATCCGCTCGTCCATTGCCCTTGTCACCGGTGGAGGGACCGGGATCGGTCGTTCCACCGCTCTCGAACTCGCCCGGCAGGGCGCCAACGCCATCGTTATCAGTTACAACGTGTCCGAAGAGGACGCGCGGCAGACGTGCGAGGAACTGAGCGGGCTGGGAGTGAAGGCCCTTGCCGTCAATGCCGATGTCCGCCGGGAGGCGGACATCAAGCGGCTGGTGGCAACGGTCGTAAGCACGTTCGGCGGCCTTGACATCCTCATCAACAATGCGGGCGCCACGCGGTATGTTCCGCTGAAGGATCTGGATGCGCTGACCGACCAGATCTGGGATCTCACCTTCGAGACGAACCTGCGCGGCACGTTCTATTGCTGCCGTTCCGCGGCGCCGCACCTGAAGGCCGCACGCGGGGCCATCGTCAATGTGGCCTCTATCGCCGGGCTGCGCGGCGCCGGGTCATCGATTGCCTATGCGGTCTCGAAAGCCGGCGTCATCCACCTCACGCGCGTGCTCGCGGTCGCCCTAGCGCCGGAGGTCCGGGTGAACTGCGTCGCACCCGGCTTGGTCCAGACGCGCTGGTTTGAGCGTGGGATCGGAAAGGGGGCGACCGAGCGCGAGGCGGCGCGCGTGGCGGGTGAGACGCCGCTGGCGACCACGGCGTTGCCGCAGGACGTGGCGGACACGATTATGGGCCTGCTGGCCAGTAGGCTCGTCACCGGACAGGAGATTGTCATCGACGGGGGAAAGAGCCTGACCTACGGCTAATACAGCCGTCACGGCGCGTCGGTGATGTTCGTAAACTGTAGCGATGGAGGGCACCGTGAAGATCGGGATTTTTAACCTGATGGGCCTATATGACCGGAACACCTCGCCACCTTCCGTCGTCAAGACGACAATCGATACGATTAAGATGGCGGACGATTTCGGCTTCGATATCGCGTGGTTCGCCGAGCACCATTTCACTAATCATTCGATCTGCCCGTCATCGCTGCTAATGTTGGCTCGCTGCGTCGCAGAAACGCGCCAAATTCGCCTCGGTCCGGCAGTCCTGGCGCTACCGTTTTACAACCCGCTCCGGCTGGTACAGGAAGTCGCGTTCGCAGAATTGCTTGCCGAGGGGCGCCTGGTGCTGGGCCTCGGCTCCGGCTATCAGCCTTACGAGTTCAACCGTTTTAACCGCAATCTCGCGGATAAACACGGGATCATGCTCGAAGTCTGGGACGTGCTAGAGCAGGGCCTGACCAAAGGCTGTGTAATACCACGGCCAATTCGTTGACCTGCCGCGGACCGAGCTGCCAATGCGACCGTTTGGCCTGTCGCTGCCGGAAGTCTTCGTCGCCGGTAGCCATCCCGAGGTCGTCGCCCGCGCTGCTGCGAATGATTACACAATCTTCATGAGCTTCGGCCATCGGGGGCTGAGGCCCGCCATGGCATTTCGTGACACGCTGGCCGAACGATGGCAGGCGGGCGGCGGCAATCCCGCGACGATGAAGCTTGGTGTGCAGCGCTATATTTTCGTCACAGAGGATCCTGCCGAGGCGCAGCATGCCGCCACCTGCGTGCGCAATCTGGCGCGGGCCGGGGTGAATTTGAACTCAGAGGACCCGTCGAAGGACGGTTCGTTTCTGCGGCTAATGCCGCTGAACGACGAGCCGCCGCTCGCCGACTTCCTCGACAATGCTGTGATCGGCTCATCGAGTTATTGCGCTGAAAAACTGCACGAGGAGATCGAGGCGCTGAAGCCAACGCATCTGTCGTGCTTCATGGGATTTGCCGGTATTGGGCGTGAGCAGACTCTCGCGTCCATGGAGCGGTTCGGCTACGATGTGCTGCCGCAACTCGGCCAACTCATCACGATGCGTGAGGCTGCCTGAACGGGGCTCGACCGCTTCAACGGACTTCCGTTCGACGGCACGCCTGCCATCCTGCCGTTCGGGCGCGAGAACCTCCACCTGCTGGCGGAGCTGGCAGCCCAGGATTGAGATCCTGCCCCAGTTATCTGAAGTCCCGGAGAATGCGACCTACTTCAGCCGGGGCGTCCTCCATGACAAAATGTCCCAGCGTTGTCCACGATATCGACCTTCGATGCGGGAAGTACTCCTTGATTCTCGCGGCCTGCTGGAGCGGACATATGACTCAACCATCCCCTCATTTTTCACACGACCGAGAAGGTCTGGGCAAAAGCTTTGTTTTATTTGACGAATTCGGTGAACCTGAGGATCAGGGGGCTAAGGCGGGTTTCTGGCATGTTGGGGATCAGGTCGTAGAGCAGGCAGCCTTGGCGGAACAGGGAATGGGTGCGGTGCTTGGCGGTGTTGGACTTGAGATGACGGTCCATGCCGAGGCTTTCGCCCGCGGCGCCGAGCAGCGTCAGAAGGGCGATCGCGAAGGCGTTGAGGAGGAGAATCCGGTCGCGCCGTAGCGGATCGGCGATGCGGAGAACGCCGAGCCCCATGCCGAAGCGAAGGTCCTTGGTGTCGCGAAAACCCGGTTCTATAGTCCATCGCTTGGTGTAAAGGTTCGTGATCTCGCGCGGCGTCAGGTCCGCGTCGCTCGCCGCCAAGCACCAGGCCTCCTTCATGCCCTTGGCCTTGACGCAGACGACAGCGCCGACCTTATGCCCGGACGCCGTAACCTCGGCGTCACGCAACTTGCGGGCGCGTCCGCCCCGGCCGACCCACTCCGCGGCGGGGCGTCTTTCGCCATCGGCCGCCATGACATGAATATTGCCGCGAAAGCGGATCACGTGGCCGAAGCCCAATGTCGTTAGATAGCTGAAGAGCTTGGTGTCGCCGAAACCGCGATCCGCCAGGATCGTGACCGCGACCTCCTTCGGCAGCGCTTCGGCCAATCGCGCCAGGCAGAGGTCTTCATAGTGGTTACGCTTGCCCTTCAACTCGGCCTTGAACACGGTTAGCCACACCAGGGGCGTCGCACGGCCATAGCGAGTGACGAGGTTCAGCGCCAGCGTGGTTTGATCGTCGGCGTCGAAGTCCGTCCAATCCATGGCCACGACGATCGCCTCGCGCTCGCCCACCGCCTCGGCGATCCAAGGGCCGAACATCGTCCATGGCTCGACGCCTTGGTTGCTCAGGAGACGGTCGACCTGTTTGATCGCATGTTTGTCGAGCACGCCACGCGCCTGCGCCATGGCATGTCCGATCACCGATACCGCCAGCGACGCACTCGTCATGACCCCCAGCACACCGTTGGCCAGGGACTCGATCCGTTTCGCGTGGAGGTCACTCGCAAAGATCGCATCCAGATAGGCGCGAATGTCTTCAACGGACTTGCCAAAACGCTTCGTCAAACCACCGCTACCCCAACAGGAGCTTCATCCCCTGACATCGCTGCGGATTTCGGCCAATGTGAGTCCAAGAAAATGAGGGGATTCATGAGGACATATGATGTGTTACCCGACACATTATGCTAAACCATTGTACGTGCAACTTGAAATCTGGAGGCGGCCGTGAGCTTGGGACAGATAACGATCAGACCTCGGAGAGTCTCGAATCTATGGCTCAATACCCTCATCGCCCTGCTCCGATCGCAACTGGCGGACTTAAGCGGACCTTTTCCTCGAGAAGACCGGCCGCCACCGATCGTTGGCGCTTTCTGCGTCATGATGCCTGATTCCGTCTCGTCGCCACATCATCACCAGGCGTCGTCGGAGCCATGATCATCCGGCCCGGGCGCCGTGGCCTGGAACCTTTATTACATCGACGAAAATTCGCGGACGTGGAATCGGCGGATCGCTGCGCTTAGGGTTAGAGGAGTTTGTCACAGCCATCGCGAGCAAGCGACGCTTACCAAGCCGTTAGAAGTTGTGGTTTGTGTCCTGCCAGCAGCCAACAGATATTTCTGGCACGATGAGCTGCAGCAAGAGAAGGTCTGCCAGAGAAACGTTTCTTGGGCGGCTAGTGATTCTGCCAGGCGGAAGAAATTATGAGACCGCGAACATTGACGGGCACTGACCGATGAATATGGGTGCGCCGATTGCTTGACGAGGATATCCGACAACCCCTTTTGGGAGATGGTGATGAAAAAAACATGGATGCTCACGAGCTGTGAGTTCGCAAGCTTTGCATTGGCCGTTCAAGCAGGCGGCATATCGCACGCGCAAACTGCTGACGCGCCGTACGTCTTCGCGGTCCTTGCGCCGTTATCCGGCGATAACGCAATCTATGGCACCACCCTGCAACACGGAACTCAGCTTGCGGCCGACCAGATTAACGCCGCAGGTGGCATCAAGGGTAAGAGGGTCGAGCTGCAATTTCTAGACACTCAGTGCCAAGCGACGCAGGCCGCGAACGCGGCGTCAAAGATCGTCTCCGACTCCTCGATCTTTGCTGTGATCGGTGACGTCTGCTCCTCAGCGACCATGGCGGCAATTCCAGTCCTGTACCGGGCGGGAATCACCGAAGTCTCTGGTGACTCCACGTCGCCAAAGATCACCGACCTAATCAAGAATCGACACTATACTAACTTCGCGCGCACCATCATGACCGACACGGCGGAGGCTGGGGGTATGCTGAAGGTCGCCAGAGCCTTGCACAAAACGCGCGTGGCGGTCCTCTATGGCAGTGACGACTTCGGACAGGTGATCTACGCCCTGCAGAGATCGCTGCTGAGTTCTGGTGATACCAGCATGACGCTGGTCGATGCCGAGACTTACACGCCTTCCGTCAACAAGGATTTCGCGCCGCAGCTCACGAGGATCGCAGCGGCGAAGCCCGATATCATCCTGTTGGACGGATATTACAACGATGCGGGTACCGCCGTCTCGCAGATGGCCCGCGTCGGCCTCTCGGGTATCCCGCTCGTCGCGTCCGCCGGTATCGACCAGAACGGATTCATGCAGTTGGGCGGCCAGGCAACCGAAGGTACCTATGTCTTGTCCTACTACAATCCTGACAACACCTCACCCCAGAACACGAGGTTTGTTGCGGCATTCAGGGCAAAGTATTCGAGTGACCCGAACGAGCAGGCCACGTACGGCTACGAAATCCCGTTCATCTTCAAGCAGGCTATCGAGGGGGGCGCCACCCGGGAAACGCTCGCGAAAGTCGTGAAGGCACAGACGTTCACGGGACCGAGCGGCACCACCCGCTTTGATGAAAATGGCGATGTAACGGGCAAGAGCGGTATCGTCGACATCGTAAAAGGAGGTAAGCTGGTGTTCGATCCGGAGATGACGAAGGCCGTCAACGAGTAGATCTAAGCATAAATCTAGATCAGAAGTTGACAAAAACTTGCGGTCTTGCTGGGAGTTGAAGCTCGTGGTGGCGATGAGTGGTCTTGGACAGAGTGTCAGCGTTCACAAAGATCTAGTGGGCAAGATGATGGAGCTTGAGATCTTGCCAGACCAACTTAATATCGTTGAGCTGTGGGGCGGTGTTTGCGCAACCCCGACCTCAGGCCAAGGCGATCGATGTAATTTGCGATTTGGCAGCCTCTCAGCGTGCGTCGCCGCCGAAGCCAGCGAAAGCCTTTTTTTGCGCAGCACCTCGGGAGGCTGCGAGCTAGAAATCGTGACGCCCTCGCTAACTTCGATCTCGGCGGCCCGGCGGACCAGTGTCCAGTTTATTGGATCCTCGACCGGCTCAAAAAGAAGCGCCCCGACGACAATGAGCGCAGCTTCGGCCTTGGGTGGCGCAGGGCCAGGTTGAACGGTCGCTTTCGGAGCGTGGGTGAAATCTCAATGCGCCATAACCGCACCGTGATTCTCGCGCACGCCAAACGCCTCCGCACTCTGCGTGCTGGCCCAACCCCCAACGTGAGCAGAACCGCCCGAGCGCGATCGATCTCCCGATCCGGGCTGAAGAGCTAATCTCTTGAAAGCCGCCTCTGCTGCCCGCCATGTGTCATTCCCCGAATTAGATCGCAAAATGGAATCGCGAGTGCCATGACGGAGTTCTTGCAACAGCTCACAAATGGTCTTGCGGCGGGGTCGATCTATGCTCTGATTGCGGTCGGCTATAGCTTGGTCTATGGAGTACTGGAGCTGATCAATTTTGCCCATGGCGATATATATATGTTCGCGACCTTCGTGACGGTTGCTCTGCTTCTAACGTCCGTCCCGTGGCCGGTGGCATTGATCGGCGGCCTGATAACGGCGGCGGTGCTCGGCATGCTGGTCGAGCGGTTCGCCTACCGGCCACTGCGTGATGCCAATAGGATCGCGCCGACTGTCACCGCAGTAGGTGCGGCGCTGATCCTGGAGAACGCGGCGCAGCTGATCTGGGGACCGGAGACGCGGCCGTTTCCGGTGCCATTCGCGACCGGCCTCGTCCATATCGGGGATGCCATCTTCAGCCAGTTACAGTTCATAGTGTTAGCTACCGCCACAGTCATGGCAGGCGCGCTGTATGCCGTGGTGCAGCATACCGATTGGGGCCGTAGCATGCGGGCGATCCGCGACGATACTGCAACTGCAGAACTGATCGGCATCAGGGTGAACCGGACGATCGCTCTGGTCTATGCGGTCGGCTCGGCGATGGGCCTCATCGGTGGCCTGCTGTTCGCCGCCTACTATAACACGATCTATATCGGAATGGGGTTCACGGGCACGATGAACGCTTTCGCGGCCGCTGTGCTGGGAGGGATCGGGAGCCTGAAAGGCGCCTTCGTAGGCGGGCTGCTGCTGGGTGTTACCCAGGCGCTCGCGGTCGGCTACGTCGCCTCCGGTTACCAGAACACGGTGGCGTTCCTGACGCTGATCCTGGTGCTGCTGGTTCGTCCCACCGGGCTGTATGGCGGCCTTTCGGGGAGCCGGGTATGATGGGCGAACAGCCGGGTGCGGAGCCAAGTGCTCCGCCTGCCATGATGCCAGAGCTGAGGTTTTCGCGCTGGGGGCGCGTGCACCGGCAGTTCCGCTCACCACTCATGCTGGCGGTCGCCGGGGCGATAGGAGTGGCAGCGCTGCTGTTGGCGCCCTCGATACTGACGCAGTATCATATCCACATCCTGACGCTGATCTGCATCTATGTGCCCCTGGCATTGGGGCAAAACCTGATTACCGGCAACAGCGGTCAGCTCTCGATGGGCCATGCCGCATTTTATGGTTTTGGCGCTTATGTGGTGGGTATTTTGGGCGGGCTATATGACTGGCCCACGGTCGCGATCCTATTCGTAGCGGTGGCTGGTGCAGGACTTGTCGGGCTGCTGGTCGGGCTGCCGACGATTCGCATCTCCGGCGACTATCTGTTCATTGTGACGATCGGTATGAACCTTGTGTTTCTCGATCTGGTCACGCAATGGGTCTCGCTCACTGGTGGGACTTCCGGCATCCCCGGCCTACCCACGCCGCGCTTTGGCGGGCTGGAGATCAGCAGCTATACCGATTTCTACTATTTAGCCCTGATAGTCTCGGCCCTGTGCGTGGCGATCGTCCTGGCCGTCGTGCATTCTCGCTTCGGCCGTACGATCGAGGCGGTACGCGATGACCCGATCGCGGCGGCAGCCTGCGGCGTTGGGGTGACCTCGGTGCGCGTCAGCGTGTTCGTCATTGGCGCGTCGCTCGCGGGCCTGTCGGGGGCGGTGCTCGCCTATTTCCTCGGTTTTGTGGGACCCACCGATTTCAATATCCTCCAGTCGCTGCTGATCTTCGAGATGGCGATCCTGGGCGGGCTGGGCAGTGTCGCGGGATCGGTGCTTGGCGCGGCGCTGATGATTGGCGTCCCCGAGATGCTGCGCTTCATCCAGCCATATCGCCTCGGCCTGATCGGCACGCTGATGATCCTGCTGATGGTCTATCGGCCGCAAGGGCTTCTGGGGAAGATCAACGTTATCAACTTGATCCGCAAGTAGCGCCAATGTCGGACACCATCCTTCGCGCCGAGAACATCTCTGTGGCTTTCGGTGGACTCGTTGCCCTGGGCGGCGTGTCCATCGAGATGGCGCGCGGGACGTTTACCGGCCTGATCGGTCCGAACGGCTCCGGCAAGACGACGATGATCAACGCCATCAGCGGCGTGAACCGGCGCGCGGGCGGCGCCATCACCCTGAATGGCCAGCGCATCGATCACCTGAAGCTGGTCGAGCGTGCCCGGATCGGGGTGTCGCGCACGTTCCAGAACCTGCGATTGTTCGACACATTGAGTGTGATCGAAAACGTGATGGTGGGCGCGCATCGCGTTTTTAGCCACTCAGCATTTGAGAGCTGCCTGCAGACCGGCCGCGCGCGTCGCGAGCTGCGGGAGCAGCGCGCATTTGCGGAAGACTTGCTGTCGGTGTTCGGCGGCCGTCTACTGCCGCGACTAGACCACCAAGTGGTTATGCTCTCCTACGCCAACCGGCGCCGCGTGGAAATCGCGCGAGCGCTGATGTCACGCCCGTCCGTGCTGCTGCTGGATGAGCCGAGCGCCGGTATGAATCCGCAGGAGACGGAGGACGCGGCTACGCACCTGCAAATTCTCGCGGCCAAAAGCGGCTGTTCGGTCCTGGTCGTGGAGCACAAGATGGATTTCATCTCTACACTCTGCTCGCATGTTTATGTGCTCGACCACGGCGTGTGCCTGGCCGAAGGGGCGCCCGGCACGGTTCAGCAGGACCCGAAGGTAGCGGAGGCGTTCCTTGGCGTCGAATGAGAAGCTGCTGGAACTGCGGTCCGTCTCGGTGAACTATGGGCGGTTCCGCGCGCTGCAGCACGTCTCGTACGAGGTGCTGCCCGGCCAGACGGTCTGCCTGCTGGGCGGGAACGCCTCCGGCAAGTCCACCAGCATGAAGGCCATCTTCGGCACCGTGCCGCTGGCGAGCGGGGAAGTCTATTGGCGCGGCGAACGCATTGACCGGTGGCCTACCGCGTTGCGCGTGCAGGCGGGGCTCGCGGCGGTGCCCGAGGGCCGCCGGGTCTTTGCCCGGATGACGGTGCAGGAGAATCTGCGTCTGGGCGCCTGCAACCGTCGTGACCATGCCGCCATCGCGCAGGACCTGGACGGGATCTATGATCTTTTCCCGCGCCTGGGCGAGCGGAAGACCCAACCTGCTGGGCTACTCTCCGGCGGCGAACAGCAGATGCTGGCGCTCGGTCGGGCCCTGATGAGCCGGCCTGCCCTGGTATGCATGGACGAGCCTTCGATGGGGCTGTCGCCGCTGCTGGTCAAGCACAGCTTTGCGCTGATCGCGCAATTGCACTCCCGCGGAATCGCCGTCTTCGTGGTGGAGCAGAACGCGCGCGCCGCGCTGAAGGTGGCTGACTACGGTTACGTGCTGAGTAGCGGGGCAGTTGTGCTGGACGGTCCTCCGGACGTGCTCTCCGATAGCACCATCATGCGCGAGGCCTATCTCGGCAAGGCGCGCTAGAAGGGCGATTCACCACGCCGCATCGACTATGGTACGTTGGCCATTTGGAATGCAACAGTGCGAAAGGAGGATGGCGAATGACAGGCGAGTCGAACAGAGATCTCCGTCGGCAGCTTTCCCGCGGTACCCTCGCCTCGCTGCCTTATGCTGCCGGAAAAGGCCACGCGGCCGAACGGCGATTTGCCAAGCTGCCGCCTCTCAACCTGTTCCGAACCTTCGAAGCGGCGGCCCGCCATAGCAGCTTCCGCTACGCCGCGGAGGAGCTATGTGTCACGCCGTCGGCCGTGAGCCAGCAGATCCGTCAACTCGAGGACTTCCTCAACGTGCGTCTGTTCCGCCGCCTGCCGCGTCGGGTCGATCTCACGCGCGAAGGCACGGTGCTAGCGGACGTCGTGCAGGAGACGCTGGTGATGCTGAGCCAGGGATGCAGCCGGCTGGTCGACTCTGCGACGCCCACGCTGCTGTGCCTGAACGCATCTAGCTCGCTCGCGTCCCGCTGGCTCATCCCGCAGCTGAAGCGGTTCATGGAGCAGCATCCGCACATCAAGATCACCCTGCTCGCATCGAACGATCCGATCGACTTCAAGCGGCAGGACATTGATCTTGCGATCCGCTGGGGCGACGACGACTGGCCCCTGGACATTCATAGCGAGCTACTGGCGGGCGACTTTCATTTTCCGGTGTGTAGCCCGAGTTTCTGCGCGGAAAAGAAGTTGCGAACGCCGGCCGAGTTGCGCGATGCGACGATCCTCCACGAAGTTAACGGCAGTGCCTGGGCTTCGTGGTTCGAGATGGCCGGAACCGCGCCGCTGCCGTTCCACAACGTGCTGTATTTCAGCGATGCCTCCCTCATGCTGGAAGCTGCCGCACAGGGCCAAGGCGTCTGCCTGTCGAACTATATCCTTGCAGGGATGGATTTGGGCGCGGGCCGTTTGGTGAAACCATTCGACATCGTGGCCGACCTCAAGACCGAGGGTTATTACGTTCTCACCAGCAAGGAATTTGCTAACCGGCCCGCGATCTCGACCTTCCGCGAATGGCTGTGCCGCGAGGCAGTGCAAAGCGTCGGTCTGCACCTGCGGGAATGCGCGGTGGTGGCCCGCCACTTTGCTGCACCAGGGTAGCACCGTGTTCGCATAACCGGGAAAGGAGGTTGGCTGGCCTATCTTGATTTTGGGTCGAGATGGTTCTCGAGGATGGTCACGGTACCCTAACGCCTAAGCCGCGCCCGCGCTTCATGCATGAAAGCCGATCCGCTGCGCCGTCACACGTCGTACATTGCCGGATTTAGTTAGCTCGCAACAAACAATGCCAAACTGCCGCTTAAGGAAACGTGATGCCTAGGATTGGATTTGTCGGTGCTGGCACGCTGACGGAGGCGGTTGTCACCGGCCTTCAGCAAACACATGCGGGTCGTTGCCGCATTCACCTATCGCCGCGCTCGGAAGCCATATCCCATCAACTGGCCGTTAAATATGCGAATGTCGAGCGGCTCGAAAGCAATGCGGCCGTGGTGGACTCTAGCGACGTCGTGATGCTCGCCATGCGACCGCAGCAGCTAAGCAGTGCGGTTGAGAGACTTCCGTTCCGGTCAGAACAGATTGTCGTCAGCTTTGTCGCGGGGGCGTCTCTGGCGCTGGTCGCCCCCCTGATTGCGCCGGCGAGCACGCTGGTACGGGTCAATCCATTGCCGCCGGTCCGCTTTCGCAAGGGTCCGATCCTGATTTATCCGGGAAATCCGGTGGTGGAAGACTTGTTCGGTGGTCTTGGCGATCTCATCGTCGGCTCTAAGGAAAGCGATCTGATCGCGATCGGCAACGCCAGCGCTCTAATGTCGACCCATTACGAGATGCAAAATGTGATCGTCACATGGCTGATGTCGCGGAACATGTCGCCTTCGAACGCGTCACTCTATGTGCGCTCCTTGTTCGCTGGCCTCGCCGAAATCGGCCTCGATGCGCACCGTAGCGGCACAACGCTCGATCCTGCGCACCATGAGACCAAGGGAGGTCTCAATGAGCGTGGACGCGCCTACATGCACGAGGTGGGCTGGTTCGATGAGATTGAGAGAGCACTTGGTGCGATCGAGAGGCACTCGGTCGTGAAGCTCGTCCCCGCGCCTTTAGATCGTTGGCGACCTTGAACCAGAATTTGGCACTCTCGGTTTGTTCGGTCCACAGGTCGAGTACTTCCTTCCTGCTGTCTGGATGACGCCGCGGACTGATCGCAGGTGCGCCAACGCCCAAGTCCATTCGGATTTTCGCGGCGGCATGCTTACGCAGAATCATGCAGGGATGCTCGGCCTGCAAGCCGTCAGCATTAGTTAGCCGCCTTGATGCAGCCGAAGCTCGCCAAAGCCTCCTTATCCATGCCTTAGAAGTGCTCGTTTGCAGCCGGCTCTTCGGCGCGACATTGTGCTGTCTTCGGAACCAGGCGGATGCGGATTGTGATGCAAGCGAGCACAATTTCGATCAATCCGCCGCCCCACACGGCCTCGATTGAAGCTATGAATGCCCAACTCCCTGAAATGGCTGGTGCGTCGGATTTCCGTGCCGCAATGCGCCAGCTGGCCTCGGGCGTGACGATCGTCACGTCGGGAAGCGGGCCACGCCGGCGCGGCATCACGGCGACCGCCGTCTGTTCCCTGTCGGCCACGCCGCCCGCGCTTATCGTCTGTATGAACAAGAACAGCGATTGCCATCAAACTGTTCTCAGCTGTGGCTGGTTTGGCGTCAACGTTCTCGCAGCCGAGCACGAGCCGCTCGCCCAGCGTTTTGCCGGGCGCGGCCAGGTGCGCGGCGCAGCGCGATTCCTTGAAGGGGAATGGACGGAGCTGTCTAGCGGGGCACCGGTGCTGCGCGGCGCTGTCGCCACGTTCGATTGCGTGCTCCACGAGTCGCTCGACGGCGGCACGCATTCCATCCTGGTGGGCCAGGTCATAGCGGCGAGGGCTGATTCGGACAGGCCTGCGCTGCTCTACCGCTCCGGCGCGTTCCTTGCGTTCGATCCACCTCCAGCCGTCTGAATTCAGAGCATGCCCCAGACCCCGCGCATTCAGAACGTACTCTATGTTACCGGCAACATGCGGCGCGCGCGCAGTTTTTACGAGGACCTGATCGGACCTCGGCTGAAATTCGCGGACGGCGATCGGTGGACGCAGTACGAACTCGCCGGCCAGAACTTTGCGCTCAGCTCCTTTGGCGAGGCCGCTCCCCTGGCTGGAGGCGGAGCCGTTGTGTTCGAGGTCGATACGCTCGACTGCCAGGAGTCGCGGCTCACCGAGCTGGGCGGCCGGGTGCTGCATCTACGCGACATGGGCGAGCATGGCAGCGTGCTGGTCGCAGCCGACCTCGACGGCAACATCTTCCAGCTCTGGACGCGGCGAGCCGGCTGAGACATTCGTGCGCCAAATACATAGGGGCTCTCGCCGCCCGCAAGGCCGATGAGCGTGCCGCGCGATCCATGCGCGAGGTGCAGGGCGACCTGCAGCTGTTCGCGCTATGCGGACGGGCGATGATCGAGGCGCGCCTGTCCGGCGCGGATCTCGGCCAGGCTGTCGAGGCCAAGGTGAGCTGGTCCCGCTTCGAGGCCGCGGTCGTCCACGCCGAAGCCTTTGCGGCGCCGGGGCTGGTCGATCCAACGGCCGCGCTCGTCGGGCGCCACCAGAGCGTAAGGAAGTTTGGCCCCTGGCTTCTTCAGGCGTTCGCCTTCGAAGGGTCGGGTGCTGTGAAAGACCTCATGGCGGCGCTCGACGTGATCCGTACCACCTATGCCGATGGCAAGCGAAAGCTTCCGCCGTCGCCACCGGTGCGGTTCGTGCCCCGGCGTTGGCGACCGTTCGTGCTTACTGACGCTGGGGTTGACCGTGCCGGCTACGAGCTTTGCGCGTTTTCCGAGCTGCGCGAGCGCTTGCGGGCCGGCGACATCTGGGTGGCAGGCTCCAAGCGTTACCGCGCCTTCGACGACGACCTCCTGCCTCGGCCCACGTTTGAAGCCCTGAAAGCGGCCGGGCCGCTGCCACTCGCCATTTCGCCCCGGTTCGAGGATCACCTCGCCGAGCGCCGCGTTCGCCTGGAAGAGGCCGCAGCCTCGGTAGCGGCTCGGGCCCGAGCCGGCGACCTGCCCGACGTGCGCTTGGACGAGACCGGGCTGACCCTCAAGCCGCTCCGCGCCGCGACACCGCCCGCCGTCAAGACCGTCCGGCAAGCCCTGTACGACCGTCTCCCCCGCGCCCGCATCACCGACGTGCTTCTCGACGTCCAAGCCTGGACCGGGTTCGCGGACTGCTTCACGCACCGGAGAACCGGGCGCACGTGCGAGGATCGCTCGACGCTCCTCACCTGTGTGAGGCCGACGGCACAAACCCCGGCCTGACCCGAATGTCGGAGACGTGCCGCGGAGCGAGCCTTCGCCAGCTCGCTCTCGTCCACGACCTGGCATGTCAGCGAGGCCGCCTATTCCGAGGCCCTGGCCCGGCTGATCGACGCGCACCGCGCCCTCCCGCTCGCCCAGGTCTAGGGCGATGGCACGCGCGCCAGCTCCGACGGACAGCATTTCTTCGCCGGTGGCGCGGGCGAAGCGGTCGCCGACGTCAATGCGCGCCATGGCAACGAGCCGGGCGTGAGCTTCTACACCCACGTCTCCGACCAGTACGGCCCTTTCCACACCAAGGTGATCGCCGCCACAGCGGGCGAAGCCCCGCATGTGCTGGACGGCCTCCTCTATCATCAGTCCGAGCTCGTCATCGAAGAACCGGCCGTCGACACCGGCGGAGCCTCCGACCACGTGTTCGGGCTCATGCCCTTCTTCGGCTACGGCTTCGCGCCACGCCTGCGCGACCTGAAGTATCGTCGCCTTCACCTTCCGCCTGGGCTGGTCATTGATTCACTGCTCGCGCCCATGATCGACGCGGGCAACCCGATTGACGTCGAGCATATCGGTCAGCATTGGGACGAGCTGCGGCGCATGGCCACCTCCATCCGCTCGGGCACGGTCACCGCCTCGGCGATCCTGAAGCGCTTGTCCGCCTATCCGCGGCAGAACGGCCTCGCGGTCGCCTTGCGCGAGGTCGGCCGGCTCGAACGCTCGGTCTTCATGCTGAACTGGCTTCGCGACCTGGACCTGCGCCGACGCACCCAGGCGGGGTTGAACAAAGGTGAGGCCCGCAACGCGCTCGCCCGCGCCATCTTCTTCTGTCAACTCGGCGAACTCCGGGACCGCACCTTCGAGAACCAGGTCTATCGAGCGTCAGGCCTCAACCTGCTCGTGGCCGCCGTGATCCTCTGGAACACCCGCTATCTGGGTCTGGTCGCCGCCGACCTCGGCGTCGGCCCCGACATCATGCGCCACGTCGCTCCGCTCGGTTGGGAGCACCTTTCGCTCACCGGCGACTACGCGTGGGACAGCCCCGGCGACCCCGCTCCAGGCGAGATCAGGCCGCTCCGAACCAAGCCGTCCCTCCTCGCCGCCTGACAAACAAGCCGTTCACGCCTCGTTCGCCTCTAGCGTACACTCAGATCACTTTCTTGCAGCGACCCCGTCAGTGCCGCTTGCGCCGGCGAAGCCGATCCCCCTACCTCGTTGGCTGAACGCGGCAGCCCAGGTTAAGGACCTCGGCTCGAAGCCGAAGCGACGTCGACCGTTCGCTCCCTTCAGGACCCGTCCTTGCGGCCCTGCTTGTAGTCGAGCTGCATTTTTTCGGTGAGGTTGCGGTCGAGGTACTGCATAAAGCGGCCTTTGAATTGCGCCGCGTGCAGGTGGGCGACATGTTCGGCCGCGTCCGCATCCTTGGCATCGATGGCGGCCACCATCTCGGTGTGATGCGCCGCCACACGCTCGACGCTGATGTCCGGATCGAGGGTCTGATATTCCCAATGGAAGTGCAGCATTCGCCGACCCTCATCGAGCAGCCTGCGATAAAGATCCACGAAGTACTGGTTCCGCCCTGCGGCGGCGATTGTCATATGGAACTCGTAGTTGGCCTCGATCATGGCCAGACTGTCGTTGGCCGCGATGCTTTCGGCGACCGCCACTTCGTAGCCCTTCTGGGTCTTGATGATGCGGGCGAGCTCGGCCCGCGTGCGGTGCAAGGCGGCCAGGCGCGTCACCACGCGCTGCAGAAGGTCGAGCGCGTCCAAGAACTCCGGGATGCGCTGGAAATCCATCGGCGCCACGATGGTGCTCCGGTTTGGCAGGATCACCACCAGCCCTTCGCTCGACAGACGCACCAGCGCCTCGCGGATCGGCGAGCGCGACATCTCGAAACGCTCGCTCAGGCTTACCTCGTCCAGCGTCGAACCCGGCGCGAGCTGGACGCGGAGGATTTCGTTCCTGAGCCTGGCGTAGACCCTCGCGCTACCGGTCTTCTTCCCCCCCTGGTTCTCGCCCCCTTCAGCTTTGTCGAGCATCGCACCCTCCGGACTTCCCGGTTCGACCGACGTCGTCCGGTTCGCGCCTTATTTCCATGCGACTCACGAACGCGGCTCGGTGACGACTCGCATGATCATCGCATCAAAATGGTCTTCGCACGGGCGGCGCACTCCCGCTACCGCCGACAAGGAAATCGAAATCGAGACCTTGGTCGGCCTGCAGGACGTGTTCGACGAAGAGGCGCTCGTAGCCACGCCCGTGCGGCGCAACCGGTTCCGGCAGATCCCCACGCCGGCGTTCAAGTTCAGCGTCCGGCACAGCCAGTTGCAGCGAGCCTGCCTCGACATCCAGGTCGATCGGATCGCCGTCGCGGACCAGCGCCAGCGGGCCGCCGATCGACGATTCCGGCGCGACATGAAGGACAACCGTCCCGTACGCCGTGCCGCTCATGCGCCCGTCGGAGATGCGCACCATATCCGTGACGCCCCGGGCCAGCAGCTTGGCCGGAATGCGGATGTTGCCGAGCTCTGGCATGCCGGGGTACCCGCGCGGCCCGATGTTGCGGAGCACCAGGACTGAGTTCTCGTCGATTAGCAGGTCGGGGTCGTCGATGCGGGCATCGAGGTCCTCGATGCTGTCGAAGACCACGGCCGGCCCGGTGTGCTGAAGGAGGTGCGGGCTCGCGGCCGATGGTTTAATGATCGCGCCACGCGGCGCAAGATTGCCCTGGAGAATTCGCAGAGCGTTCTGCGATTTCACCGGCGCCTCAAGGGACGCGATAACGGCCGGGTCCGACGATCCGGCCCCGGCGATGTTTGTGCCAACCGATTGCCCGCTGACGGTCAGTGCGTCGAGATGCAGCCGGTCGGACATCGCAGCCATGAGGGCGGGGAGACCGCCCGCCGCGTAAAACTCCTCGACGAGAAATGTCCCGTTCGGGACAACGTTGGCGAGAAGCGGAATACCACGGCAGTTGGCCTCGAAATCTGCCAGCGTCAGGTCGATCCCGAGACGCCCCGCCAGTGCGATGAGGTGGACGACTGCGTTCGTGCTACCGCCGAGCGCCGCGTTGAGCCGGATGGCGTTCTCCAAGGCGCGGCGATCGACGATCTTGGACAGGCTGAGGTCCTCGCGGACCATCTCGACAATCCGCCGTCCGGCGAGTTGCGACGAGCCGAGGCGTCGTCCGTCCACTGCCGGAATGGCAGCGGTCCCGGGAAGGCTGAGACCCAGGGCTTCCGCAAGGCAGCCCATGGTCGTCGCCGTGCCCATAGTGTTGCAATGGCCGTTGCTGCGCGACATGCCGTATTCGGCATCCAGGAATGCGTCTTTCGACATCCGCCCGGCGCGGTATTCGCCATGCATCTTGAAGATGTCGGTCCCCGAGCCAACAGTCCGATTGCCGACGCGACCGCTGATCATCGCGCCGCCATGCACTAGGATCGTGGGCACATCCACGCTGGCGGCCCCCATCATGTAGGCGGGCGCGGTGTTGTCGCATCCCGTAAGCAGAACCAAGCCGTCGATCGGATTGGCACGTACCGTTGCCTCGAGCTCCATGCTCATCAGGTTGCGGAAAAGCATCCCACTTGGCCGCATAATCGAGTCGCCGATCGACATTGTCGAGAAGATGAGCGGGAAACCACCCCCTTCGAGCACGCCCTTCGTGACCCATTCGGCGAGCCCCGTGAGGTGGGCGTTGCAGGGCACGAGGTCGGAAGCGGAATTGGCGATGCCGATCACCGGCCGGCCAACGAACATGTCGGGAAGCGCGCCGCGGGCCTTCAGGTGGGTGCGATGCTCGAAACCGGCGTTGTCGATCCGCTTGAACCAGGCCTCGCTTCGAAGAGGGTGCGCGTTTTCAGCCACTGGAACCCCTTTATTGCCTCTGGTGTCTGAGGCACGCTGCCCACGGTTGCGGCAGACCCATCCAACGGACATGCAAGATAGCCAAGGCGTCTTGACTTGTCGACAAGATGACGACAAGCTTCTCGCGACTTGGGAGGGGCCGCGTGCATAAGCAGGCCCATAACAGAGAAAATACCTGGCGTCCGAGGATCTGATGGACGGGTCAAGAAAACGGAGGAAACCGATGTCACATTCCACGAATGCTCGCTTTTTGAGCTCTGCGGCGGCAGCGTTGATGATCATGCTGGGCTCCCGGGCGTGGGCGGCTGATCCGGTGCAGATCGGGGTGCAACTGCCCCTGAGCGGCCTTATGGGCAGCATTGGCCAGCAGGCGCTCGAGGGCGCCCAGATTGCCGTCGATGACGTCAACAAGGCGGGCGGTGTCCTCGGCGCCCCAATGAAGCTTATCGTCGAAGATACCGAGTCCTCGCCTCAATCGGCGATGGACGGCATCCACAAGCTCGTCGATGTTGACAAGGTCCCGGTCGTCCTCGGCGAAATCTCGAGCGGGCGCACGATCCCGACGGCGACCTATTCGACGAGCCATGGGGTCATCCACATCGGGCTGGGCTCGACTTCGCCCGACATCCGCAAGATCGGCAAGAACTTCTTCAACATGGTTGCGACCGACGATGTCATGGGCAAGGCGATGGTCAAGGTCGCCGAAGAAGACACCGGAAAGAACACCTTCGGTATCATCGTGATGAACGACGCCTACGGCGTCGGCATCGCCGACCAGATGGCGAAGGCGATTTCCGCCAACGGAGGAAAAGTGCTCTCGCGGGTCCTTTACGAGGTCAACAAGAGCGATTACCGCGCCGAGGTCCAGCGCCTGTTCGCGCCGCAGCCGGCGGACGTGTTGTCGGTGTCGTGGGGTGCGGTCGCGCGCGTGATCCAGCAGCAGGCCTGGGAACTCGGCTACGCCAAGAAGGCCAATGCGTCCTGGTACTCGGCCTATTTCTCCGATTCCGTGAGCGACTGCATCCCGGAGACCTGCGAGGGTCGCAAGGGTCTCGACATCGTTCCGGGTTCGAAGCAGCTGTTCGACGAGCTTCAGAGCAAGATCAAGGCCCATGCCGGTGCCGTCAAGGACGTCACCTGGTACGCCGCGGTGACCTACGACGCGGTCCGCATCACAGCCGACGCCATGAACCAGGCGAAGTCCAAGGACCCGGCGGAGCTCGACAAGATCCTGCCGCGCGTGTTCGCGAGCTACAAGGGCGTCTCCGATCCCGACCTCTCGGTCGACGCCGACGGCGTTCAGAAGGACCAGACCTACGGAACCTTCATCTACCACAATGGCAAGATCGAGCCCTACAAGGTCGCCGGCCAATGATCGCCGGATGCCGCTGAAGGCGGTGGCTTCCGGACTCTTTCGAACCTTTCGCCCTCAACGTCCCGAAATCCTCGCAGTCGAGCCGGCACGATGATCGCGCAGGTGATCGCCGATACCATTGTCAGAGCCGCGGAACTCGGTCTTCTCGCCCTCGGGGTGACGATGATCTTCGCGGTCCTGCGCTTCGCGAACTTCGCCCAGGGCGAGCTTTCGATCATCGGCGGTTATTCGGCGCTGGCGCTCGTCACCGCCGGGCTTCCACTGGTGCTCGCCGGTTTCCTCGCCCTCTGCATCTCCGGGGCGGTCGCGGTGCTCTGTGACCGCCTGTTGCTCCGCAAGATCCGGAAGGCGCCGGGCCTCGTCTTGCTGATCGCCTCGATCGGCCTGTCGCTTTTCCTGCGCCACATCGTAGCCGCGATCTGGGGCGTGAGCGGCTTGGCCTTTCCGGCGCCGCAAGTCGGCACGCACGCCATCTTCGGCGCCTTCGTCACCACGCTGCAGATCTGGATCGTGGCGATCGCCGTCGTCGCGATGTTCCTCTTCCACGGCTTTCTGTACCGGACCCGGTTCGGCAAGGCGCTCAGGGCGCTATCCGACAACCGCGAGCTCGCAGAGGCGCGCGGCATCAACGTCGAGCGCATGATCCCGGTGCTCTGGTTCACGGTCGGCGCCTATGCCGGACTCGGCGGCATCCTGATCGGACTCGAGACGATCCTTACGCCGGAGATGGGCTACAACACCATGCTCCCGGTGTTCGGCGCGGCGATCCTCGGCGGGATCGGCAGCGTCTACGGCGCGATTCTCGGTGCCGTCATCATCGCCTTCGCCGAAAACGTGCTCGTCACCTTCGACTGGTCGTGGCCAGTCAGCCTGTTCCGGCTGATCCCCATCGATGGGCCGCTCTACGTGCCGACAGGATACAAGGTGGCAGTCTCGTTCGTGATCCTGGTCTTCGTCCTCATTTTTATGCCGAGGGGCATCATGAAGGGGGGCACGGGAGACTGACATGAGCGCCAGCATCGTCGTCTACTTCGCCACCATCATCGGCATCTACGCGCTTCTGTCGCTGTCGCTGAACTTCCAGTACGGCTTCGCCGGCCTCATCAACTTCGGCCATGTCGGGTTCTTCGCGGTCGGCGCCTACGCTTCGGCCATCCTGTCGACGGCCGGTTACCCGATCGTCCTCGGCTTCGCCGCCGCTTTCGTCCTCGCCGGCGTCGTCGGTCTCTTGATCGGACTGCCGACACAGAAGCTCTCGGTGCATTACTGGGCGATCATCACCATCGCGATCGCCGAGGTGATCCGGATCATCGCCCTCAACGAACAGTGGCTGACCCGCGGCAGCTTCGGTATTGGCAGCATTCCCCAGCCGCTCACCGCCGAAATCCCACAACGCCTCTACCCGATCTTCTATCTTTGCCTGGTCTGGACCTTCGTGCTCGCCGCTTATCTGGCGTTCTCGCTGTTGGTTCGCTCGCCCTTCGGCCGCATCCTGAGATTGATGCGCGAGGAGGAGGATCTGACGCTGTCGTTTGGCAAGGGGGTCTTCGGCTACCGCGTAAAGGTGATGGCGATCGGCGCGGCCGTCGCCGGCCTCTCGGGTGCGCTCTATGCTCACTACGTCACCTACATCTCCCCGCTCGACTTCCTGCCGCTCATCACGTTCGTAGTCTGGGTGATGGTGATCGTCGGCGGCCGCGCCAACCAGGCTGGCGTCCTCGTTGGCACTGCGGTAATCGTCCTCTTCTTCAACAGCACGCGCTACCTCAAGGACTACGTCCCCCTCGGCGCGGAAACGATCGCGAGCCTACGCATGGTGATGATCGGCGCGCTCATCATGCTGACCATCGTCTACCGCCCGAACGGGCTGATCCCCGAACGCAAGGGCAAAGTCGAATGACGCCTGCTGCCCAGTCGATCCTGTCCGTCGAAGAAATCGCGATTGCATTCGGCGGTCTCAAGGCGCTCGACAACGTCAGCTTCGAGGTGCCTCGCCTGTCGATCACCGGCCTGATCGGGCCAAACGGGTCGGGGAAATCCACGCTTTTCAACTGCATCTCCGGCTTCCTCGTCCCGACGGTCGGCCGAATCCGCCTCGATCAGGCAGACATCCTCGGCTTGGCGCCCCACAGGATCGCGCAGCGCGGGATGGCGCGCACGTTCCAGACGACACGGGTGCCGGGCCGCATGACCGCGCTCGAGACGCTGATGGTCGCAGCGCCGGGCCAGGAGAACGAGACCGCGCTCGCGGCGCTTTTGAAGCGCGATGCGATCCGCCGGCAGGATCGGCGGAACCTCGTTCGCGCCCGCGACCTCCTCGATCTCGTCGGCATCGCCCACGTCGAGAACGAGTTCGCCGCCGAACTTTCCGGGGGCCAGCGCCGCCTCCTGTCGATCGCCTGCGTGCTGTTCCGCGACCCCGACGTGATTCTGCTGGACGAGCCCGCCGCCGGAATCAATCCGGGCCTGGTGCGCGACCTGACGAAGCTGATCCTGCGGCTTCGCGACAGCCTCGCCAAGACCTTCCTCGTCGTCGAGCACGACATGCATTTCATTAGCAATCTGTGCGACAAGGTCGTCGTGCTCGATGCCGGCCGGAAGATCGCCGAGGGCAGCCCGAAGATGATCCGCGAGGATCCGCGGGTCCTCGAGGTCTATCTCGGGAGCAAGCGGACATGAACGTCTTCTCAGCCCGCGCCATCGAGGCGGGCTATGGCGCGGCGCAGATCCTTTACGGCGTCGACATCAGCGTCGAAAGTCGGGAGATCGTCACCGTTATCGGGCCGAACGGCTGCGGCAAGTCGACGTTCCTAAAGACCGTAATGGGCCTCGTGCCGTGGTCGCGGGGTAGCGCGCTCTTCGGTGAAGCAGAGCTCCTCGGCTGCCGCACCGACGCCATTGTCCGGCGCGGCATCGGCTACGTGCCGCAGCTCAGCAACGTGTTTCCGAACCTGACGGTGCGCGAGAACCTGGAGATCGGAGGCTTCACTCTTTCGCGTGCCGCGCTGGGCACCCGGATCGCCGAAATCACCGACCTCGTGCCGTTCCTGTCGGGCCGCCTTTTGCAGACGGCCGGGACAATGAGCGGAGGGGAACGGCAACTCCTGGCGCTGGCCTCAGCCCTGATGACGCGGCCCGCGCTCATCCTCCTCGACGAGCCTTCGGCGGGCCTATCGCCACAGGCGACGACGACCATGTTCGACACGGTCCGTTCGCTCCGCGATACGCTGGAGCTGACGATCCTGCTCGTCGAGCAGAACGTGTTCCAGGCCTTCGAGATCTCCGACCGCGCTTATGTCCTTGCGATGGGACGTAACGAGATCTCCGGGTTGCCTGCCGACCTCATCCGCAACGAGCGTGTTCGCGTCGCCTATCTCGGCGGCGAGCCCGCCGATTAGGCAACCGAATCCTGACCGGAAGGTGGACCTGAACTCATGCCAACCGCTTCCTTCGCCTGCATTGAGGGCCATACGGCCGGAATGCCGGTGCGCCTCATCGTCGACGGCCAGCCCGACCTCGTCGGCGCCACCCAGAGCGAGCGGCGGATGGAGTTCATCCGTCATCACGACTGGATCCGTACCGCGCTGATGTGCGAGCCGCGCGGCCACGAGATGATGTCGGGCGCCATGCTGGTTGCGTCCACGCGCGACGATTGCGACAGCGGCATCCTCTATCTCGAAACGTCGGGCTGCATCCCCATGTGCGGTCACGCGACGATCGGCGTCGTGACGTTCGTGATTGAGCGAGGCCTAATCGCGCCGAAACGGCCGGGTGAACTGTGGCTCGACACTCCGGCGGGCGTTGTGAAGGCAGGCTATACGCGAATCGGCGACAAGGTAACTAACGTACGATTCAACAATGTGCCGGCATTCCTCTATGCGAGAGATGTCGAGCTCGAGCATCCGGATCTCGGCCCCCTCCGGTTCGACATCGCCTACGGGGGTAACTTCTATCCGATCGTCGAGGCCCAGGAAAACTACAAGGACTGCGCCGACTACACCCCAGAAGCCCTGCGCGAGATGGCCCGGACCCTTGTGTCGCTCTTGCCGAGCGTGTGCGACGTGGTGCACCCTGATGATTCGAACATCCGCGGCGTCCATCATACCATGTGGTGCGGCGCCCCGCAGACCGAGGGCGGCGACGCCCGCTCGGTTGTGATCGCAACGCCCAAGATAATCGACCGATCGCCGTGCGGGACAGGCACCTCCGCCCGCGTGGCGCAACGCGCTGCCCGCGGGCTCCTAGAGACGGGAGGCGCGTTTGTCCACGAGAGCTTCATCGGGACCACCTTCACCGGACGGGTCGAGGCGCACACACAACTGACCGATGGCACGCCCGCCGTGGTGCCCAGCATCGAAGGGTCGGCCTATGTTACCGGGTTGTCGACGCATTTCGTCGATGATGCGCAGCCGTTCCGGGCAGGGTTCCTGACCTGACCGCGACTGCTCGCCTGGACCGCCGCGTACACAGACCGGCGCGGCGCGGCGAGCCGGCCACAGGTACGTGCGGGTGCCTGCCCTTCGGACGCCCATGCGTCCCACATCGTGTTCATCGCATTAGGACCGCGCGTGTCGTCGAGCCAGATCAAGGACCGGAGCAAGCATCAGAACCGCTCTCGATCGTTTGGTCGTGCGACGCGATCTCCCTCATGCACGCCGATGCATGCCGGCGCTCGATGGGAAGAACGACGTATCTCCGGCGCGGTTCAGATTGCGGTCTGCCAGGTGTCGGACAGCGTGAAGCCGGCCGGAAAGGGGTCCGACGGATCGAGGCCGTGCTGCGAGATGTGCGTGATCCAGGCTCGTCCCGAGACCGCCGGAATGACGGCGTCGTAATCGCCGACCCTGGTCTTGCCGACGATGCGGCCAAGGAACTTGGACCCGATCACCGACTCGTGGACGAAGGGTTCGCCCTCCGTGATCACTCCCTTGGCATGAAGGATTGAAAGGCGCGCCGAGGTGCCGGTGCCGCAGGGCGACCGGTCGAGGCGTCCTGGGCGGACTACCGTCGCATTCTGGGAGTGGAGCTCGTCTCCGTTTCGGGTGAGCGGTCCGCAGATCGTCATGTTGGTGATGCCTTTGATGCTGGGGTTCTCCGGATGCGCGGCGGGGAACTTGGCCGCGGCTGCGGCTTTGATGCGCTCGCCGAGTTCGCATAGCTTGCGTCCCTCGGCGGGCACCAGCGCAACATCGAGCGCGGCAGCATCCACCATGACGAAGGTCATGCCACCATAGGCGACATCGACTACGAGCTCGCCAAGGCCCGGGACATGGAGTGGCGCGTCGAGGTGATAGGCGAAGGCGGGCTGGTTGATAAATTCGACTCGCTCGACCTTGCCGTCGCGGCAGTCGCATTTCACTTTGATCAGTCCGGCGCCCGCCTCGAGCGTCAGTTCCGTGACGGGTTCGACCATCGGCAGGATGCCGGTTTCAAGAAGGACGGTCGACACGCAGATCGTGTTCGAACCCGACATCGCCGGGTATTCCGTCGACTCCATGATGACATAGCCCATTGCGGCGTCGGGGTGGCATGCGGGCACCAGTACGTTGGTGTTGTTGTTCGGCATCCCGCGGGGCTCGAAGAGCACCAGCTTGCGGAAATCGTCGATCTCCCGCTCCATGTATTGCATCTTTTCGAAGACGCTGTTGCCGCGGACCGGCGGCACGCCCCCCGTGACGACATTGCCGATTTCGCCTTCGCAGTGACAGCCGACGACCGTAAAGGTTTTGCTCCAGCGCATACCGTGTCCTCTCTCGCGTGTTCGGGTGCTTCGGCTCCGGTCGCAGTGTTCAGCTGCCGATGCGGATAAGAATTCGCGTCTCGGCCATGTTCACGACGCGCGTGAGGGCAAAGCCGATCACGAAGTAGATCAGCGCGACGACCGTGAGGATTTCGACCGGCCGGGCGGTGACGTTTGAAATGTTCTGGCCCACGTACATCAGCTCGACCATGCCGACGGCCGATACGAGCGCGCTTTCCTTGAACAGGCTCACCGTGCAGGAGAGAAGATTCGGTATCGCGCGGACGAACGCCTGCGGCGCCACGACGAAGACAGCAGCCGTAAGATGCGACAAGCCCAATGCACGGCAGGCATCGTGCTGATCGCGCCCGATCGCCGCCAGCGCCGACCTGAACGCTTCGCTCGACACCGCAGCCATGTAGAGCGTGAGCGCGATGACGGATGAGCCGAAGGCGCCGATCTCGAGGCCGAGCAGAAGTGGCAAGCAGAAGAACACCCAAAACAGCGTGATCAGCACAGGCAGACCGCGAATGATCTCGACATAAAGGGCGCTAACTGCGCGCAATGTCGCGAAGCGCGACTGCCGTGCCAGGCTGAGGGGGAATCCGCACGCGATGCCGAGCACGGCGCAGACGGCGCTGAGCTCGATACTGACCAAGAGACCCCGCAGAAGCGCATCGCGGAATTGCCAGACGATGGAGAAGTCGAAATTGTCCATCCCAATTCAGCCTAGCTGCAGGTACGCCTTCCGGTGCTCGACATAGGCCGCGAGGCGGCCGAAGGGCACCGAAACGCCGAGGTAGAACAGGGCGAGGAAGGTGAAGGTCTCGATCGGGCGGTAGGTCTGCGTCGAGAGGAGCTTGCCCTGGTACATGAGGTCTTGGACGCCGACGAGCGCCACGAGCGAGCTCTGCTGAAAGATGCCGATCGCATTGGTGATCAAAACGGGCATCGCATTGCGCAGCGCCTGCGGCAGGACGACGTAGATCGTACGTGTCCAAGGTGACAGGCCGAGAGCGATGGCCGCGTCCGCCTGCGCGCTCGGGAGCGCCTGCATCGAGGCGCGGAAGGCCTCGGCATTGAAGGCGGACAGGTTCATGCCGAGCACGACGATTCCCATCAACACCGGCGTCCAGAACACGTTGAACAACATCGGAACGCAGAAGAAAAACCAGACGATTTGGACCAGCGCCGGCGTGCAGCGAAAGAAGTCGATGTAGCCCCGCGCAGGAATGCGGATCGCGCCAAGGGTGCCAGTCGCAGCCAGGGCGAGAACGAAGCCGGCGGTCAGCCCGATGATATTGGCCCACGAGGTGAGTTCCAATGTGACCTTCAGCCCCTTGAGGAGCGCCGGCCAAGCCTGGAGGACGAAAAAGAAGTCGATGTTCTGCATTAGCCGCCGCTCGCATCCGGGCTAGCGTGCAGGATCTCGCGGATAAACTGGCGGGCCCGCGCCGTTTCGGGCTGGGTGAAGAACTTCTGCGGGGGCGCATCCTCGGTGATGCGCCCGTCAGCACAGAAGACGACGCGCGTCGCGATCCGCTTGGCGAACCACATGTCGTGAGTGACGATGAGCATCGGCATGCCGCTGTCGGCGAGTTCGATGATCATCGCGCTGACCTCGGCCACGAGTTCCGGGTCTAGCGCCGACGTGACCTCGTCGAACAGCATGAGCTTCGGGTCGAGCATCAGCGCGCGCGCGATGGCGACGCGCTGCTTCTGGCCGCCGGAGAGCTGAGACGGATAAGCTCCCGCCTTCGCCTCGAGGCCGAAGCGGTGCAGGAGTTCGCGCGCCCGCGCTTCCGCATCCGACCGCTTGGCCTTGCGCGACCGCACCGGCGCGAGCGTCAGGTTCCCGAGCACGCTAAGGTGCGGAAATAACGTGTAGCTCTGGAACACCATTCCGATCTGCTTCTGGACGGCCCGATCGATGATGGTGCGCTTGCCGCCGGACACAAAGGTTTTGCCGTCGAGGGCGATCGTCCCGGCGTCGATGTCTTCGAGGCCCATAACGCATCGCAGCAACGTGCTTTTGCCGCCCCCGCTCGGACCTATCACGGCAAGTCGGTCACTGCGGGTCATGGCCAGGTCGAGCCCGGTGAGGACCTTGATGTTGCCCCGTGCATAGGTCTTTTCCAGGTTTCTGACTGCGACGAAGTCTTGGGCTGTCACACTTGGACCTCATCCAGAAAGGCGGCCCGGATGCCGGGTCTGCCCCTTGGACCGGAATGGTGTCGAGCGGGCCTATTTACTGCCGGCGAGCTTGTCGATGTAACCTTGCCCGATCGCCTGAATTTCTCCGATCGCCTCCTTTTCCTCTATGAAGAAGTTGAGCACCTGGACGTCGGCATAGGACGCGGTGCGACGAAGGCCGAAGGCCATTCCCTGCTTGGACAGCGCGGGCGAGGGCACGAGGGTTGTCCAGCGCTTCGGGTCGGTGGCGACGAACAAAGCGTTCGTGTCGCCGTCGTCAACCAGGACATCGGCCCGGTGGGACGAGAGCGCGAGGCGGGTGGCGTCCACGTCAGGCAGGCGCACGAGGGCCGCTTTCTTGATAAGGGCAGAGAGGGTCTGGTCCTGTGCCGTCCCCGACATCACGGCGATCGAGAATCCGTCCCGATCGAGATCCTCGATCAACTTTGGCTCCGGCTGCAGCTTGGGGTTGGCTTTGTCGTAGACGATCGTGATCTGGTAATGCCAGGCCGGCTGGCTGAAGGTGATGGCCATGGCCCGCTTCGGGTTCTGGTTGAGCGCCATCGAAAGGTCCCACCGGCCGGCCTGCAGCCCAGCGACGATATTGTCCCAGGTCGTGTCCACCACTTCGGCTTTCACGCCGAGCGCCTGTTCGGCGAACTGACGGCAGAGGTCGACGAACGTTCCGCTGTACTCGCCGGTCTTCGGATCGCGGATGACGTGCGGGGGAGCGGCGGCGGCGCCGCAGCGTAGAACGCCACGCTTCTGGATCTCCTGCCAATAGCTGTCGGCGTTCTGAGCCTTGGCGGCAGCAATGCCGGCGCAGACGACGAGAGCACCCAACGCGCCCACTTTCAGCTTTCCGATCCAGGACATCGCCCATCTCCCGACAGAATGACGATCATTTGTCGACAAAGGGTTTGCTAATGTCAAGCGCGCCTTCCGCAGTCGAGGCCACCCGGGGTGACAGAGTTTGGCTGCGTTCGTTCTTGGTCCGGCACTCAACGCAACACAGACAGCGCAGTTGGCCTGCGGGCCGGAACGCGATACGGCCAGCCGGCTCCGATGCATGACGGCCCATATCGCTGGTCGAGCGTCGCCGAGCGGTCAACCAAGCAGGTCGACCTGCGGGCCCCATGTATCCGACAGGGCGAATCCGCTCGGGAACGGATCCGTGCTATCGATCCGGAGTTCTTCCCGGCCATAGATCCAGGCTTGGCCCGAGATGCGCGGCACGATGGCCGAATAGCTGCCCACCCGAACCTCGGCGATTGCCTCGGCGGTAAACTCGCCGCCGATAATGGACCGCGAGACACGGCTGTCCCCGACCTTGACGTGTCCTCGCGCGTATAGCGTCGCGAGATTGGCCGAGCTTCCGGTCCCGCAGGGCGAGCGATCGACGCGGCCGGGCTTCAGAGTCGTGCAGGTGCGGACCGCTCCGTCGGGGTCCCGGTCCCGGAACATGACGTAAGCGATCTCGTCGATGCCTGGCAGGTCAGGATGGCTGACGGAGACCTGCTCGGCGATCAGCGATTTCAGCGTCATTCCAGCCTCCGCCAGGGCGCGCGCATGAACGGGCTCGATACGGAGCCCCACCTGTTCGACATCAACGATCGCATAGAACACTCCGCCAAAGGCCAGGTCGGCCAAAACGGCGCCCCATTGTTCCGTCTCGACCCTGTGATCGAGCGTCTCGACGAAGCTCGGCACGTTGTCGAGGCTCACGGAAAGGCACCGTCCGTTGGAGCATCGGGCTCGGGCGGTGACCAGGCCGGCGGGAGTGTCGACCCGAACCATCGATTCCGGCTCGGACATCGGCACGCGACCGGTCTCAAGCAGCGCGGTAACGACGCAGATGCAATTGCTGCCGGACATGGGGTGCGCACGGTCCGCCTGCAGCACGATGAAGCCGGCATGCGCCTCGGGATGGACAGGGGCGACCAGCAGGTTGGTCGACATCGCGACCGAGGCGCGCGGTTCGAAGGTCACGAAACGCCGCAACGCGTCGTTGCCGGCGTTAATGAAGTTCATCTGGTCGAGTAAGGTCCCGCCAGGGATCGGGTCGGCGCCATCCACGATGACGCGGCCGATTTCGCCCTGGCAGTGGACGTTGACGAGGTGGAGTGACTTTTCGAACGGCATCATCGTCGTGCCCCCCTTTCAGAATCGGTCGACGCGATACGGCGCCATGTCGAGCGGCGGCGGCTTGTCGGTGACGAGGTCGGCGATCAACCGGCCGGTCGTGGCCGCGTAGGTTAGACCCAGGTGGCCGTGACCCGTCGCGTAGAACACGCCTTTGGTTTTCGCCGACCGGCTGATGATCGGGACCGTGTCGGGCAGCGCCGGGCGGTGACCCATCCACTCTGTCACTTCACTCACCTGGAGGTCGGGGAGGACTTCCTTGGCACGCTTCACCGTGATTTTCGAGCGGCGGTAGTCGGGAGGCGCGGCGAGCCCGGCCATCTCGACCGTACCACCGATCCGGATCCCGCCCGCCGTCGGAGTGACCATAAAGGCCTTGGCCGGACGGATCAGCGCATGTCTGAGCGGGATGCCCGGGGCCATGATCTGCGTGTGGTATCCGCGTTCCGTTTCAAGGGGGATCGGTTCGCCGAGATCCTTGGCGAGCTTCCCCGTGAAGGCACCTGCGCAGAGGATGGCGCCCTCGACCTCGAGCCGTTCCCCGCCGGCAAGACGCACCGCTGTCACCCCGTCGCTGCCCCGCTCGAACCCTGCGACATCCCCCATCTCGACGGTGCCGCCGAGAGCCGTGAAACGGTCTAGAATGGCAAGGACCAGCTTGTACGGATCGCTCACCGTGCGGTTTTGCGGCAGCAGGACCGCCCGCTTGATGGACGTCGAGAGGGCCGGCTCAAGGTCGCGCAGGGCGTTGCCTCCGAGCACCTCGTAGGCGAACCCGAAACGGTCCAGCATCTCTATGTGGTCCCGATCGAAGGCGAACTCCGCCTCGTCGGCATAAAGCATGAGCGTGCCTTCGGTCGCCAGCATCGACTCAAGACCGGTCTCCTGCAGGAGGGGGTTGAGATCCTCGTAGACGCGATGGCACAAGGCCGCGCCGGCACTCTCGAGCGCCCGAACGCGAGACGGCCGACTGGCGGCGAGAAACCGCAAGAACCATGGAACCATCCGGAGCATGTAGCGGGGATCGAGGCGGATAGGCCCTTCCGGATCGGCAAGCCATCCGGGCAGTTGCGCCCAGACAGACGGGCCAGAGGACGGCGTGAATTCGGTAATCGCGATGCTGGCCATGTTGCCGAACGAGGCCCCGCGCCCTGGCTCGTCCCGATCGATCAGGACAACCGAGCGTCCTCGTTGCTGGAGCGCGTGGGCAATGGCCACGCCGATTATCCCAGCGCCGATAACAGCCATCGGCTTTTCCGGGAGAAGGCTTCCGCTGGGCGATGTCATGCCGTTTCAGAACTCTTGGCGAGAGGATTTCGTCCGAAAACCGCACAACTTCGGCTCCCAGGCTCTATGTCGACACAAGGACGACAAACAAGCTCTATCTGGTGGCCGCGACAATTGCTTGGCCCACCTGGGATCAACGCTCCGGGCGGTGTCCGCTCCCGTGGTAAGGTGCGCAGCGCCGTCGCTGTCGGATCGGTCAAGGCGGCATTTACGCCAAACCATCAGTACCCGAAGAAGCGCATCATCAGCTCGGCTTGGCTGTCCAGCATTCCTGCGCCGAACCGAACGGCACAGCCGGCCCTCTCTGCCGCCGCAAGCAGCGGGGTCAAGACAGGCTTCATGACGATGTCGGCCACGATCATATCCGGCGTCAGCTTGTTCACGTCGACCGGCAAGGGATCGGTCTCTGGATAAAGCCCGCAGGGCGTTGCGTTGATGATGAGGTTTCGCCCGGCCGGATCGGGCGGGCCAGCGCGCACATCGAGGTTCGGATGACGCTGCCTTACCGCTACGACAAGCCGCTCCGCGCGCTTCCCATCCAGGTCGGCAATCCGGATCGATGCGGCGCCTGCCTTGGCCAGCGCGAAAGCGATGGACGAACCGCCACCGCCGGCTCCGACCAGAAGAACATGCCTTCCGATAACATCGCGGCCCCCGTTCATCACGCCGGCTGTGAATCCCGGCCCATCGAAGTTGGCGCAGACAAAGCGGCCGTCTGTCGTCCGGCGCACGGCGTTGGCCGCTCCTATCTCCCGCGCAGTGTCATCGGCCATGTCGGACAGGCGGAACGCGGCCTCCTTCAACGGCACGCTGACTACGACTCCGCCGAGGTTCTGGATGTGTCGCAGGCCCTCCCACCCGGCCTCGAACGCGTCGGGATGGTAGTGCGCCGGCACCACGACGGCGTCGATCCCGCGAACCTCGAAAAGCGGATTGATCACCTCTGGCGTGCGGACGTGCGCTATCGGGTGCGCGATCATGAAAAAAATAGTGGTTGTCCCCGAGATCATGCCTGCCTCCAGCCACGCGAAGCAAGAATTGACATGCAGTCGACATTTAGTCCACAAAAAGTCCGCAATGCTGCGGCACCGAGGGGCCGCTCGGATCGAGCGCGTCGAAGAGGTTCGTATGCCTGTCGTTCACGTTCAAATGCTGGAGGGCCGAACAGTTGATCAGAAACGAGAACTTGCCCTCAGCCTTACGCGCGAAACAGCCCGAATCGCGAACTGTACGGTAGAAAGCGTCCAGGTGGTCATTACCGAGGTTGCTCGCGAAAACTGGGCCGTGGCTGGTGTTCTTGCGGCCGAGGCGAAAAAAGAGAAATCCTGACGGTCAACTCGTCGGGCCGGACCGCTCGTGGCGGCAATGCGTATGGCCCGCAATAATGCCGCACGATGTATGTGGACGAGAGAGAAGGTCGCAAATCGCCATGCAAGCCTCACCCGTCACAACGCGCCCCACGATGGTGAACGGTTTCGATCCGTCGCGTCTCGATCAGTTGGACGCCGAAACCCGCGACCTCATCGAGTGCCGCATACGCCTACTCGGTCCGGCCTACCGGCTATTCTACGACAATCCGGTCGAGATCAGCCGCGGCACGGGATCGAAGCTCTACGACTCCCATGGCGATGAATATCTAGACGCCTATAATAACGTCGTCCCGTTGGGGCACGCTCATCCCCGTGTGGTTCAGGCCATCGCCGAGCAGCTCGGCACGCTCTGCACGCATACGCGCTACATTCAGAAAAGCATCCTGCGCTACGCGGAGGATCTGTTAGGGACGTTCGGCGGCCGGATCGGCCACGTTATGTTCACCTGCACGGGCTCGGAAGCCAACGATCTGGCGTTGCGCATCGCCAAGCACCATACCGGCAAGCGCGGCATCATCATTACCTCCGAGGCCTACCACGGAAATTCGGAGCTGACGGCCGGCATTTCCCCCTCGCTGGGCAGTCGATCGCCGCTGGGCACCTGGGTGAGGCGTGTTCCTGCGCCGGACCCCTATCGCGTAAAGGCGGACAACCTCGGAACGTGGCTGGCGGCCGAGGTCGAAAAGCAGATCGTCGAGCTGCAGCGCCATGGTGACGGCGTAGCCGCCTTCATCGCTGATTCGGTCTTCTCCTCGGACGGAATCTTTGCCCATCCGGTCGGCATTCTCGCGCCGGTGGCCAACGTCGTGCGAAAGGCGGGCGGCTTGTTCATCGCCGACGAAGTCCAATCCGGTTTCGCGCGGACCGGCGACGAACTCTGGGGGTACAAGCGCCACGGCGTCGAACCGGATATCGTCTCAATGGGCAAGCCGATGGGCAATGGCTACCCCGTCGCGGGCCTTGCGCTCGCACCCGAAGTGGTGGCCGGATTTGGCGCCGACATGCGCTACTTCAATACCTTTGGCGGCAACAGCGTTGCCATTGCGGCCGCCCAGGCGACGCTCGACGTGATCAGAGATGAGGCCCTGCAGGCCAACGCGGTTGAGGTCGGCCGCATCCTCAAGGACGGCCTCTTCGAACTCGCCAAGCGGCACGAGCCGATCGGCGACGTCCGAGGCGCGGGTCTCTACGTCGGCGTCGAAATGGTCAAGGATCGTGCCACCAAAGAACCCGACCAAGCTCTCGCACTGGCCACAGTCAACGCGTTGAGAGCGCGGCGGGTGCTGATTTCGGCGACGGGCTTCAACGCGAACATCCTGAAGATCAGGCCGCCGCTCGTGTTCAGCGAAGCCGACGCATCGCGACTCCTGTCCGAACTCGAAGCGGTTCTGGGCTCGTTCTGACCTTCGCTTTTCTCCGGCGAGGCGCGTTGGGGGGACGGTATATGCCCGTTCAACCCGAGCATGCGCCGTCAGCGCAACAGCAGGCGACCGCTTCCCGCCTCATAGAGGATCAGGCATTCGAGGGCGATCAGCGCGAACGGACGACATCGTGACTTGCGGCGGGTCTGGCCACCCAGCCCTGGGCTGACCAACAATATGCGAAGACGAAGGGCATCAGCCGGACCGGCAAAGTCCGTTTTCTGAAGCGCGGCGATGAATATCGACGACCGCTTTGAGGTTGCGCGCAGTCCAGCCGGTAAGGCTCCACAACAAACCTTCCGCGAATTCAATCCAGTCCCTCCCCGAGGAGGGTTCGGGACCTGACCATCTATCAGTTTCATGTGGACCATAACGGTGGGAGAGGCAGAGCGGCTTGGAGGAGTTTGGCGATGCGTCGCAAGGCTCGGGTGAACCAGGACGTTTTAGGGCCTGTTGAGGTTCATCCCGAGTGAATGATTGCGGTGGCGAGATGGATTATCGCTGCGAAGCTCTGGTCGGTTTTGTCGGCGCGCATGGCAATGCGTTTGAACTCCTTGAGCTTGCAGAAGAAGTTTTCGATCGGTGGCGCCATGTGTACAGCTCGTGGTCGAGAGGCAAGGGTCGTGCGCGCCGGGGGTGCTGCGAGATGACGATCTTGGGGCCCGCTCGTTCAGGTTGGCAATGATGTGATTGCTGTCGAAAGCCTTGTCGGCGATCAGCGCACCAAAGGGGACGCCGCTGATCAGGGGTGTCACGCCGACAGTGTCGAAGCGCTGGCCCGGCAACAAGATAAAGCGCACGAGGTTGCCGAGCGCGTCCGTGAGGGCCAGGATTTCGGTCGTCATGCCGCCCTTGGAACGGCCAATGGCCTAGCTCTCAGTCCCCCTTTATGGATGGCCCGCCCCTCCCAGCGAGTCAGCTGATAGGCTGCTCTCGCAATCCAGGTGAGGACGGAGCGAACCCATGCAATTCGCAATTCATCGACCATGGCGTATTCCATGTCCGGTTCGTCCGAACAAACCTCAAAAAGCCGAACGAAAACATCGGCCCTTACCCAATCGCGATATCGCTTGAACACGGTATTCCAGCGTCCAAAGCTTTCCGGAAGATCCCGCCACGGACTGCCCGTGCGCACGATCCAAAGAACCGCCTCAATAAACAGCCGATTGTCGCCCCCGCTCCGCCCGGGGTCCGTCTGTTTGCCGTGGCAGTGCCGCTCCATCTTCGCCCACCGAGCGTCGGTCAAAACAACACGTTCCATCCAGATCTTGAATCACCTTCAAGCCCCAAATGAAGTCTGGAGGCTTCTGTGAGGTCGCGCGGCATCAAAGTCACGATCAGGCCGGCTCCGGGACCTCATTGAAGCCGGTTGAACGAACCCGCGGAATGGCAGGCTGGCTATGGGGATTGTGGCTTGTGCCTCTGGTCCAAGATGCCGGTGCGAAACGACAGCGCGCTCGTTCGGTCATCGTCCTTGAGAGGATCAAGGCCCGTTCCGCAGGGCTGGGCCGGGTCGGGATCGGGCCTGCGATGCGCTGTTCGCCGTCGCTTGAACCCGAGCGGTCCATGGAGCACAAGAAGTTGCAGCCTGGCGCGGATGGCGTCGTCAGGTCTAACAGCGGTCTTGTTGCGCGCCGTCCGGTGTAGCGCGTCAATTACGATGAGCGGCGCATTGCGTCGCCTGAAATGTTGTCGGAGTAGTCCCCCGTTGCCTCAGCCGACATGCTCCCTTGGCGGTGCGAGCTGGGGAGCGGGGTATGAGGCAGGTCAGCATGGCGACGCGCGATGAGGTCAC